>Ga0310697_10006593_pt1 | contig 11013 bp, 8 predicted proteins | sample 172DNAGHGlowgp2_FD_203883 | JGI IMG/M metagenome (GOLD analysis project Ga0310697, IMG submission 203883) | Sheep rumen microbial communities from Palmerston North, Manawatu-Wanganui, New Zealand - 1728 DNA GHGlow gp2 (v2) (version 2) | ecosystem: Host-associated > Mammals > Digestive system >...
GAGGCGTGGGGCGGCGGCTGTATGGTTGACATGGGCAAAGGTGTTTACACGCGAACGGGGGTCGTAGCCCACCTCGCCGAGAACACCGTAGACGACGCCTGATGTGCCTGCGGTGGCGGCTATCTCGCCGGGGTTGAACACATTGAGCGAGAGGGCATTGTTGGGCTGGTCGCCACCGCGATAGGTGATGGGGGTGCCTGCCTTGAGACCCAGTTCGGCGGCTGCGGCAGCCGAAACGGTGCCCTGCTCAGCAAAGGTGGGAACGATGGGGGCTATGAGCGAGGGGTCGAAGCCGTAGTAGTCCATGAGGAACTGTGCCACGCTGTCGGTCTTGAAGTCCCAGAACATGCCTTCGGAGAGGCCGCTGACGGTGGTGGTGGCGGTGCCGGAGAGGCGCATGGCGAGATAGTCGCCTGGGAGCATGATGTGATGGATGCGCTCGTAGACGGCGGGCTCGTTGTCCTTGACCCATGCCAACTTGGCTGCGGTGAAGTTGCCGGGGGAGTTGAGCAGATGCGACAGGCACTGGTCGGCGCCAAGATCGCGGAAGGCGCGCTCGCCATAGGGCACGGCACGCGAGTCGCACCAGATGATGGCGGGGCGCAGGGCTTTCTGGTCTTTGTCTACACACACCAGGCCGTGCATCTGATAGGAGATGCCGATGGCGGCTATTTCCTCGCCGCCGACGCCGCTGTCGGCCATGATTTTCTGCAGCGACTGCTTGGCGTAGGTCCACCACGACTCGGGGTCTTGCTCTGCCCATCCCGCTTTCTGTGCCATGATGGGTGCTTCCTTCTCAGGGAAGAAGGCTGATGCCACGCACTTGCCGTTGTCGGCGTTTACCAGCGATGCCTTGACAGATGAACTGCCTACATCGAAACCTAATAGATATTTTCCTGTCATTTTGTTGAATATTTTGAGTTAATTACGAATTCATTCAGTCGCTTCGCTTTATGAAAGCGTCACAAGCGCCGAGCGGTGAATTGTGAATTGTTAATTGTTAATTATCCATTATCAATTATCAATTATCCATTATCTTATATGTATTACGTTTCGTCTGCAAATTTACCTAATTTATTTTTGAAGTGGAAAAGTTTTTGGGGAAAAATGCTTTTTTTTGTCAAATTCCTTGTTGTTTGAAATATTTTTCCTACCTTTGCAGGCAAGTATATTGAAGACTGATAATTTTTTTACTTGATATGAAAAAGAAGATTCTGATACTTGACGACAAGGAGACTATTGCCAAGGTGCTCTCTATCTATCTGATGAGCGACTATGAGGTGCAGTGGCTTCCCGATGGCTTGCAGGGCGTGAAATGGCTGCAGGCCGGCAACACGCCCGACCTGATTATCTCTGACATACGCATGCCGGGCATGAGGGGCGACGACTTCCTGGAGTGGATCAAGCAGAACGAGTTGTTCCGCCACATACCCGTCATCATGCTCTCTAGCGAGGACTCGACGAGCGAGCGCATCCGCCTGCTGGAGATTGGTGCCGAGGACTATATCGTGAAGCCGTTCAACCCGATGGAACTGAAGATCAGGGTAAAGAAAATTCTTCCGAACTGATGATGGACTATGATAGGAGTTGTTTATCTGGGCAACAATCCTCAAACTGAAGAACGCCTGAAATATCTGCCTGGCAGGCAGGTCACGTTTACGAAGAAATACATGGAGGCGGCCGATGCCTGCAAGAAGGGCAGCGCCACCGACCATTTTATCGTGTTTGTGGAAAAGGGGGTGCAGGCAGAAGACATCACTGCCATCAACTACCTCAGGAAGAACTGCAGCGATGTGTACATCATCCTGCTTACCGACCACCTTTCCGACGAGGAGCGAAAGACCTACCGCCTGTGTGGCATCAACGATACGCTCGACATTCATGCGTCGGTGACGGTGCTGAACAAGAAACTGCAGTTTATATGCGACAGGGAGAGCATCCTGTTTGACACGCATATCTCAAAGAAACGCATTCTGAGGTTTAAGATTCCTCTCTGGAAGCGCATCTTCGACATCGTCTTCTCGCTGCTGGCGCTGGCTTTCCTCTCGCCGGTGATGGTCATCACGGCCATTGCCATCAAGATGGAGAGTCCGGGGCCCGTGCTGTTCAGGTCGAAGCGTGTGGGCACCAACTATAAGGTATTCGATTTCCTGAAGTTCCGCTCTATGTATACTGATGCGGAAAAACGGCTGAAAGAACTGAGCAAGACCGAAAACCAGTATGCCGAGCACAAAAGCGAGGGCGAGGAAGGCAAAGCCACCATCACCTCGCCGCTGGGCTCTGAGGCCGAGCAGATGATGTTTGACAAGGGCATGGAGTCGGACATGCTGATCAGCGACGAAGAGGTGATGCTCATCGGCGACGACTTCATGGTGGCAGAAAGTGACTTCAGCAAGCAGAAGGAAGACGAGATCAAAAATGCATTCGTGAAGATTGAGAACGACCCGCGTGTGACAAAGGTGGGCAAGTTCATTCGCAAGTACAGCATTGACGAACTGCCGCAACTCATCAACATCCTCAAGGGCGACATGTCGATAGTGGGCAACCGCCCTCTCCCACTCTACGAGGCGGAGAAACTCACGGCCGATGCCAACATCGACCGGTTCATGGCTCCTGCAGGCCTGACCGGCTTGTGGCAGGTGGAAGAACGCGGCAAAGGCGGCAACATGTCGGCAGAAGAGCGCAAGCAATTGGATATCCTATATGGTCAGACCTATAACTTTGCGCTTGACATGAAAATCATCTTCCGAACGCTGTTTGCATTTAAACAAGAAAAAAATGTATAGGAACCACGGCATTATGTTAAGAAGAATATTACACACTGCGGCCGCAGCCCTGTTTTGTGCCACCATCACGGCACAAACGGCTGACGACAGCGGAATCAGCGCAGGTTTCTTTGACGCCAGCAACGAGAAGGACATCAACTTTTCCATCTTCAAACTGCCGCCGCTGGCCGTGCTCTTCGAGAACGCCAAGTCCAATCCCGACATTCTGCTGCTGGCCAAACAGCAGGAGATAGCCGAGGCCGAGGTGGTGAAGCAGAAGAAACACATCTTCTCGTATGTCAGCGGTCATGCCAGCATGAGTTACGGCAAGTCTGACATCTGGGACGGCTCTACCGGCTATGGCTCGGGAATCATCTGGCAGCCCCACACCTCGGAACAGAACTACTGGAACGTGGGCGTCAACCTGAACGTGCCGCTCGAGGATATTCTTGACCTCGGACATTCGGTGAAGCGCAAGCGGCTGCTGGTGGAGAACGCACAGATACAGAAGGATGCTGCCTTCGACCGTCTGAAACTGCAGATCGTGACGCTCTACATCAGGATAACCAACAATCTGGTGGCCCTGAAGAATGCCGGCGAGAACGCTGCTGCCTACGAGGGTGCCAGCGCCCTGAACGAGGTGGAGTTCCACCATGGCAACATGGAGATTGAGCAGTATGCCAACACCGGACAGCACGGACAGGCCGCCACCGCTGCCTATCAGTCGCTGCTGACACAGATCACCACCGACATCGTCACCCTGGAGATTCTCACCCATACTCCCATCATTACCAACACCACTACCGACATTACGCTCGACAATGCCGTTGAGAAGTCGGCCAGGCAGATAGCCAAGGAGAACAAGGTGGTGGAAAAGCGCATAGAAAAGGCTGCAAAGGAAGAGGAGAAGTTAGAGAAGGCTCAGGCCAGGAAAGAGGAAAAGGAGCAGGCACGGAAGGACAAGGAAGCCAGGAAGTCGGGAAAGTAAAAAGAAACAACCTTAAGACTATTTATAATGGATGTATTCAGATATATAGTAAGATTTCTGTATAAAATACGGTGGTACCTGGTGGTGCTGCCAATGATTGCATTGGTGGTGGCGTGGTTCTCTACACGTAACATGAACCGCATCTACGATGCCAACACAACCATCTACACCGGCATGATTACCGGCTACAACCTGGAGGGAGGCTCGGGCATTGCAGGAGGCAACGCTCAGACCAACATCACCAACCTGATGCTGATCATACAGACAGACAACACCATCCACGAGGTGGCACTCCGCCTGTTTGCACGCTGCATGATGTATGGCAACCCCAACAAGGACAACAACTATATCTCGGCCGAGCACTTCAGACAACTCAATGCCAGCGTGCCTGCCGATGTGAAGGCCCTGATCAACCATAACGACGAGAAGGCCACCTATCGCAACCTGAAAGCCTACGAGCGCCCGTCGCAGGAAAACTACCTCTTCGGACTGCTCAACTACCATCCCTACTTCGGCATCAACTCCATTACCAGCCGTCTGAAGGTGATGCAACTGAACAACAGCGATATTCTCGACATATCCTACTCTGCCGACGACCCTGGCATCTGCTATAACACGCTCGACATCTTGAACGAGGTGTTCGGCAACCAATACCAGCAACTGCGTTACGGCGAGACGCTCAATGTCATCAAGTTCTTTGAAAAAGAGGTGGCACGCCTCTACAAGGTGCTGACCCATGCTGAAAACGACCTTATCAGTTACAATGTCAAGCACCGCATCATCAACTATGGTGAACAGACCAAGCAACTGGCAAACATGGAAGCACAACAGCAGATTCAGAACAACGAACTGCGCATGAACATTGCCACGACAGAGGCCTTGATAGCCTATCTGAAGCAACAGTTGGGCGACCGCTCTAAGATCATTGAGTCCAATCAGGAATATACGGCTCTGACACGCGACATCACACGCCTTCAGTCGCGTATTGCAAACCTGAAACTCATGAGCAGCGAACACGGCGGCAGCAACAACGAGGCACAGATAGAACTGGCAAAAGCCGAGCGCCAACTGGATGCCACCATCCAGAAAGTGAAAGCGCTGACCAAGCAGATAGAGGCTGCCAACTACAACACCGAAACGGGCGTAAAGGCCGAAAACCTCGTCGAGCGTTGGCTCGAACAGGTCATCCTGCTGGAAAAGACAAAGGCAGAGTTGAACGCTCAGGACATCATGAAAGAGGAGATTGACAATCAGTTTATTTTCTTCTCGCCCATAGGAGCCACGCTCGACCGTAAGGACCGTCACATCGGCTTCATCGAAGCCAACTATATGGAGATGCTGCGAGCCCTGAACGCTGCCCGTCTACGCCAGCGCAACCTGCAGATGTCAACGGCTGTGCTCCGCGTGCTGAACCCGCCCATGTTCCCCATGAACGCACAGCCCACCAACCGCATGATGGTGCTGCTGGGAGCATTCATGCTCACCTTCGTCATGACAGCCGTCTATTTCTTCATCATCGAGATGCTCGACCGCACCCTGCGCGACCGCATGCGCTCCGAGCGTATCACGAAGGTTCCCGTCATGGGCTGCTATCCCAAGGAGAGCACCCTGCGCTACCGCCGTTTCAACAAGACCATCAGCGACATGGCGCTGCGCCAGTTGAGCAAGAGCCTGCTGCCACGCTTCAGGGAAGGCCAGCAGAATGTGCTGAACCTGCTCTCTACCGATGCGGCCAACGGCAAGAGTTACCTGGCCCAGGAACTGGAGAACTACTGGCTGAGCATAGGCCTGCAGGTGCGCCGTCTGACCTACGATGAGGATTTCCTGGCCGAGGACAGCCGCTATCTGCTGGCCAAAGACATCAAGGACATCTGTCCCGACATCATGCCCAACGAGATTGCCATCATTGAATATCCCAACCTGGACGACAACACCGTGCCCTCATCGCTACTGAACCTGGGCACAGTCAACCTGATGGTGACCCGTGCCAACCGCACTTGGAAAGATGTAGACCAAAAGGCCTTAAGGGAACTGGAGGCCCGATTGGAAAACAAAGATTCACTCTATATGTATCTGACCGAAGCCAGCCGTTATGCTGTTGAAGAGTTTGTAGGCCAGTTACCGCCATACACCAAATTCAACAACTTTATCTATAGACTGTCTCAACTTGGCCTTACTGCAGTAGAAAACAATCACGCAAAGTAACTGAATGGCAAGCACCAGCAGACTGACAGGTTTCAAGAACGAAAGCATGGGAAGGGTACTCGTACTCTTCCTGCTTTTCTTGTTGGCTATCTACAACCTCAACTCGTCGGGCCTCAGCAAGTTTTCCATCATCTGTTTGTCGCCATTGGCCGTCGTCTATCTGTATTTTGCCTATAAATACAAGATGATGACCTTCTGGATTCTCTTTGTCACAAACTATTTCCTGCACTTTGCCTACCGCACGTTCTACATTCCGCTACCCATGTCGCTGCCAAACGAGTTGTTCATGATCCTGCTGTTGGTCATGGCCGTCATCGACACAAAAGACCTGCACAGCGAGCGCCTCTTCAACCTCATGGGCTTCGGCATCTTCCTCTGGTGCACCTTCTGCACGCTCGAGGTGCTGAACGACACTTGCGACATTGGCATCGACATTGCACGCTGGTTCACGGCAGCCCGTCTGTTCGCCTACCAGTTAATCTACATCTTCCTCGTCTTCAGCATCTACATCTCCACGCCAAAAATCCTGCATAAATACCTCAAGGTATGGGGACTACTGACCATCTTTGCAGCTTTCTGGGTATGGAAGCAGAAGACCTTCGGCTTCACCCAGGGCGAAAGAATATTCCTTGAGAGTGGTGCCATCAGGGCACACTTCGTGGGCGGCATCATGCGCTATTTCTCCGTCTACAGCGATGCTGCCAACTACGGCTGCAGCATGGGTGCCACCAGCGTGGCCTTCTATATCTTTGCCATCACGGCAAGGATAAAGAAAGAAAAACTCTTCTACCTCGTCACGGCCATTGCTGCCACGTGGGGCATGTTCCAGTCGGGCACGCGCACCGCCATCTTCTGCATGATTCTCGGCTTCATGGCCTATGTCATCCTGTCAAAGTCAGTAAAGATTGCTGTTCCCGTCATCGTGTTCTTCAGCCTGTTCGTTAGCATGCTGGCATTCACCAACATTGGCAACGGCAACGACCAGATAAGGCGCATGCGCTCAGCATTCGACCCCAACGACAATTCGAGGGGAGCCCGCGAAATGAACCAGGAAGCCATGCGCAAATACATGAAGGAAGCCCCATGGGGCATCGGTCTCGGCATCTCGGCAGACAACTGTCCGAAGAACAACAAGTTCTACCTCATGTCAAAGGTGCCGCCCGACTCGGAATATGTCAACATCTGGCTCAGAACGGGCAAGATCGGGCTCACCGTCTACCTCATCCATCTGGGCCTCATTCTCCTTGGCGGCTGCCTCGTGGTGCTTTTCAAGATTAAGAATCCAGCCTTGCGAGGCATCGGGGCAGGCATGTGCTGCGCCTTTGCCGGTTTCCAGGTAGGCGCCTACGGCAACCAGGTGCTCATGCAGTTCCCTAACGGCGTCATCTATTTTGGCGGCATGGCCATTGTCTATGTCCTTCCGTTCATAGAATCCGACTACAACGCCTATGAAGCCGAGCGTCAGGCCCTGGCGGAAGAAAAGAAACGGCTGAAGAAGGAAGAGAGAGAGAAGTCGAGAGTTAAAAACTGGCTGCCATGGATATAAAGGTCTCCATCATCACTATCAACTACAATGGCCTGGCAGATACCTGCGCCTTGATTGATTCCATCGCCTTCAACGACTCGGTGGAGGTGATTGTGGTGGACAATGCCTCCCAAAACGACGAAGCCACAGCCATCGAGCACCGCTATCCACATGTCAGAGTCATCCGCAGCAAGGAAAACCTCGGATTTGCAGGCGGCAACAACCTGGGCATAAAAGCCGCCCGGGGCAAATACCTCTATCTCATCAACAACGACACGGTGTTGAAGAGGTCTTCCGCCCTTCAGCCACTCATCAACCGCCTGGAGTCCAGCGAAAAGATAGGAATCGTATGCCCTAAGATACGCTTTGCCTGGGACGACAGCCCCATCCAGTATGCAGGCTTCACACCCCTCAGCAGCATCACCATGCGCAACCGCTCCATCGGCATTGGCGAAGAAGACCGCGGACAATACAACACGGCCGGCCCCACCCCCTATGCCCACGGCGCCGCCATGATGGTCAAGCGCGAGGCCATGGAGAAAGTGGGTCTGATGCCCGAATGCTATTTCCTCTATTACGAGGAACTCGACTGGTCCATGATGTTCACCCGTGCCGGCTACGACATCTGGTATGAGCCCGCCGCCACCATCTACCACAAGGAAAGTCAGACCACAGGGCAGAGCAGTCCGCTCAAGACCTATTACCTCACCCGCAACCGTCTGCTGTTTGCCAAGCGCAATGCCAGCGGCACGGCAAAATACCAGACCTACGCCTATCTCATAGCCCTTTCCGGCACCAAAGACATACTTAAGTATATCGTCACGGGCCGACTGTCGCACGCCAAGGCAACCGTTCAGGGACTATACGATTTCATGTTTAACCATACAGCCAAAAAGCGTTAGAACCATGAATTTCTGGTGGATACTATACATCATCGACTGGGGACTATTCATACCAATAGCCCTGACCACGGTCTATATCCTGTTTTTCGCCATTGCGGCCCTCTTCAAGAATCGCACCCAGGCCAAGAAAGCAAAGCATACCAACCGCTTCATTGTTCTCATCCCATCATACAAGAGCGACAGCCTCATCCTCGACACCGTCAACTCCGTCCTCGGCCAGACCTATCAGCAGCGGCAGTTCGACGTCGTCGTCATCTCCGACCATCAGAGCGAGATGACCAACATGCGCCTGGCCCAACTGCCCGTCACCCTGCTCACCCCCGATTTTGAGCACAGCAGCAAGGCCAAGTCCCTGCAATATGCCATACTCAACCTGCCACAGTTCAAGATCTACGATGCCGTCATCGTGCTCGATGCAGGCAACATTGTTGAGCCGGAGTTCCTTGAGCAACTCAACGATGTCTACGAATCGGCAGGCACCAAAGCCCTGCAGACACACCGCATAGCCCGCAACCGCGACACCTCCATAGCCCGTCTCGACACTATCTTCGAGGAAATCAACAACACCATCTTCCGCCGCGGTCACCTGTCGGTGGGACTCTCCGCCGCCATCAACGGCTCAGGCACCGTCTACGACTTCCAGTGGTTCAGGCAAAACATCATGAAAGTGCGCGTCACCACAGGCGAAGACAAGGAACTCGAGGCCCTGCTCATCCGCGATGGAATCTTCATCGACTTTGCCGACGACATCCATGTCTACGACGACAAGACCCGCAAGATAAAAGACTTCAACAACCAGCGTGGCCGCTGGACCTACACCCAACTCCACGCCCTTGTCAACAACATCGGCTATATGCCCGCCGCCATCATGTCGAGCCGCTACGACCTCATCGACAAGATTATCCAATGGATGCTCGTCCCGCGCACCATCATGATGGGCCTCATCCTCGTCATGAGCATCATCCTGCCCTTCATCTATTTCACCCTGGCCATCAAATGGTGGGCCGTAGCCGCCATCGTGCTTCTGGCCTACTCCATTGCCACGCCCGACTACCTTGTCGACAAGAACTGGGACAAGGATTTCCTCCGCGTGCCATTCATCACCATCGGCGGTCTCTTCAACATCTTCCGTGCAGGCAAAGACGAGGCTGGCAACCGCCTCGACGCCTTCAGCCACATAATTAAGAAAATTAAGAAGTTGAAAAGGTGAAAAAGTAAAAAGGTGAAAAAGTGAGCATCTGGACCATCATACACATTGCCAACCTACTGCTATGGACCATCATGGCAGTCAATGTGCTCTATGTAGCGTTCTTCGCCCTGACGGCCCATCTGCCCGCCCACAAACAGGTCAAGGCAGCAGCCTCCCCCACCCCCACCTTTCTTGTTCTTTTCCCAGCCTACCACGAAGATGCCGTCATCGTCCGTTCTGTCAAGACCTTCCTCAAGCAAGACTATCCCCGCGACCACTATCACGTCGTGGTCATCTCCGACCACATGGCGGACGACACCAACCGTCAACTCTCAGCCCTCCCCGTCACACTCCTCCAGCCCACCTTCCAGAAGAGCAGCAAGGCCAAGGCCCTGCAATATGCCATCGACAATTATCAATTACGAATTACGAATTACGAATTCGACTATGTCCTCATTCTCGATGCCGACAACATCGTCGCCCCCGACTTCCTGTCGCGCCTCAGCCGCATAGTCAACCCCCACCAAGCCATCCAGTGCCACCGCACCGCCAAGAATGCCGACAACCACATTGCCGCCCTCGATGGCATCAGCGAAGAGATCAACAACAGCCTCTTCCGCCGCGGCCACAACCGCATCGGCCTGTCGTCGGCACTCATCGGCTCAGGCATGTGCTTCAACTACCAGTGGTTCAAGGCCCACGTCCACAGCCTCGATTCAGCCGTAGAAGACCGCGAACTCGAAGCCCTCCTCATGCGGCAGCGCATACACATCCACTATGCCGAAGACCTCCTCGTCATGGACGAGAAAGTGAGCAGCAGCGACAATTTCCAGCGCCAGCGCCTGCGTTGGATGACCGGTCAGGCCCAGGCCCTGCTGCGCATGCTGCCCCACCTGCCCCAGGCCCTCATCACAGGCAATGTCAACTATATCGACAAGACCCTGCAGCAGGCCCTCATCCCCCGTTCCATCCTCCTGCTGCTCCTGCCGCTGCTGTCGCTCCTGTCGTTCCTGCTGTTCCGCCTCACCCTGCCCACGCTCCTGTGGCTGGTGCTCACGCTCCTGCTCTTCGTCGCCATCCTCATGGCCATCCCCCCGCGGCTGCGCACCGCCGCCCTTGCCCGCAAGGCGCTGGCCCTCCCCTCGCTAGCCTGTCGGATGGCCGCCAACCTCCTCCACATCCATATCGGCAACAAGGACTTCAGCCATACCACACACAGCAAATAATCATTTGCTGTCTTCTTGCGTTCCTGCGGCCTCCGCTCTCTTACTACATCTGGCTTATCCTAGCAGGCATATAAAATTGCACAAAGGGTACCCTTTGTAATAAAATGGTGCTTTTTTATCGATTTTTCCTAAAAAGAGGCGTGGATTCGGAAATCTTTGTATCTTTGCCACATATGGACAGACCCTGACACACGTTGCTTCAATTTCTCAGGA
>Ga0310697_10006595_pt1 | contig 11012 bp, 8 predicted proteins | sample 172DNAGHGlowgp2_FD_203883 | JGI IMG/M metagenome (GOLD analysis project Ga0310697, IMG submission 203883) | Sheep rumen microbial communities from Palmerston North, Manawatu-Wanganui, New Zealand - 1728 DNA GHGlow gp2 (v2) (version 2) | ecosystem: Host-associated > Mammals > Digestive system >...
TGCCGGTGGCAACATGTATGGAAGCGATCTGTACTTCGGCTGTCCGTTCTACAAGGTCAATCCCGCATCGGAGGACTGGAAGAAGCCTGGCTTCTACGGAAGGGCTGAGGTCTACTGGAATCCGCTGGTGCTGGAATCGGTTGATATCCGCGTGGGTGCGGCAGCGCATTTCAACGGCGCCGGATTCTGCGGATGGCAGCAGAAACTGAGTGTGGTTTTCGACCTTGACGGTGACATTTGGAAAAGACTAAAACGTAGCAGATGATGAATATGAAGACTCTTGCGGCGGCGCTGTGCTGCTGCATCCTGGCCTCCTGCGCCGGCCCGAAGAATGGTGCATATTCGTTCCAGATCCTTACGACGAACGATGTCCACGGAACGTTCTTCGATTCCACGTATGTCGGAGGCAACGTCAAGAAATCATTGATGGCCGTCAAACGTACAGTGGACAGCGTCCGGACCGCGGTAGGGAAGGAAAATGTCATACTGATCGATGCAGGGGACATCCTCCAGGGAGACAATGCGGCATATTACTTCAACTATGTGGACACCGTCACTCCCCATGTCTATCCAAGGATGGCGAAGTACATGGGATATGATGCCGTGACAGTGGGAAACCACGACATCGAGACAGGCCATAAGGTATATGACCGAGTGGCGCGCGACCTCGAGTCCTACGGGATTCCGTTCCTTGCGGGGAATGCCATAAGGAACGACAACGGGAAGCCTTATTTCAGCGTATATACCATCCTTAAGCGCCGGGGTGTCAGGATCGCGATACTTGGATTCGACAACGCCAACATAAGCAACTGGCTCTCCGAAAGGCTCTGGAGCGGGATGAAGTTCGAAAACCTTCTTCCTCTTGTCCAGCAGGACGTAGACAAGGTAGTCGCGAAGGAGAAACCGGATGTGGTGATAGTCTCGGTCCATTCCGCCACCGGATCCGGTGACGGGTCGCAGCTTGAGAGCCAGGGTCTGGACCTCATGAAAACCCTCCGCGGGGTGGATTTCCTTATCTGCTCGCATGACCACAAGCCGGTTGTAATACCTTCTGATACGCTCTGCCTCATCAATGCCGGAAGCCACTGCCGTTACGTAGGCCATGGCGTGATAAGCCTGACTGTGGAGAAACGCAAGGTGGCTTCCAAGGAACTCTCATGCGAACTGATTCCGGTGGACCGCTACAAGATAGACCCGGAGATGGAAAAGGAGTTCCACGACGACTACCTGGCCGTCAAGGATTTCACTACCAGGGAAGTAGGCGAACTGATGGTGGACTTGGGCACGAGGGAGGCCTATACGGGAATGAGCCACTATCTCAACCTGATCCATACTTTGTCTATCTCCTGTTCTCCAGCCCAGGTTTCTTTCGCGGCACCTCTCACCTTCAACGGGTTTGTCAGGAAGGGGAAGCTGATCTACAACGACCTTTTTACGATCTATCCGTTCGAGAACCAGATATATGTAGTAAGGATGACCGGACAGGAGATCAAGGACTATCTCGAGGCATCTTACGACAGATGGATCAATACAGTGACTACTCCGACCGAGCATGTCCTCAAGATAGCTGACCGTGATGACGCCAGGACAGGCCAGAAATCCTGGTCGTTCATCGAAAGGGCATACAACTTCGATTCCGCTGGCGGTCTGGTCTATACCGTGGACGTGACGAAACCAAGGGGGTCCAGGGTCGATATCAAGTCGATGGCCGGCGGCCAGCCGTTCGATACCGGAAAGGAATACAAGGTAGCGATGACCTCATACAGGGCGAGCGGTGGAGGTGGATTGATGAAAGAAGCCGGAATAGACACCGGGAAGATCGAAGAGAGAATAGTCGAGACCTATCCTGAATTCCGTGACCTGCTCTATAATTATCTGAAGGACAATGTTTCTATCGATCCAGCCGTGATCGGGGACCCTGTCCGTATCGGGCATTGGGAATTCATCCCTGAAGAGATTGTCAAACCGGCGATGGAAAAGGATATGGAACTCCTGTTCCCGGGACGCCGCTAGAGGGTGGCGCTCTGCGTCATGTTGCGGTATTCGGCCGGGGTCTTCCCGGTCATATGCCTGAAAGCCGTGAAGAAGTAGTCGTGGTTGTTATACCCCACGCTGTACGCTATTTCCTTTATGCTCATCGACGTATTCGTGAGCAGTTCCTTCGCTTTGCTCATCCTCACTTCATTTATGAAACGCGCAGGTGAGAAGCCGGTGTATTCCTTGAACGTCTTCCTGAACGACGAATAGCTGAGGAAAAGCCTGGATGCGATTTCTTCGGGAGAGATCGACATGTATTCGTCATGGATCATCACCTTGGCCTGGCTGATCTTGTTGGCTGCGTCTGATTCGCGGAAAAGGGAATTCCTGTCGTAGTAATATGCCAGTCCCAGGAGACGGTCGACTATCCCAGCCAGGACCTGCTGGAAGCCTGATTCCTGCGAAACGGCAACCGATATGGCGGAGGAATACAGTTGGACGATGTCTTCGTGGATGTTCACCTTGAATACGGGCTTGTCCTTGCTGAAGAATCCTTGCCTGAGCAGATTGTCGGCGAAAGCCCCGTTGAATCCTATCCAGTATTCCTTCCAGCCGGTGTTCTTGTCAGGATGGTAGGAGTGCCATTCTCCAGGGAAGAGCAGGAACATCATGCCGCTCTCGATAGGAATGGATTTGTTCCTTCCGAGCGCGCTGCAGGAGAACCTTCCCTTTCCTTCCGTAATATAAAGAAGCTGGTATTCGTTGAGGACACGCCCCCTGTCTGTCGAGAATATATACCTTTGAGGGTGGTTCCCGGGAGGATAATCCATTCCGGGCAATATATTCTGGAATCCAACCGAATTGACGGCTATGCCCCATTTGAGGTCGTTCGGGTTTACCGCCAAATATTTAAGATGAACTGACTCCATGTTAAATATTAGTCTCTGTCATTCGTAGTGGTACACAAAGATAGAAATTATTTTCCTAAATCAAATTTAGAAGTCGGAATGTCAGAAAGCGAAGAATAATAAATACAAAAAATCGAGAAATTTGTAAGAACACATAACCACATAATCATGAATTTTCTTGCATTTGATCTGGGTGCCACCAGCGGAAGGGCGATAATCGGTTCCATAAACGACGGCCGGTTGTCCACGGAGGAAATCTACAGGTTCCCCAATGAGATAAAGGAATCGGGAGGTAAATATTTCTGGGACATAAACTCGCTTTTCGGTCATTTCGTGAATGCCCTGAAGCAGGTAGCTTCTTCAGGGGTCAGGATTGAATCCATCGGAATCGACACCTGGGGGGTGGATTTCGGCTGCGTCAGTCCGGACGGCAGTATCCTCGGACTCCCGAGAGCCTACCGCGATCCATATACCGACGGCATTCCGGAAGAAGTTTTCAAGACCATTCCGAAGGAAGAGCTCTACAAGGCCACCGGTATCCAGATAATGAATTTCAATTCGATATTCCAGATATATGCGCAGAGCAAGGAAGCTGATTCCCCGATCCATGAGGCTCGGGAGATCCTGTTCATGCCTGACCTTCTCTCATATTACCTGACGGGCCGCAAGGTGTGCGAATATACCATCGCATCCACTTCAGGCCTCATCGATCCTCGTACCCGAGACTTCGACAGGACCCTTCTGGAACGTCTCGGAGTCAATCCTTCAATCCTGCCTGAGATCGTCCAGCCGGGAACCGTGGTCGGTCTCCTAAGGCCGGAGCTATGCGAAGAGACCGGCATGTATCCGGTCCCGGTGGTCGCGGTTGCCGGGCATGACACCGCATCCGCCATTGCCGCAGTGCCGGCTTCGGACGAGAATTTCGCATACCTGAGCAGCGGCACCTGGAGCCTGATGGGGATCGAATCGCCGGTTCCGGTGATCAACAATGAGTCCTATGGGTTCAACATCACCAACGAGGGTGGAATAGAGGGAACTACCAGGTTCCTGAAGAATATCACCGGAATGTGGTTGCTGGAGCAGAGCCGCAAGACCTGGGAGAGGGAAGGCCGGAAATACAACTATGCCCAGATCGAGCAGATGGGCAGGGAGGCGATCGGCTTCCAGTCCGTGATCGACCCTGACGATCCCCGTTTCGCCGCACCGAAGGACATGGACGCGGAAATCAAGGCTGCACTCCGGGAATCGGGACAGCCTGTCCCTCAGAATGACGGTGAGATGATCAGCTGCATCTACCATAGCCTTACGGCCAGGTACAAGGAAGTCCTTTCGATGCTTCAGGACTTCGCTTCGTTCAAGATCGGGAAGCTGCACGTGATCGGAGGAGGCTCGGCGAACAAGCTTGTCAGCCAGCTCACTGCGGACACCCTCGGAATCCCTGTGGTTGCAGGGCCTGTGGAAGGTACCGCGATCGGCAATATCATGATACAGGCGAAGGTCGCGGGCCTCGTCAAGGACCGCTGGGAGATGAGGCGCATCATCGCCGACTCGATCGATACGGTTACATATTTGCCAAATAATCAATAATCAATAGATATGGACGAGAAAAAGATTATCAAGGCCTATGAGATGGCCAAAGAACGCTATGCAGCCATAGGTGTGGATACCGACAAGGCTGTCGAGATCCTCGGGAAGACCCAGATTTCCCTCCATTGCTGGCAGACCGACGACGTTATCGGTTTTGAAAGCGATGCAGGTCTGTCGGGAGGAATCCAGACGACCGGCAACTATCCGGGACGCGCCCGCAACATCGGTGAGGTACGCGATGACATCAAGTTCGCCAAGAACCTGATCGCAGGAAGTCACCGTCTCAACCTCCACGAGATATACGGTGATTTCGGAGGCAAGTTCGTGGATCGCGACAAGGTGGATGTCAAGCATTTCCAGAGCTGGATCGACTGGGCCAGGGAGAACGGTATGAAGCTGGATTTCAACTCTACTTCATTCGGCCATCCTAAGAGCGGTGACCTTTCCCTCTCCAATCCGGATCCTGCCATCAGGGAGTTCTGGATCGAGCATACGAAGCGTTGCCGCCGTATCGCAGATGCGATGGGCAAGGCTCAGGGTGATCCATGCATCATGAATATCTGGGTACATGATGGCCAGAAGGAGCTCACCGTCCAGCGCAAGCGCTACCGTGAGATCCTGGCTGCCTCCCTCGACGAAATCCTCAAGGAGGATCTTCCTGGGATGAAGAGTTGCGTCGAAGCGAAGCTCTTCGGAATCGGCCTGGAAAGCTACACTGTAGGATCGATGGATTTCTACGAGGGATATTGCGCAAGCAGGAAGGTTATCTACACTCTCGACACCGGCCATTACGAACCGACGGAGAATGTATCTGACAAGATTCCTTCACTCCTTCTCTTCGTGCCGGAACTTATGCTCCATGTCAGCCGACCTGTCCGCTGGGATTCCGACCATGTGACCATCATGAACGACCAGACGCTCGACCTGTTCAAGGAAATCGTCCGTGCCGACGCCCTTGACAGGGCTCACATCGGCCTTGACTATTTCGATGCTTCCATCAACCGCATCGGCGCTTATGTCATCGGTACCAGGGCAACCCAGAAGTGCCTCCTGTCCGCTTTGCTGGAGCCTATCGGACTTTTGCGCAAGTACGAAGACGAGGGCAAGGGCTTCCAGAAGCTGGCGCTTCTCGAAGAGGCCAAGACCATGCCGATGGGAGCCGTGTTCGACTGGTTCAACCTGAAGCACGACGTACCGGTCGGAGAGGAGTATATCCCAGAAATCGAGAAATACGAGAAAGAGGTTACCTCCAAGAGGTAATCAGGATTCCAGAAGCCGTTCGATCGCCTCTATGAGGATATGAATGACTTTTATATGGATTTCCTGGACCCTGTCCGAGAATTGAGAGTCGGGAGCCGCTACCGCAACGTCGGAAAGTTGCGCCAGGCGGCTTCCTTTCTTTGATGTCAGTACGGCGACTTTCATGCCCTTCCCACGGGCCGCTTCGACGGCCTTGATGATATTCGTGGAATTCCCGCTCGTACTGATGGCGAGGAGAACGTCACCGTCCCTGCCGAAGGCTTCAACCCACCTTCCGAATATGTCCTCGAAAGAATAGTCATTCCCCGTGCAGGTGATGTATGCCGGATCGTTCACTGCCATTGCGGGCAGTGGTCTCCTGTCCTTGCGGAACCTGCCGGTCAGTTCTTCCGCGAAATGAGTGGCGTCGCACAGTGAACCACCGTTGCCGCAGCTGATTACCTTGCCGCCGTTCCGGAGAGAGTCAGCCATGATGGATGCCATCCTTTCAATTGCAGGTATGGTCTGGGGATCCGCGATGAATTCATCCAGTTCGAGCCTGGCCTGTTCCAGGCTGTGTTCAATCAGATTTGAGATCATATCGTCCTGTTCAGATGTTCGCTGCCACTGAAAGCGCTGCATAATCGCCGATGGATTCTCCAAGGGCGGCAGGGACTACCCGGCAGACTTTGTTTGCCAGCGGGAGGGCTTCCTTCGAAAGTACCTCCTCCATGAGAGGCTTGAGCAAATCTTCGTTCCGGGCATATATGCTCCCGATTACGATCAGTTCCGGATTCAGGATGTCGATTACGATGGAGAGACCCTTGCCGAGATATCTTGCGCTTACCGAATATACATCCCTGGCGAGGGCATCACCTCTACGGGCGGCCTCTGCCACCGTCCTGGCCGTTATCGAAGACAGGTTCCCGTCAGGGCACCAGTCTACCTTACGCCCCATCTGGAGCCTTTCCTTTACCATGGACGCTGCGAGCTGGGCTATTCCGCTTCCGCTGCAGAATCCTTCGAAAGAACCCGCCTTCCCGTAACCGACAGGACCGAAAGCATCGAGGCGGATATGCCCGAGTTCACCGGCATTGTCGTTCGTCCCGGCAAACAGCTTCCCGTCGAGGATCAGTCCGGCACCCAGGCCGGTCCCGAAAGTGAGGAAAACCATGTTCCTGGTTCCTCTTCCTGCACCGAACTGCCATTCGGCAAGGGCGCAGGCGTTTGCATCGTTGTGGACTGCGGTCTTGACCCCGAATTCATCTTCCAGGATCCTGGTGATAGGTATGTTGTCCCATCCCGGAAGGTTTGGCGGCGACATGATGACACCTTCGCGACTGTCCAACGGACCTCCGCAGCTGATTCCGATTGCGGCAATGTTCCCGGAAGACAGGGAATTCCTGCCGAGAACCTTCCTGATACCCTCCTTGATGTCCCGGATTGTCCCTTCGACATCGGTGGTAGGGAAAGCAACCTTGTCCTTTATCTGCAGATTCCCGGAGTCGCTCAGTCCGAGGGTGACGGCGCACTTTGTACCTCCGATATCGACACCTACCAGATATTTCGTTTCCATATCTTATTTCTGTTCTTCAGGTTTGGAAGCTACTTCCTTGATGTATTTCATGAGGAATACAAGGTAGACCCATACGATCGCCAAGGCGATTACTGCGGAAATCTGGGTGCCGAAGGCATCGGTGATGACTCCAAGGAGCGGAGGAATGACGGCACCGCCGCAAACCCCGACAATCAGGAGGGCGGACACTTCGTTCGTCTTTTCCGGTACCCTCTGCATGGAGGTGGAGAACACTATTGCAAACAGGTTGGAATAGCCCAGCCCGAAGAGTGCTACGAATATGAGTATTGCCACCAGGCCTTTGGAGAAAATCATGCCTGCCAGGCTGACGAGTGCCAGGATCACGCTTCCGGCGAAGAACTTCGGAGTCGGGTATTTGAGCAGGACCAATCCGCCCAGGAAAGCTCCTATAGTCCTGGCAAGGAAGTACACGCTGTTCCCCATGCCCGCTTTCTCCAGCGGAAGACCACATCTCTCCTGCAGGAGTTTAGGGAATGTAACTCCCATTCCTACGTCAACTCCGACGAGGACCAGGATACCGATGAAGAACAATACGATGTACTTGTCCTTGAGCAGGGAGAATGTTCTTCCGAAGGTAATCTCCGACTTTTCAATCAGCTCCTCCTTGACAGGGGAAAGAGCGAGCCATATCATTGCCAGCAGGGTAACTGCAGCATATACCGGGAATATCATTTTCCATCCGAGTACGCTTCCGGCAAGAGCCGCAGCCAGGATCGGTCCGAGGAAAGAACTGATGGCCTTGACGAATTGGCCGAGGGTAAGAGTACCTGTGAGTTTGTCAGGAGATACTACGTTCGTGACCAATGGATTCTGGGCTACTTGCAGTATCGTGTTGCCTATTCCGAGCAAAGCGAACGCGACGAGGACCGCCGGGAAACTGTAATTGACCAGCGGGACCATCATGGCGATAGCTGTCACCAGGAAGCTTAACAGGACTGTCTTCTTCCTTCCTATGCGGTTCATGAGCATGCCGGTAGGGATGGACAGGATGAGGAACCAGAGGAAGCAAGACAGGGATATCAGTCCGGCTACCTTGTCGTTCATGCCGGCGAAATCGGCCTTGACGTAGCTTGTTGCTACACCGACGATGTCCACGAATCCCATGATAAAGAAACCGAACATCACCGGCAGGATTGATTGATTGAATCGTTTGCCGCTCATAATCAAATATTTCTAGATAATGTATATTCTATTCCTTGAACTTTGCGAGGCCGCTGTTCAGGAAATCGATGAATCCGTCGATCGAGAGATTGTATCCTCTCACCGGAACGAGGAGACCGCCATCGGAACCGAGCAATGCATAGTTCGGTTGGGCATTGACATCGAATCTTGTGCGGACAAGGTAGGAATTGGCCCTTCCTATCTCCTTCAGGACCTTCCCGTCGGAGGTGGTGACCCAGTCTTCCTCTTGCAACTTCGTCTTGTCGTCATTGTAGAGGACTACGAGGATATAATCCTCTTTCATGATCTTCTGGACCCTTGGGTCAGTCCATACCCGTTGCTCCATTTCCCTGCAGTTGACACATCCGTGTCCCGTGATGTCTACGAACACGGGTTTGCCTAGCTCCTTGGAAGCTGCCAGGCCTTCTTCGAGGGTGAAGTAGCCCGTGAAGCCCATCGGCATGCGCAGGTTGTACTTTTCTCCGTAACCTGCTTTATCGGATGCAGACATCAGCGGGCTGTCATCTGCAAGTGGAACAGCTGACGGTACGGCAGGCGTCTCGGCGTAGTTCCAGACCACGAAGTCCTGAGTCTCGATAGGAGGCAAGTATCCGGAAAGGGCCTTGAGCGGAGCGCCCCACATGCCCGGAATCATGTACACCACGAATGAGAACACAGCTATCGCCAAGGCAAGCCTCGTGACTGACAGGTGTTCCACCGGGGAGTCATTCTTGAAGCGTATCTTCCCGAGGAGATAAAGCCCCAGGAGGGAGAATACGACTATCCATATGGCCAGATAGACCTCCCTGTCCAGGAGACCCCAGTGGTAAGTCTGGTCCGCAACGCTCAGGAACTTGAATCCCAGGGCGACCTCGATGAAGCCCAGCACTACCTTGACACTGTTCAGCCATGATCCGCTCTTGAGTTTCTTCAGGAGGGAAGGGAAGAGAGCCAGTATCGTGAATGGAAGGGCAAAGGCAACGCTGAAGGCCAGCATGGTGACCATCGGAGTCCAGAATTCCCCTGAAGTCGATTTGATGAGCACTGTGCCTACTATCGGCCCTGTGCAGGAGAATGACACCAGCACGAGAGTCAGTGCCATGAAGAATATTCCTCCAAGGCCCTTTGAAGAGGATTTGGCGTCACTCTTGTTGGCCAGGCTCGTAGGCAGTTCGATTTCAAATGCTCCGAAGAACGAGGCTGCGAAGATCATGAATATCACGAAGAACAGGATGTTCGGCAGCCAGTGGGTTGCAAGCCAGTTGAATATGTCCGCAGTGACGGCATTTCCTCCTATCAGCCAGGTGAGCCCGATTATTATGCTTATCGGTACGGTGTAAAGCAGTATTATGAAAAGCCCGTACATGAAGGCCTTGAACCTTCCTTCCGCAGCATTCCCTGACTGCTTCATGAAATACGAGATGGTCATCGGGACCATCGGGAACACGCACGGAGTAAGGAGCATGGCGAATCCCCATAGGATAGCCTCAATGATCAGTCCCCAGAGACCTTTGTTTTTTTGGGCCGCGTCGCGGCCTTCTTGGGGGACCGCACCGCCCTCATCTTTCCCTAAGGTAACACTGAATTCCCAATATTCAGGAGCGGCGCAGAATTCATCGTTGCACCCGCTCCATGAAACTTCCCCATGGATATCGGCAGGATTACCCTTCACAGTGACTTCCTGTTTCAGGGTGACCTGGTCGAAGAACACCTTCTGTCCCTGGAAATCAACCGGTTCGGTGACCTGGACCAGCTTTCCTGCGGACAAGCCTTCCTGGTCCGGATAATCCACTGAAACCGGGGTATACTTATGGTCGACCGGATAGATATGCCATCCGTCGGCAATCCTGCCTACGAATGTGAGTTCGTAAACGTTGTCGGATACTTTCTTGTTGGTGACAGTCCACTTCGCCGTGGCATCGGGTGCTTGGGCGAATGCTGCCACAGACCATATTACGGCACAGAGCAATGCCAGGGTCCTGCAAGCTGCGTGTCTCATATTCCGGTAATGTTACTTGGCGTAAGCAACGGAACGGGTCTCCCTTATGACCGTGATCTTGACCTGTCCCGGATAGGTCATCTCTTCCTGGATCTTCTGCGCTATATCCGCAGAGAGCCTTGCGGCCTGGTCGTCGCTGACTTCGTCGGCACCGACGATGACACGGAGTTCGCGGCCGGCCTGGATGGCGTAGCTCTTGGTCACTCCAGGATAGGAGGCGGCGAGGTCTTCCATTCCCTTGAGCCTCTTGATGTAAGATTCGATGACTTCGCGGCGGGCACCCGGACGAGCTCCGGAGATAGCGTCTCCGATCATCACGATAGGGGATATGACGGAAGTCATCTCGGTCTCCTCATGGTGGGCACCGATAGCATTGCAGATCTCAGGTTTCTCCTTGAACTGCTCTGCGAGTTTCATACCCAGGAGGGCGTGAGGCAGCTCAGGCTCCTCTTCGGAAACCTTGCCGATATCATGGAGCAGACCGGCCCTCTTGGCCAGTTTAGGATTGAGCCCGAGCTCGGAAGCCATTATCGCACAGATATTT
>Ga0310697_10006597_pt1 | contig 11011 bp, 6 predicted proteins | sample 172DNAGHGlowgp2_FD_203883 | JGI IMG/M metagenome (GOLD analysis project Ga0310697, IMG submission 203883) | Sheep rumen microbial communities from Palmerston North, Manawatu-Wanganui, New Zealand - 1728 DNA GHGlow gp2 (v2) (version 2) | ecosystem: Host-associated > Mammals > Digestive system >...
GTGATGCCGCCGTTCACCCCGCCGGCATGGTTGGTGACGGGTGTTAGGGCACCGGCGGAAGAAGGAAGCCCGGCGGGAGCACCTTCGGAAGTGGCACCGAAAGGGGCCACAGGGAATGGATCGTTATGCTGCGAACCGCGCATGGCAGAGGCAGCAAAGACGGCTACATTGAGATACCTGAGTGCCTCCGTCCTTACACCGGATTTGACAGGATAGACTAGCGCCCCTCACCGGGCTGGCGCCCAAATAACTCCTTGAAGCACTTGGAAAAGTAGGAAGGAGTCCCGAAACCCACGGCATAAGCAATCTCAGAGATTGTCTTGTCCGTGGTTTTCAACATTTCTGCGGCAGCCTTGAGGCGGGTTATTCGTACAAGTTCAACGGGGGAGTAGCCGGTGAGGGCCTTCACCTTCCTGTAAAGTTGAACGCGCGAAAGGCCAATCTCTGCCCCTATCTGTTCTACGCTCAGGTTTTCGTCGGAGATGTGCTCCTGGACCTTGGCGCGGAAACGGGACAGAAAGTCGTTTTCCTGGGGCCTGGAGGCGCTTTCTCCGGTTTCCAGATAGTGCTCCTTAAGGAGGATGCGGCTCTTCAGCAGATTGCCGATACGTGAAAGGAGGACTTTCTCGCTGAAAGGCTTTGAAATGTAGGCATCGGCCCCGGAATCATAGCCTTCCGCGCGCTGCTCCTCCAGGGATTTTGCGGTGAGAAGGATAACGGGGATATGGCTTGTTGAAAACTGCCCCTTCAGGGCCTTGCAAAGTACCAGGCCGTCCATTACGGGCATCATAACGTCGCTTACCACAAGGTCCGGGAGTTCCCTGGTGGCCTTGTCAAGGGCCTCTTTGCCGTCAGAGGCCTTGATTATACGGTATTCTCCCTGTAAAAGGGTGCCGATAAACTCCCTCAGGTCTGAGTTGTCGTCCACCACGAGGATTGTGGGACGGTCGCTTTCGGTTACGCTGGAGGCGGCTTCCTCAAGGGAAGAGTCGGCGGCTCTGTATACATCCTGGAAGCGCTCCGTGAATTCAGCGGCGTCAGGGCTTTCCTGGACTTCTGCGCCTTCGTGGCGGATTGGAATGCGGATGAAGAAGGTGGCTCCTTCCCCGGGCACGCTCTCCACTGAAACAGAGCCTCCGTGAAGTTCCGCTATGCCTTTTACAAGGGCAAGGCCTATCCCTGTTCCGGAAGTATGCTTCCCTGCCTGGTAGAAGCGGTCAAAGATGTAGGGGAGTTTCTCCCGTGGGATGCCTTCTCCGTTATCCTTTACGGTTAAGATTGCATCGGCCCCTTCCTGCTGCACGGAAACGGTGATTTCGCCTTCCGGTGAAGTATGCTTTATGGAATTTCCCAGAAGGTTGAAGAGGATACACTCAAGGAGTCTCATATCGGCCTCAACTTCAAGGGACTGGGCTCCGTCATAGCGGATGGTCCTGGAAGTGCCGTCAAAGCCGCTCATCCACTCCTTCACTGCGGAGGGAAGGTCAAAGCGGTAGAGCGTGAGCGGCATATTCCCGCTCTCTATCTTACGGAAGTCCAGGATGCTGTTTACAAGCCTCCGGAGGATATCCACGTTCCGGCGGGCAAGAAGCAGGGTCTCTTTCTGGTCATCCTGCAGCGAACCTTCCAGGACGTGCTCCAGGGGCCCGGCCACAAGTGACAGTGGAGTACGGAGGTCGTGGCTTACGTTGGTGAAGAAATCCAGTTTTGCCCGGGTGTTCTCTTCCAGCTGACGGCTCAGTTCCATAAGTTCGGCGTTGAGCCTTCTGGAATTGGTATAGCCCCAGTAGGCCTGGGCGGCTATCAGGACCAGTAGCACGGCAAAGACAATCACCATCCACATTATGATTCTCTGGGTGTTGTACTGGAGGAGGAAGGTATCCAGTTTGCCGCTCATGTCTTCAACCATTGCACGCTGCTTTGCAACCTCCTCTTCCTGCATCTTGAGCATTCCGGCGTTGTGGCTGTCCACGAGGGCGCTCTCAAGGAGGGTTTCCCTTTCAAACGGGTCACCGCGGAGGATGCGCATGGCAAGATCCATCACAAGGTCTCCACGGGTAGGATAGAGGTATGATGCTGTCAGTACTCCGTCAATTACATCCTGAAGGCCTGCGTCCGGGAGTGCGTCAACTCCAAAGAAGGAGATGTCTTCTGGGTAGCCGAGGGCATCCATTGCCCCAAGGGCCATACGGTCGTTCTGGCCGAATACGGCATCTGGCCTTATTCCATCGGCAATAACCGCCCTCATGGCGTCAAATGCGTTTTCCTGTAGCCAGCCGCCATACGGGGAGGCTAGGAGGGAGATTCCGGGATAGCCGTCAAGTGCCTCCTTGAAGCCCCTGTGGCGGTCATCGGCCGGGGATGAACCCTCAAGGCCCTGGATCTCCACCACCTTCCCTTTTCCGCCAAGGTAATCGGCAATGAACTGGCCCATAATACGGCCCACCTCAACGTTGTCGGCCCCTATGAAGGCAGTGTATTTGGGAGAATCGATCTTCCTGTCAAAGAGGATTACCGGAATGCCGGCATCATAAGCTTCCTCTACCGCAGGCGTAATGGTATGGGACTGGTTTGGCGACACAATGAGAAGGTCCACTCCGTCCTTGACGAACTTCCGGATCTGGGCCATCTGCCTCTGGCTGTCGTCATCGGCCGATGAGAACACAAGCCTTACGTCGTTAATCCCGGCCGCAAGGGATAGTTCTTCGTTCAGTTTTGTGCGCCAGATGTCGTCACTGCACTGGGATACGCCTATAACCAGCGACTTCTTCCCGCCGCCGCAAGCGGTGAGAAGAAGCGCTGATAATATGATGGGGAGGAATGCTTTTTTCATCTACTCTATTTGAGGTTGTCCGGAATAACCGGCATGGCTCCGCTCTGGGTGCACACGTAGGCCGATACTTTCACGGCTGTCTTGTGAGCCTCAGGGACGGTTTTCCCGTTAAGGAGTGAGCCCACGAACGCTCCTGTGAAGGAGTCTCCGGCGCCCACTGTATCGGCCACAGTCACCTTGGGAGTGTCCAGGAAGGACATTCCGCCTTCATAGAAGACATAGCTGCCGTTCACGCCGCAGGTGAGGATGAGCATCTTGAGGCCGTAAGTCTTGATAAGGTGACGGCACTTTTCCTCCAGCGCGAGTCCGGGGAGCTCGAACATACGGGCAATTACCACAAGTTCTTCGTCGTTGATCTTGAGGATGTCGCAGCGGCGGAATGACTCTTCCAGCACTTCCCTGTTGAAAAAGTCCTGCCTCAGGTTGATGTCAAACACCTTCAGACAGTCCTTGGGAACGGCTTCCAGGAAAAGGCCGATGCTCTCCCTTGAAACTGCGTTACGCTGTGCCAGGGAACCGAAGCACACTGCTTTTGTGCGGGCGGCTATATCGGCCAGCTCCTTTGTGTAGGGGATGTTGTCCCATGCCACGCTGGTCTTGATCTCATACTGGGGAACTCCCTGGGCGTCCAGGGTTACCTGAACTGTGCCGGTGGGGTATTCCACGCGGTCAAGATGGTAGGAGAGACGGTGCTCTTCCAGGGCCTCCACAATTTCTTCGCCAAGGGCATCCTGTCCGATTGCACTCACGGCCATGCCTTCAAGGCCGAACTGAGATGCGTGATACGCGAAGTTTGCGGGTGCTCCGCCAAGTTTCTTGCCTTCAGGGAGCATATCCCAAAGGGCTTCGCCAATGCCTATTACGTATTTATCCATAATTATTTGCTAACCTTTGAGAGATAAGTGAAAAGATAGATTACACCGATTGTCATCACGGCAACTGCACCGGCCTGGCCCACTGCATCGGAGGCAAAGCCCATGAGGAGCGGGAACACGGTACCGCCGAAAAGGCCCATTATCATAAGGCCGGAAACCTCGTTCTGTTTCTCTGGCACTGCAAGGAGGGCCTGTGAGAACACTATGGAGAAGATGTTGGAGTTACCGAAACCTACAAGGGCGATAGCTACATAGAGGACGGCCTTGGTGGTGCCGAAGAACATTCCGCACATTGAAAGAGCCATCATTATGACGCTTGCAATGAAGAACTTGCGGTGGCTGAACTTTGAAAGGATGAAGGATCCGGAGAGGCAGCCAATGGTACGGAAGATAAAGTACAGGCTGGTTGCGAATCCGGCCTCGGTGAGGGTCATGCCAACCCTTTCCATAAGGAGCTTTGGAGCCGTGGTGTTGGTTCCAACGTCAATTCCCACGTGGCACATGATGCCAAGGAAACTGAGGAGCACGATGGGCTTTCCGAGGAGCTTGAAGCACTCGGCAAAACCGGAGGCTTTGTCGGCCACCTGCTCCCTCTCGATGTTGGAAAGAAGCAGAAGAAGGGCCGCCAGGATGCCGATAATGCCGTAAACCGGGAACAGAACCCTCCAGCCAAGGCCGAATGAAGGCATTGCTGCAGTTGCGCCCCACATGGCGATGTAAGGAGCCATGAAGGAGGCTATGGCCTTGACAAACTGCCCGAAGGTCATGGTGCTTGCCAGCTTGTCACCCTTGATGATGTTGGTGATAAGGGGATTGAGGGAGGTCTGCATCAGGGCGTTGCCTATTCCCAGCAGGGAGAATGCAGCCAGCATAAGGCCGTAGCTCTCTCCGAAGATGGGAAGGATGAGGGAGATGACGGTGACCACAAGGCTCAGGAGCACGGTGTTCTTCCTGCCGATACGGTTCATCAGGATACCCGTGGGTACGGAGAAGATAAGGAACCAGAAAAATACCAGGGACGGGAAGATGTTGGCGGCCGAATCGCTGAGGTTTAGGTCGGCCTGGACATAGTTGGAGGCGATGCCCACAAGGTCTACGAACCCCATGGCAAAGAAGCACAGCATCACCGGTATCAGTTGTATTTTCTTATTCATTTGGAAAGGGGATAAAGGGTTACATCGGCCTTTGTGTTGCCGTACATCTTAATGGTGTTGTAGGGAGATGACGGGAACACGAGGTTGGTCATGGAGAAGTCTTCTCCGAATGCCTCTATGCTGGCGCTGTCCACAAGGAGCCTCAGTTCCATCTTTCCGCCCACGCGGGTGGGGGCTGTGGTAACTGCCGCAAAGGATTTTGAGAACTTGACGTTTCCGCTGCCGCGGCGGTCCATTGAGAATGTCTGGACGGCTGCGTCATAGGAGAGGACAACCTGCTCCCCGGACTCGTTGGAAAGCACAAAAGTGGCTCCGTCCTTCTTGGAAAGGGTAAAGCGGATTACAAGTTCATATGCCTTGCGGGCGTTGTCAAAGAGTTCCACGGGTGCCGTGGAGAGGCCAAACTGCACGGGATTTCCGCGAAGGGCCTCAACTTCCTTTGATGGTGTGCTCTTAAGGATGACCTCCTTGCCTTTTTTCACAAGGCTCAGGTCACGGGGAACTGAATTTGAACTGCGGAACTGCCGGGTGGGAACGGAGTTGGCGTACTGCCAGTTGCTCATCCATGCAATTGCCACAGTGCGGCCCTCCGGAGCATTGCTCCAGGTAACGGTTGCGTAGTGGTCCTTGCCGTAGTCCATCCAGCGGGTGACCGTGGGAAGGTCGTCGCACTTGAAGGCCTTTCCGTCGTAGCTGCCCACAAAGTACTGTGTGGCGCTGCCGCCGAAGGGACCGCCGGGGTTGATATTGAGGATAAGGACCCACTTTTCCTTGCCCTCGAAGGGAAGGCGGACAAGGTCAGGGCACTCCCACACGCCGTTATGGTTGCCGTATGAAAGGCCGAATGAACTGTCATATGTCCAGTCCTTGAGGTTGTCGGAGCTGTAGAGCTGTACCTCCTGACCGGCGGCAAGGATAACCTTCCACTGCCTGGATTCCTCATGCCAGAAGATCTTGGGGTCACGGAAATCGGGGGTGTCTGCGGCCATAATCACTGGATTCCCGGCATACTTTGTAAAGGTACGTCCGTTGTCCAGGCTGTAGGCTATGCTCTGGGTCTGGTTGTCTCCGTCGGAAGTGTACATTGCAATAAGGGCGTCTTTGCCAAATCCGGCGGTATTGTCCTTGTCTACAACGGCGCTACCGCTGAAAATGGCGCCAAGGGCGTCCGGAGCAATGGCTATGCCAAGATTCTCCCAGTTTACAAGATCCTTTGAGACGGCGTGTCCCCAGTGCATGTTGCCCCAGAAACTGCCATAAGGGTTGAACTGATAGAAAAGGTGCCATTCGCCATCCTTATAAACCATACCGTTAGGGTCGTTCATCCAGCCCCATTCAGGGGAGAAATGATATATGGGCCGATATTTCTTTTCTTTGTTGGAGAGATCCGGAACCGGAACGGTTGTCATCTCGCTCCAGCAAACGTCATCGGAGGGGTCGCGCCTGAGGCTGCGGCCCTGGTTCATCTTGATGTCAAGGATAATTGAACTGCCCCCCCACTGTCCAAGGTCCAGGGGAACAAGGTAGTCTGTCTTGTCAATTGCAAGGCACACGTTTGCCCAAAGGACCTCGTTACCGTTGGAAAGTACCTTTACGCGTGCTTCAGGTGCATTTTCCTGCACTGGAAGCATCACATAGCGGTCTTTCCCGCCAAGCTGCACCATGCTGTGGGTTTCACTCAGGTGGGTAATGGTAAGGCTCTGTGCCCCGGCAACCACCGGGAGCAACAGAGCCAAAAGCGTTAAGAGTCTTTTCATGCTTCAAAGTTAGCTAAAAAACTCCGGAATTAATACTGGGTAACTTCCAAATCGGATACCGTGATGTTCCCACCGTAGTTATTGATGCTCCAGCAGTTCTTCTGGATACCGTAAATACGCTGGGTATAGGCGCATACATCGTTGATGTACATGACAACGACGGAGTTGTCAGTGTAAATGTCGATGTTGTACACATTGTCCTCCGGGCGGGCGAAAATGTAGCCGTCGATGCCCTCAATGAAGCCCTTGCCTTCTTCCCCTTCTTCTTCGAAGTTCACCTTGCGGGCGACCGCCTCATCCCATTCGGGATTGAGCACCATGGTGTAGTACTTCTTGGAGTCGGTTCCGCGTACCAGGGAGATGCCGAACTTGTCCCATTTGTTGGAAGTTGTCACCGTGAAGGAAATGTGGTTGTGGGCGCCCAGGCGGTTATAGAGCACGTAGGCATTCTCTCCGGAGAGCTTGCCGTCCGTATAACCATTGGATGCCATGACTTTCACGGCCTTGCTCTGGTTGTACTTGGCGGCCATGGCCGGCACTTTCACCAGGGTGAGGGTCCCGTTTTCATTCTGCTGAATCTTGTGGCAGACAAGGGCTCCGGACCAGTTGGGTTCGCTGGCGGCGCCTACATTGACGTTCCGGTCAAAGATGGTGGCACCGGTGCGGGTAGGGCACCAGCCCCAGATATAACGGTCTTCGCCGTCCGATGCGGTTTTGCCCGCATAGAATGCGCGGCTGTCCAGCACGCCCTCGTGCATATCCTGCGGCCAGTGGGCGCCCGGATCGCCAAAGCAGTTCTTCAGGCCTTCCCAGGAGTCGGCCATCATGTATTTGACCTTGCGGCTCCAGGAAGCGCGGTAGCCTTCACTGTAGATGAAGTACCACCATTCGCCCATCTTGAACACGTCCGGGCATTCGCACATGCGGTCCCAGACCATGTTAAAGCCGCCCACAAGGGTCCAGTCTTTCAGGTCGTTGGAAACGAAGTCGGCGAAGCGCAGGTTACTGGAAATAACCATGTGCCATTTGCCGTCGTCGGCCTTGAAAATCTGCGGATCGCGGAAGTCGTCCTTGGCAAAGCCAAAGTCGTCGCCCTTCAGGGCCCAGAGGTAATCCTTGGTCCATGTCTTGAAGTCCGGGGAGGTGGCGCGCAGTACCACTTCACGGTTGGTGCAGTTGCCATTGTGGCCGGTGTAATACAGGTAGTACAGCTGGTCGACCTCATTGTACACGCAGCAGCCCGTGCCGATGGCAGCGTCCTGCTCCCAGATGGATGCACCGAAGGGAAGGACTTCGCCCAGGGAGGTGTAGGAGGCACCGTCCTGGGTGCTCACGCCCCAGATGGGGTGGAAGTTATAGGTGGCGTTGTTGTCGAACTCCTGCAGATACAGCACTTTGAATTCGCCGGCCTTGCTGTCGTAGAACGGCATGGGGTCGCCCACGCGGCCGATGGCGGGAGTGTAGTAAGTGCTGAAGCCTTTTTCGTCGGCCGATGCAAAGTACTCGCCGGTTGCTTCCCAGTCTTTGGGCGCGTCACCATAGTTTTCCTTGGTGCAAGCCAGGGTGGCCGCAAGGGCCACGCCGGCTAAAGTGATATAGTGGAAAATTGTATTCATAACTTCTACTTGGTCAGATAGTTAATAGCGTTCTGCGTCATGGTGGCGATGTTCTTGTGGAAGTGCTCCTCATATTCGGGCTCGAACATGTAGGAATACCAGTCGTAGCAGCCGGAGCCGATGCAGATGATACCGCCCTTGCCGTCCTTGGCAGGGTACTCCCAGGCCACGACAGCTCCGTCGCCGCCCACACCCAGGATCTTGCCGCCGGTGCGGGTCTCCCAGGCTGCGTGGTCGTCATAGCCGCCCCAGTCGGTACCGATGTGGTACTGGGCCGTAGAGTTGGTGATGTGGTAGCCGTTGTCGGTGCAATAGACCTTGTTCGGATCGTCGCCGGCGATGAGGCCTGCATAGAGCGGATGCTCGTTCTGGCCGCCGAAGATATTGAAGTCCCAAGGACCCCAGCAGCGCTCGGCGCTGTCTTCGTTCTGGCCCCAGCAGTTGTTCGGGGTGGTCCACTCGTCGTCACCGGTTGTGCCGATGAAGGAAGGTAGGTTGGTCGCGTAGCGGGTGAGCAGGAAGGCGCCGCCGTTCTCGTAGTAGGCGCGGAGTTGGTTCACGGTTTCCAGGGCATACGGAGCCTTGGCGACAAAGTTGTCGTGACCGTCTACACCGCCGTCCATGTGGAAGTGCCACCAGATAAGCTTGCACTCATCCAGCTCAACCGTGCCGGCCTGGAGGTCGGCGAAGCTGGTGTACAGGGCGCCGGGCACATTGGAAAGCATCCATTCACAGGCAGTCTTGGCTTCAGGATCCAGCTCGTTCATGTTGGCGGCAGCGCCGATGAACAGGGCCTTGGGCTTGTCGATGGCAACCACATTCACCGTGTACACGCTCTTGGCGGAGTTGTTGGTCACGGTATACTGTACGGGCTCAGTGAAGTCCTGCGGTACGCCGGAAAGCGGAGTAATGGTGGCGTTCTGGCTGATAACGATGGTAGGAACCAGTGCGTTGATGCCTTCAGACTTGGGTACGAAGGCCTGGATGGTCTTGTTCTCCTGGTCGATGGTACCGGTATAAATGTCGTTCAGGACAAAGTGCAGGATGCGGGCTTCGTCGTGCAGGACGCTCAGCGTCCAGTCGATGGATGCGTCGCCGTTGGTTACATGGATGCCTTTAGGGGCGTCCATATTCAGTACTTGGCCCTTGGTGACATTGCTGGTCGCATCCTTGGACAGGGTAAGTTCCGTGATGGTCATCTCGGAAGTGGCGTAGACTTCCGGAAGACGTACCACGATGGTGCGGGTGGGCAGATCTACAATTCCGGTGAAGTTGTCCAGCGAGATGGACTGGACCAGGCAGTCGCCGCTCAGTTTGAGGTCGCTCACGGTTTTTTTGGCGCAGCCGGCAAGGCAAAGCAAGGCCGCTGCAATATAGAATAATTTATGTTTCATGGTATGCATTGATTATCACCAGTTGCCGATGTTTTGCGTATAGTGGCCGTTGGAAGCGGCGAGCTGCGAGGCCGGAATCGGAAGATATTCGTCCTTGTCGGCCGTGAAGTGGGCGTCCCTGTAAATGGTGCAGCTGGAAGCCTCCTCTGCGAAGTATTTGTTCAGGACAGTAGCGGCATCGCCCCAGCGGACCAGGTCGAAGAAACGCTCGCTCTCCATACCCATTTCCAGACGGCGCTCCATCTTCACAATCTTGATAGCGGCATTCTTGTCATAGCTTCCGTTATACTGGGTGGCATAAATCTTTACCCCGTAACGGGTAGGATAGTCGGAGAACATCTGGATGGAACCGGCTGCGCGTTTGCGAATCTGGTTCACCAGTTCGATGGCTTTCCCGCTTTCACCCAGCTGGGCATAGGCTTCGGCGCGCTCCAGAAGAACGTCGGCGTAGCGGAAGACGATGCGGTTCATGGAAGAGGCCCAGTAGGAACCCTTGATGAGGTATTCACCCACAAGGGCGGGATCTACGTTCTGTTTGAGGCTGATGTAGTAGCCGTACAGGCCGTTACCGCGGCTCCACTGCTTGGATTCATCCTGGATGAAGTTCTTGTTGAACAGGTAGGGGAGACCGGGCATGCCCACGGTGAGGAACAGACGCGGGTCTGCGTTGTCGGCAAAGGTGTAATTCTTCTCGTTGAAGGTGTCCAGGAGCGGCAGGCCGTCGGCACCGGTACGGAAGGCGTTCACCAGGTTCTGGCTGGGTTTGTAGAAGTCGCAGGCGCCGTCGGTAACATTGTCGATGCTGGGACCGATGAGGCCGTAGCTCCAGTTCAGGTTGCCGTAGGTGGAGCCGTCGTTGCGGGAGTACTGGATGGCCCAGATGCTCTCCTTGCCGTTTTCGTACATCTCCTCCGGACGGAAGTTGTTGTGGATATCCTCTTCCAGGCCGTAGTTGGCGTAGAGGGACGGATTGGTGTATTCAATCACCTTGTTCAGGTCTTCCGTATTGATGGAAGTCACCTTGTTGGACTGGGCGTCGTCCTGGCGATAAGCCTTGTACAGGTAGAGTTTGGCAAGGAAAGCGGCGGCAGCGGCCTTGGTAGGACGGCCTTTTTCGGCCTGGACTTCCGGCAGCACGTCGTAGGCGGCTTTCACATCGTCAATAATCAGCTGCCAGCCCTCGTCGTTGGTATAGGCGGTGTTGGACAGGGCGTTGTACTCATCATAAGTGAGGCTGGGGTTGGTCACGAACGGGATGTTCTTGTACAGGCGCTTGAGAAGGAAGTGACCGTAACCGCGAAGGAATTTCATCTCCGCCAGGCGCTGCTGCTTCATCGCGAAACTGTCGTCGCACTCGTTCAGGAGGGCGATGGCGCTGTTTA
>Ga0310697_10006598_pt1 | contig 11008 bp, 10 predicted proteins | sample 172DNAGHGlowgp2_FD_203883 | JGI IMG/M metagenome (GOLD analysis project Ga0310697, IMG submission 203883) | Sheep rumen microbial communities from Palmerston North, Manawatu-Wanganui, New Zealand - 1728 DNA GHGlow gp2 (v2) (version 2) | ecosystem: Host-associated > Mammals > Digestive system >...
CTCACACAGAGCTCGCAGTACGAAAACCGCCTTACCGAGGCCAATGCACAGCTGCACTTGATGGACTACCTGCGTGAGTTTGTCGATAATCCTGCCAACCAGTATAAGATTATCCCCTCTAACGTGGGTATGAATGACCATGCCTCCACCGCGCTCATCTCCTCCTATAACCAGGCCGTGCAGGAGCGTAACCGCCTCCTGAAGACCGTCAGCGAGCAGGCCCCGCAAGTGCAGTCCTTGACGGCCACGCTTGATGACCTGCAGGGTTCTATCCGTACCGCCCTGCTGCAGGCCCGCCGCTCCGTGGATATCCAGCGCCAGAGCCTCCAGAACCAGCTGTCTAAATACCAGGGACGTATCGGCAGCACCCCCGAGCAGGAGCGCGTCCTCACACAGATTGGTCGCCAGCAGGAGGTGAAGTCAGGCCTCTACCTCTTGCTGCTGCAGAAGCGCGAAGAGAACTCCATCTCGCTGGCTGCTACTGCTGATAAGGGCAAGTTGATTGATGAGCCGATGGCCCATGGCATGGTAAGCCCCAAAAGAGCCATTATCCTGTTGGCTGCAGCTGTGTTGGGTCTGGGCATTCCTTTTGTCATCATCCTGCTGATCCAGCTATTCAGCTATCGCATCGAGGGTCACGACGATCTGCTGCGCCTCACCCGTCTGCCCATCGTGGCCGACGTGCCCGTGGCCAGCGACTCCGTGAAGACGGCCGCCGGTATCGTGGTGCAGGCCAATAAGAACAACCAGATTGATGAGGTCTTCCGCGGTATGCGTACCAATATCCAGTTCATGATGAAGGAGAACGATAAGGTCATCCTCTTCACCTCCAGCACCTCCGGCGAGGGGAAGACCTTCCTGGCTGCTAACCTGGCCGTCTCCTTTGCCCTGTTGGGGAAGAAGGTGGTGCTCTGCGGCCTCGACATCCGCAAGCCCGCCTTGGGTCGCTTGTTCGGGGTCAAGGACCATACCGCCGGTGTCACCCAGCTCTTGGTCAAGGACACCGTCACCGAGACCGACCTGCGTAGTACCATCTGCCCGTCGGGCGTCAACGAGAACCTCGACCTGCTGATGGCCGGTCCTACACCTCCGAACCCCACCGAGCTCCTGGCACGCCAGAATATGCACGATGTCATGGAATTGCTCAAGAAGCAGTACGACTATATCATCCTCGACACCGCCCCTGTCGGCTTGGTATCCGACACGCTCCAGATAGCCCGTTACTCCAATGTCAACTGCTATGTCTGCCGTGCTGACTACACCCCGAAGGCCAATGTCGCCTTGCTCAACAGCCTGTCTGCCGAGGAGAAGCTCACCAACTGCTGCATCATCCTGAATGGTGTCGATATGTCGAAGAAGAAGTACGGCTACTACTACGGCTATGGCAAGTACGGCCGTTACGGCCGCTACGGCTATGGTCGCTACGGTTATGGCCGTTATGGCTACGGTCGCTATGGCTATGGCGGTTACGGCAACTACGCCGAATCCCGCTACTCCAACAAAGACGACGACTCCATCAAAAAGTAACATTAAGAGCACGCTTCGCGTGGTAATAATTCAAAATTTGATTCAAAATTAAACAAATATATCTGAAGAATTTTGTTTTTAATTTGATAAATTTCCCGCCGTAAGACGGTTTTATTAAGAGCACGCTCCGCGTGGAAATTATTCATAATTGATTTCAAAATTAAACAAAGTATATCTGAAGAATTTTGGTTATAATTTGATAAATTTCCCGCCGCAGGCGGCTTTAATATGATCACGCTTCGCGTGGAAATTATTCAAAATTGATTTCAAAATTAAACAATGTATCTGAAAAATTTGGGTTATAATTTGATAAATTTCCCGCCGCAGGCGGCTCCTCTAAACCTTAACCAATATTTAAACCGCAAAGACGCAAAGTTTTAAAGTTGCATGTCCTCTAGTAGCTTGGGCTATTGCGCTTCGCGAGACCGCGGAGCCGAACAAAAGTGCTTCGCACATGATTTTGTTCTGGGCAAAGGTCGCAAAGGCTATCCAGCATGTAATAATAGATGTATGCACTAGGACATGAAAATCTTTGCGATCTTTGCCTACGAAGAAAGCCGCACAGCCTTTCGAGGGCTCTGAGACCTTCCGCAAGGCTAGTAGCGATGCCTTTGAAATCCAGACTGCTGAACACTTAAATTCTTAGAGCCCTTTGCGCCTTTGCGGTTAAAATCAAATTCTCGTCTCTTGACTCTCGCCCCTCGACCCTAGACTCTCGCCTCTCGACTCTCGTCTCTTGACTTTCGACTCTAACCTCTAACCCCTAACCCTTAACCCTTAACCAATGGTTATCGCAGTCGACTTCGACGGCACCATCGTCACCCATAAGTACCCCGCCATCGGCGAGGAGCTCCCCTTCGCCATCGACACCCTGAAGATGTTGCGCCAGGACGGCCACCTCCTGATCCTGTGGTCCGTCCGGGAGGGCGAGCTCCTGGACGAAGCCGTCGAATGGTGCCGCCAGCGCGGCCTGGAGTTCTACGCCGTCAACCGCGACTACCCCGAGGAGACCACCGATAACAACCCCCATTTCTCCCGCAAACCCAAGGCCGATCTGTTCATCGACGACCGCAACCTCGGAGGCCTGCCCGACTGGGGCACCATCTATAGGATGATCAAGCAGCGCCACACCTGGCACGATGTCATCGACGACCTCCTCTCCCAGTCCTCCCTCTCCCGCACCCTCCCCCCTCCCAAAAAACACTGGTGGCAATTCTAATGGGTATCTGAAAAATTTTGTTTATAATTTGATAAATTTCCCGCCGTAGGCGGCTTTAATATGATCACGCTCCGCGTGGAAATTATTCAAAATTAGATTAAAAATTAAACAATGGATCTCATAGAAGAGCATAACAAGAAATACCAATTCTTTAGCGATATTACTGGTGAAGCGATGCTGGTTCATCGTAAATATCACCCAGGGCTCTTGGAATCAGCGTACGAGGCGGCTCTTAAATACCTGCTGGAACAGAAAGGGTACAAGGTAGAGCGACAAGTGTTTCTCCCAGTCTTCTGGGAAAATGTACAACTCGACCAGACGTACAGAATGGATCTGGTAATCAATGACGATATCATTGTAGAACTTAAAGCAGTATCTCATGTCGAGACAGGACAAAGGAAACAGTTGTGGAATTATTTGAATCTAACACACAAGCCATATGGTATGCTGATTAATTTTGGAGCAGCCAGTTTGTATTCTGAATGGTATCAGAGATACGATGATGGCAATATTGAGAAGATAACACTGTTTTGAGTAATTTTGTTCTTAATTTGATAAATTTCCCGTCGCAAGACGGTTTTATTAAGAGCACGCTCCGCGTGGAAATTATTCAAAATTAGATTCAAAATTAAACAAGTGTTTCTGAATAATTTTGTTTATAATTTGATAAATTTCCCGCCGTAGGCGGCTTTAATATGATCACGCTCCGCTTGGAAATTATTCAAAATTGATTTCAAAATTAAACAAGTATATCTGTAAAATTTTGGTTATAATTTGATAAATTTCCCGTCGCAAGACGGTTTTAATATAAGCACGCTTCGCGTGGAAATTATTCAAAATTAGATTCAAAATTAAACAAGTGTTTCTGAATAATTTTGTTTATAATTTGATAAATTTCCCGCCGTAGGCGGCTTTAATATGATCACGCTTCGCGTGGAAATTATTCAAAATTAGATTCAAAATTAAACAAGTGTATTTGAAGAATTTTGTTTTTAATTTGATAAATTTCCCGCCGTAGGCGGCTTGAACCCTTGAATCCTTGAACTTTTGAACAATAAATTAATATAATAATGAAAAAACTCTCCCTCTCCCTCCTGCTGCTCCCCCTCGCAGCCTCCCTCCTCCTCACCGGTTGCAAAACCGTCAAGAACGTCGCCTACCTCCAGAACAGCGACAGCATCAACCTCGACAACTCCCGCTTCTTGTACGACGCCCGCATCATGCCCAAGGACCAGCTCACCATCTCCGTGAACACCACCACACCTGATGCTTCGCTCCCTTTCAACCTGCTGCTGCAGAACGAATACTCGCAGGGTCGTTCTGTGGCAGGTGGCAGCGGTACACTGATGCCTTATCTGGTAGATAACGAGGGTTATATCAATTATCCCATTATCGGTCGCCTGCATGTCGAAGGCCTCACCAAGTCCGAGTGTGAGCGGCTGATTGCCGAGAAGATACGCCCCTATATGGCAGAGACCGAGAACCCCATCGTCACCGTCCGTATGTCCAGCTATTCCGTCTCCGTCTTGGGCGAAGTGAACAAACCCGGTAGCTACCAGGTTGCTCGCGAGAAGATTACCATCCTCGAGGCCCTGGCCCAGGCCGGTGACCTGACCATCTATGGTGTCCGCGACAGGGTGAAGCTCATTCGTGAGGATGCCACAGGTAAGAAGGAGATCCATACCCTGAACCTCAACGATGCCAATATCGTCAACTCACCTTATTATTATCTGCAGCAGAACGACGTGGTCTATGTCGAGCCCAACAATGTCAAGGCCCAGAACTCCAAGATAGGTAGCGTCACCACCCTAACACTCTCCGGCATCGGCGTCCTCATCTCCCTCACCTCCCTCCTCGTCAACATCCTCCGCTAACCCCCGAACTCACAAGAGTTCAATAGTTCAAAAGTTCAAGAAGTTTAAGAGGTCTTATTAAGAGCACGCTTTGCGTGGAAATTATTCAAAATTTGATTCAAAATTAAACAAGTGTATTTGAAGAATTTTGGCTTTAATTTGATAAATTTCCCGCCGCAGGCGGCTCCCTTGAACCCTTGAACTTTTGAACCCTTGAACCCAATCTCCGGCCCCGTCGAAGACGGTTTAATTAAGTGCACGCTTTGCGTGGAAATTATTCAAAATTGATTTCAAAATTAAACAAGTATATCTGAAAAATTTTGTTTTTAATTTGATAAATTTCCCGTCGCAAGACGGCATGAATAGATAAACACGCTTCGCGTGGAATTTATTCAAAATAGGTTATAATCAAGGTATTTGTATAATTTTGGTTATAATTTGATAAATTTCCCGTCGAAGACGGTTTTAATATGATCACGCTCCGCGTGGAATTTATTCAAAATTGAATTCAAAATTAAACAATTGTATCTGAATAATTTTGGTTATAATTTGATAAATTTCCCGCCGCAGGCGGCTCCTCTAACCCGTAACCCGTAACCCTTAACCCTTAACCCTCAACCCTCAACCCTCAACCAAGGCATCCATGTCCTCCACTCACCACCACCACCACCATCATAAAAAAGACGGCGCCAGCCTCTTCAAGCAGCGCAGCCTCGCCAACATCCAGCGCAAGAAACTCCTCGAGAAGGTCCTCAAAACCACCCTCCTCATCCTCGCTCTCCTCATGGCCCTCACCACCCTCCTCGTCTACACCATCGACTAACCCCCAACTCTCTATCCCATTCAAGAAGAGTATCTCCTGTCAATCTGTTAAGAAAGAGAATAATGAAGAGAATAATAATACGCGACTTCGGGCCAATAATGAAAGCTGATATCTTGCTTCAAGATGTAAATATCATTATTGGTGAGCAAAGCATAGGCAAAAGTTGTGTTTTGAAGGTGTCTTGTTTCTGCACTTGGGTGGAGAAACGCATAGCCATAGAACAGAACGCGAAGCGCTTTGAGAAGAATGGCGTGTTTTTAGAAGAACTGATGAACTTCCACCGCTTGAATGGCTATGCACATGATAATACATATATTGGATATGAGTCGGATTTTATAAAATTCTCTTATGACAACAAAAATGGCTTTTCGTATGAGTGGAAGGAGAATAGATGGGATTACAAGCGCCCTAAGGTAAGTTATATTCCTGCAGAAAGAAATTTGGTAGCCGTTATCCCTAACTGGTTCGAGGTAAAGTCGGTTGCGGAGAATATTCAAGACTTTATGGCAGACTGGTCAGATGCTAGGAAATCAGTTGGAGATGATGAGTCGATTCTTAATCTTGACGTGGCATACCATTATGACGAAAGTAGTGATACGGACTATGTAAAGATGAAGGATGGTCAAATTCTTCCATTTACGAATGTTTCAAGTGGTTTACAATCGTTGATACCCCTTTATGTGCATTTGGTCAATATTACCAGTAAAAAGTATCGGGAGCGGGAAGACAATTCGGTGAAGCATATATCCGAGATGGAAAAATTATCAAAAACTTTGATTGATTATTATAAAGAAAATATAGGCGAGCCATTTATAAAAAATCCCAACTATGGTGCAATAAATAAGAAGGTGAACATTGATAAGGAATTTATATCCAATCCGGATATGACTAGATGGTTCCTAAGAAGATTTTCAAATTTATCAAGAATTCATCATTGTGAAGTATTTCTAGAAGAGCCGGAGGAGAATCTGTTCCCTCCCACGCAACAAATTCTGATGAAGTCGCTTCTAAGATTTGTCAATTTGGAAAAAGGCAATACACTCTTTATCTCAACCCACAGTCCATATATCCTTGACATCCTGTTGGAAAGAGAAACGTACGATTTTGGATTGTTCTATATCCAGTCTACAGAGAATGGCTCTGTGGTCAAAACAGCAACCGAGGCTGATGTTCAGGATATGTTCGAAAGTGGAGTAGACGCATTCTTTAATATAGAAAGACTGGGTGATGAAGTATAATGAGATTATGCCGGAGTGTTTTATCGACACGACGCTTGTTGCTTCATTGTTGGATGCTAAGGTAAGCCATAAACATAGCTGCAATGAGGTGGCAAGGGAGATGGAGAAAGGAAAATATAAGGATGCATTTGCCGTCGGTATTATTGACAATGATAAAAGGAAGATCTCTTATATAGAGAGCTTTGACGAGATAGGGAGAACGGAGAATCTTACATTTCTCAAGCATAGAGATAAGCATCATTATGTTATAAAGGTCGGCAAAGAGCACAAGGCAATGGAGACTTTCATCCAAGCAAATGTAGATGCCATAGGAATGAAGATGGAGGATTTTGATTTGCCTTCCGACCTTGCCGAACTGATAGAACAAACCAAAGATAGTATATCAACTCAGAAAGATCCAAGAATACAGAAATTATGCAAGGCGATGCGCCAGTCACCTGAAGTGGCAAAACTTCAAGACATACTAGCCTATCTTGCTGCGAATAAGTACAATGTTGATCTTGACGAATTAAAGAAAATGATAGAGGCTCAACGATTACCTGCTTGAGCAAGCCGCCAGCCGGATGTTTGATGGCAGAAGTAGGAAGTATGATGTAGGTAAAGGAAAAATCAACCTTTAACCGTGAATCATTAACCATGAACCAAGGTTCACCCATTAACCGTGAACCTTGAACCTTGAACCATAAGTTTGGTATCTTCTCCTGGCGTCGTGAACTCCGTCACCGACAGGATAATCTAACAGAGACACGCGTCCTGACACTCACGAGTATTTAGAAAAAGTAACAACATAGATACAATGGATCAGCAACAACAAGCTAACATATTTCGATTGTCTGCAATTCTTTTTGCAAATGACAACTATACCGTCTCTCCAGTGCAGCTGCACAGGAAGGTGGTAGAAGATGCATTGTATCAATTGAATGAACCCAATGGCATAACCATAGAGGGTCTTGCCGATTATATTGGTAAGAAGTACCTAATTGACTTCACCGATAAAGAGATTGAGATGGTGCTTCATAACCAGAAGTTTATCACAATCTTTGAATCAACGCCTATAAGCAACACCGTGGTGTATAGGCTTCGCGACGATAGGAGAAAAATACTTGATGGGCGTAAGCCCAAAACCTTGGATGACTTCATTCAAGAATTTATTCAATTGAAAGACCTTCCAGCAGAAGCTGCTGAAACTATCTATCGCTATTTATATGGCGTATTTACAACTAATGTAGATGGTTTCCGTCGCATGACGGAAGCTGGCAACGTTAAAGAATTGACTCAGCATTATTCTCCAAACGAGAAAGATGCTGAAATAATCAATGGTTTCCTTGATTGGGAAAACGACGAAAAAAATATAGCTATCTTTAATCTTGCAAGTTATGCGTTGGAGTATTGCTTATTAACCAGCAAGAAAGGAACACATCTTAAACTTGAGAAGCTTACAAAGAAGGTATTCTATCTTGATACCAATATCCTCTATCGTGCATTGGGTATTAACGGAAAGGATCGCCAATTGCGCACTCATTCATTCTTGCGAAAACTTGTCGAGGCTGAAGATGAAATTAAGATTACCAAAGTAGCCTGGGATGAATATCAGAATTCTCTCGATAAATACATTAAGCGTTTGCGACGTGATGAAAGCCCAGCAGTCCATTCGAAAGTATATACAGAGTATGTGACTTATGACGATATTCATAGGTCCTACCATTTGTGGGCTTCAGCCAATGTACATGCTACGGTAGATTTATTTGTCAATACATTAAAGGCTGAATTATTACAATTAGTTGAAGACTATCATATAAAGATTGATTCACTTTGTCCTTTTGACAAGCAGCAGAAAGAAGAAGACCTTAAAGACATGGCAATAAAAATAAAAAGCCTATCAGAACATAAGTATTTTGAGACGGCATACAATGATGCTAGAGATATACTTTGGGTTGATATGTGCCGCAAGCCAGGCGAAGAGAATGTCTTTTCCACTAAAACGTTTCTCCTGTCATCAGATAGAGGTCTCTTCCGCTGGGACTCAAAATATTATTGGGGGCAAACTCCAGTAGTAATGTTACCTAGTCAATGGCTAAGTATTTTGTTACGTTATGTAAGTCGCACCACTGATGATTTCCGCAGTTTTGTGAGTTTCCTTAATATACAAAATAAGGAAGGAGTACTCACTGCCGAGCAAATTAGTGCAATTTTGTCTGGCATATCAGATATGACAGACAAGGTTGAGCAACAGCGCTACCTCCTTGACGTAATAATTGACAGTGAGTTTAAGAGTGGTGCTGCTGGAAAAACAAACGAGCAGTTGAAGGCAATAGCCAAGAAAGATGCAAATAGAATATTGCAACAGCAATTGTCAGAAGTTACTAAGGAAGCAAAGTCGTTACGAAAAGATTTGGCCTCAGTGAAAAGCGAGTTGGAAGTGCATAAGTCCAAAACGGAAAAAAGTTTGAGTGAGAAAGATATAGAACTAAACTCTGCTAATGAAAAGATAAGTGAACTTCGCGGCAGTATTAATATGTTAACTCAAGTTCACGAGACTGCAAAACAGACAATGCAAAACCAGCATCAGAAAGAGATGGATGATGCACAAAAAAAGATAGAATCGCTGAAAAAAGAACTTGATAATACAACAGGACTTCATGCTTTCATGAAGCATCGTCGAAAAAAGATTGCATGGAGAGTGTTTTGGGTAGTATTGGTATTGGGGCTTATTGCTTGGTTCATATTGTCTTCACCTAATTGTAATGAACCTATGGGTTGGTTATTAAAGTGGATTGAAGGTTTGGATGAAACGCGCAAGTTTTTTATTAGAGGCACTCTCTTATTCCTTGTCTCATTGGTTTTAGTTCCTCTATGTATAAGTTTGTGGAATACTTACCATTCCAAATATGGCGAATCTAAAAAAGAAAAATAATAATTCTACGACAATACTGAATATATCCAATCCGTGTGATTCGAACTATTCGTGTTCGTTAAAGATTAATTCTCTAATTCTTGATATTGAACAATGCAACAAGACAAGAAATATAAGCAACTCGATGAGGCAATTCTTAAGGCAACTGACTTGCTAATAGAAAAGGCAAAGAACCAAGGAGAGAAAATGGTCTTTGAACTTTTCAAGTCTGCAATTCTGAAGAAATACAAGGATTTGTTTGACAAAGAGCTTTCGGAAGGATCTGTTCATAAAAAAACTATTAATGATGCCGTAGAATACTGCTATACAGATATATGTGTATCCATTCGCAAGATCTCCAAGATGAGCGAAACGGAAAAGGAACACATGATTCAACTGTGCAAGCAAGCAAAAGAAGCTGTAAAACCTATTATTGAACAGCTATTGATAAAAGACGGAATTAATATAGAATAAACAACAAAAGCGAATCACAGAACACTACTGTAATCTTGCGGTGTACTCTTTATCGGCTATCGAGGGTTTGAATCCCTCATTTTCCGTAGATTATATCACACAAATATAATAAGCAGGGAAATGTGATAGAAAAGAATTACTCATCCATCATCTATCAAACATCTGACATCACGGATCATGAGCGAAATAAGCGATGCGATACAAGCGAAGTGCTTGGCCTTTGGCGATAGAATAATCAAGTTGAATGACTATTTGCTGAGCCAGGCTGCGGTGGAGCATGAGAAATATAAGAAGGAATTGAGGCATCGTAAGTCTGGACAAAAGACATCTTCCATCTTACATCAGCCCTCTTCCATCCCACTTCATTTGCAATCTGTTGCAGCTCTCTGCAACCAATTGCTAAGAAGTGGCACGAGTATCGGCGCTAACAATGCAGAAGCAACAAGCGCTATCAGCAAAGCTGATTTCAAGAGTAAGAGTTATATAGCCCTAAAGGAAGCTAGAGAGAGTCTTTACTGGCTTGAACTGCTTCATAGAAACAGTTACCTCACCGATATTCAGTTTGCAAGCCTTTACAACGATTGTGAGGAACTTGTAAGGTTGTTGACTCACAGATGTAAAAAGCTGGATGAAGGTGATGCAAAAGAAGATAAGAAGTAAAACATAATACATCCGACATCCTACATCATACATCTGATTTACATCAGCCCTCATCCCTCTTCCCTCATCCCTCATACATCAAACATCATGAGTAGCATATCAGATGCAATCCAATCAAAATGCCTCGCCTTTGGCGATAGGATAATCAAGCTGAATGACTATTTGCTGAGCCAGGCTGCGGTGGAGCATGAGTAATATAAGAAGGAATTGAGGCAACGTAAGTCTGGACAAAAGACATCTTCCATCTTACATCAGCCCTCTTCCATCCCACTTCATTTGCAATCTGTTGCAGCTCTCTGCAACCAATTGCTAAGAAGTGGC
>Ga0310697_10006599_pt1 | contig 11007 bp, 14 predicted proteins | sample 172DNAGHGlowgp2_FD_203883 | JGI IMG/M metagenome (GOLD analysis project Ga0310697, IMG submission 203883) | Sheep rumen microbial communities from Palmerston North, Manawatu-Wanganui, New Zealand - 1728 DNA GHGlow gp2 (v2) (version 2) | ecosystem: Host-associated > Mammals > Digestive system >...
TGCTTGGCTCAATCACTCTCGCCGACTCAGCAAAGATTACGAGCTAACTGCGGCTTCTGCTGAAACTTTAATCAAAATTTCTCATATTCACACTTTGCTTAATCGTTTATGAACACTGATTCTAAGATTTCTCATATTCACACTTTGCTTAATCGTTTATGAACACTGATTCTAAGATTTCTCATATTCACACTTTGCTTAATCGTTTATGAACACTAATTCTAAGATTGATCGTCGCCTTCGTCGGCAAAAGAGTATCGGTTTCGGTGTTTTCTTTTACTGTGCGCCGCGTGCCCGATTCGCCCTCGTCGTCGGTCAGTTCGCCGCCGTTCGCGTCGAGTAAAAGCGTCCTGGCGACAGGCGGAACGCTCCCGTCTTTTGACAGCATGGCGATTGCCACGACGGGCGCGCCCATATCGTCAAACCAACCGGGCATGATGAAATGCTTGATATTTTCCATAAGATGCACGACGTAATAAAAATTCCCGTCGCCGTCCTTGTAAAGCGTTTCAATATCGGTGACGGTGCCTTTCGTCCAAGAATTTGTCATTTCGGCGGCGGCGTCGCTGTTCGACAAATTTTTATCGGCGTAAAATTTGGCAACGGCATTGCCCGCGCTGATGTCGGTGTCGTCCGTCGTTCCTCGGTAGCTGTCTACCAAAGAAATACTTTGTATATTTGAAAAATTTTCGGTGTCTTTAACTAACTCTTGTGCTCCCGCCAATACAGCTGCGTCCGCCGCGTTTTGCAATCGCGAGACGTTCAGATAATACCAGCCGAAGTCCAGTCCTACACAGACGAACATGAAAAGTAATGGGGTAACCAATCCAAACAATGCCAAGGCTTGCCCGTGAGTGTCGGAAATTTGTTTGCGAAGTTTTCTTATAGGGTGCCTGATAAAACTTGTGATGCACATTTAATAAACAGCCCTTTCTGAAAGGGCAGTGAAGCTTTGTGAAGCTTTATTGCAACAAGTATATCAGATGGTTAGATTTTTGCAAGTGAAATATTCGTTAAAACATAAAAGGACTTTCCCCCCCACGCTTTTTTTTTTGTGATATAATCGCCTCGAAATCACTTCAAGGAGGTGTTCATCATGAGAAGCATTTTGGCAATAATCTCGCTCGTCGGCTTGATAACGATAGGTTTGCTCGTGTACAGCATGTCGACATCGGTGGACGAAATGGAACAGACCGCAACCAATTACAAGCAGGGCGTCACGCAACAGCTGTCGGCAAAGACAAAGGAACTTGCAAAACCCGTGCTCGACAAGTTGGGTGTCAACGTCGATCTCGACAAAGTCAGCACGGACGATCTGAATGTCGTCAAGCAAAAACTTGAGGAAGCAAGCAGTGCCGTCAACGATGCAAGTAAAGCAATCGGCGGCGGGAAGTAAGGAGTTGTTCAGTTTGATCAGAATCACCCCCGCGCTCGAAGAATTTCAAGCCTTTGCGCAGACTTCAAACCTGATAGCCGTCAGCGCGAACATCAACACCGATTTGGATACGCCCGTCTCGATTTTCTACAAGCTGGTCGGCGACGGGCGCGGCTTTATTTTGGAATCGGTCGACACCACTCAGCAGGCCTTCGGAAGATTTTCTTTCGTCGGCGCGGAGCCGTTCGTTGAGTTGCAGGTTTTCAAGTCCAAGCTCATGATTCGCGACGGCGACTTGATGAAATGCATTGACGGCACGCCCGTCGACAGCATAAAAAAATTTATAAGCCGCTACAGACCCGCCAATCTTGATAAGAACTTGCCGCTGGCGAACGGCGGTTTAATCGGCGCGTTTAACTTTGAGATCGCCGCAACGTTCGACAGGATTCGCGGGCTCGACATCGGCGACGAAGAACTTTTGGGGCAGTTCATGATTTGCCGCGTGCTTATCGTCCTCGACGCTCTGAAAAATTCTGCGCGGCTGATTTACTTCGCCGACGTGTCCGACCGGGACAACTTGCCCGAACGTTACGCCGAGATAACTGCCCGAATGAATCAAATCGCCGAAAAAATTTCTGTGCCGTTGAAACTCGCGCAACCCGAAAAAATTTCTCACGCGCCGATTGACTTTATGAAACGCTACGGCGAAGCACCGCCCGCAGTCTTGAACGCAATCGAACGCGCCAAGGAATACATCTTCGCGGGCGACATCTTCCAAGTCGTGCCGTCAATGCAGTTCCGCGCGAAAATCACGAAGCCCGCGTTCCTGTTCTATCGCAAGCTCCGTCAAGTCAATCCGTCGCCGTACATGTTTTATCTGAACTTCGGCAGCGTGAAGTTGGTCGGCGCGTCGCCCGAAATGCTCGTCAAGGTCGCGGGCAAAAAAGTTTTCACCTACCCGATAGCCGGCACCCGTCGACGCGGACAGACGCCCGACGAAGATTTGACGCTCGTCGCCGATTTAAAGTCCGACGTTAAAGAGAACGCCGAACACTCCATGCTTGTCGATTTGGCGCGCAACGATTTGGGCAGAATCTGCACGGCGGGCACCGTCAAGGTCGAAAAGCTCCGCGCTGTCGAATACTTCAGCCACGTCATGCACATGGTCTCAAGCGTCACGGGCACGCTCAAGGACGGTTTCACGCCCGTCGACGTGTTGAAGGCTACATTCCCCGCCGGCACTGTCAGCGGCGCGCCGAAACTCCGCGCAATGGAAATCATTCACGAGCTTGAACCCGTTCGCCGCAAAAGCTACGCGGGCACCGTCGGCTACATGGATTTTTGCGGCAACATGGACATGTGCATTACGCTGCGCACGATGCGGATTGAAAACGACGCGGACGCCGTGATTCAAACGGGCGCGGGCATTGTCGCTGATTCCGTGCCGCTCAACGAGTATCGCGAATTCCTGCAAAAAGCCAAGGCTCTGTTCGAGGTCGTCGAGGAGGTCGAGAACAATGATTCTCCTGCTTGATAATTACGATTCGTTCACGTACAACGTCTACCAGTTGTTGTCGGAATTGGGCGCGGAGGTCGAAGTCGTGCGCAACGACAAAATCACCGTCGACGCGGCAAAAAATTTCGACGCCGTGATAATTTCACCCGGCCCCGGCGTTCCGCGCGACGCGGGCATTTCCGAACAGCTTATCAACGAACTCAAGGGCACGTTGCCGATTTTGGGCATCTGTTTGGGACATCAGGCGATCGGCGAAGTCTTCGGCGGCAAAGTCGTTCGCGCACGGGAAGTCGTGCACGGAAAAACCTCACGCCTTAAACACAACGGCAAAGGACTTTACGACGGGCTACCGCAGGGCGTCGAAGTCGGGCGGTATCATTCGCTGATTATCGAACGCGACAGCTTACCCGCTTGCCTTGAAGTCACGAGCGAACTTGACGACGGCACGATTATGGGTGTCCGCCACAAAGCCTTCGACGTGGAGGGCATTCAATTTCACCCCGAATCAATCTTGACGCCTCAAGGGCACGTCATGCTGAAAAATTTTCTACGAACGATTAACACGCAGTGACAAAAAAATTTTCCCGTCACGATAAGCGACGGGATTTTTTGTTCGCGCTGTGTTATAATCGTCAACGAAAATTTTTTCGACGAAAGGAACGGTGGAATTATGCTGACTGAAGAATATTTGCTGAAACTGCAAAACGGCAGCGACGTGCGCGGCGTGGCTGTCGAAGGCATCGCGGGCGAGGCGGTCAACCTCACGCCCGAAGCCGTCAATCTTATCGCAAGTAGCTTTGTAAAATTTTTGTCCGAAAAATGCGGCAAGCCCGTCACGGCTCTGAAAATCTCCGTCGGGCACGATTCGCGAATCTCCGCGCCCGCGCTCCTTAAAGCCGTTTGCGAGTCGCTCACGTGGCACGGCGTCGAAGTGTTGAATTGCAGCTTGGCGTCGACGCCCGCGATGTTTATGTCAACGGTCTACCCCGAAACCGAAACCGACGGCGCAATCATGCTGACGGCAAGCCATCTGCCCTTCAATCGCAACGGCATGAAATTTTTCACTTCGGACGGCGGGCTTGAGAAAGCCGAAATCACCGAACTGCTGAAAAACGCCGCGACCTTCGACGAAAAACACGGCGACGCGTCACGCGCGAAAAAGTTCGACTTAATCAGCCTGTACGCCGAAAATCTGCGCGAACAAATCAGCACCGCTTTGGACAACGAAAAACCGCTGACCGGCATGAAAATCATCGTGGACGCGGGCAACGGCGGCGGCGGATTCTTCGCCGAAAAAATCCTTGCGCCGCTCGGAGCCGACACGACCGGCAGTCAATTCCTCGAACCCGACGGCACCTTCCCGAATCACATTCCCAACCCCGAAGACGAAACCGCCATGGCGTCGATACAAAAGGCCGTGCTTGACAATCGCGCCGACCTCGGCTTGATTTTCGATACCGATGTCGACCGCACGGGCGCAGTTTTGAGCGACGGAAGGGAAATCAGCCGCAACGCCCTGATTGCAATGATCTCGGCGATTCTCGCGCCCGATTATCCCGGAAGTACGATTATCACCGATTCAATCACGTCCAACGAGCTGACGGCTTTCCTCGAAGGCAAACTCGGCTTGAAGCACCACCGCTTCAAACGCGGCTACAAAAACGTTATCAACGAGTGCATTCGCCTGAACAAAAGCGGCGTCATCAGTCCGTTGGCGATAGAGACTTCGGGGCACGGCGCGTTGAGTGAAAATTATTTCTTGGACGACGGCGCGTATCTTGCCGTGAAAATGTTAATCGCCGCCGCCGAACTCCACGCCCGGGGCAAAAATCTTGCCAACCTCATTGCCGACTTGAAATCACCGGCGGAAACTGCGGAGTATCGCTTGAAGATTTTGGACGCGGACTTCAAGGCTTACGGTCAAAAAGTTCTGGACGAATTCAAGGCGCGGGCTATCGCCGAAAAGTTGTCGCTTGCCGAACCGAATTACGAAGGCGTCAGGATTAATTTCGACGGCGGCTGGGCTCTATTGCGTCTGTCCCTGCACGATCCGAATATGCCGCTGAATATTGAAAGCAGTCACGGCGGCGGGTGCAAAAAAATTCTCGCGGCGGTCAAGAATCTCCTCGGCGGCTTTGACTGCTTGGACATGTCAGCGTTGGCTTGACTTGACTGAAAAAATTTTTCCCTCCGTGAACTGCGGGGGGATTTTTTGTTGACAGCTGTGGTATAATGCGCGTCGACAACACTTTTGGAGGTCTTAACATGAAAATTCTTTTTGTATGCAGCGGCAATACGGGACGTTCGCCGATGGCGCAATTCGTCATGAGAAAGCTGGTTGCCGACGCGGGTTTGAGCGATAAAATTTCCGTCAGCAGCGCGGCAAGCAAACCGACCAACGGCGAAACACTTCACCAAGGCATTGCGATGAAAATGCGCATGGAGGAAATTCCGTTTGAAGGTCACATCGCCCGCACAATCACGCCCGAAGATTACGCCGCCAACGATTTAATCGTCTGCATGGACGCCGGCAACGTCGAACAGGTCAAGGCGATTTGCGGCGGCGACCCCGACGGCAAAATTCAAATGCTCCTCGACAAGGACATCCCTTGGGACAAAAACGGCTTCACCACGACTTTCAACGACATTATGCGCGGTTGCACGGCTTTGCTTGAAAAAATCGCACGTTGATTGTACAATCGCGTCGAAGGGAGGTATCGGCATGAAGGAACGCATTCACAAGGACGTTGTGATTATCGGCGCGGGCATGGCGGGCTTGACGGCGGCTCTTTACTGCGGGCGCATGAATCTTGACACGCTCGTTTTGGAGAACGGCTTAATCGGCGGACAAATCGCCAACGCCGTCGCCATTGAAAATTATCCCGGCTTCGTCAGCGTCAACGGCGGCGATTTGATTGCAACCGTTCAGCAACAGGCGGAGAACTTCGGCGCGGTCATCGACGAGTTTGACGAGATCGAAAGCGTCACTCTCAAAACGACACCCAAGATTGTCGAGACGCAGGAAAAAATTTACGAAGCGGACGCTGTGATTATCGCGTCGGGCATGAATCGCCGCAAGCTTCCGTTGCCCGAAGAAAAAAAATTCGCAGGGCGCGGCGTCCATTACTGCGAACTGTGCGACGGTCACGCTTACGACGGCAAGATTATCGCGGTGGCGGGCGGCGGCAATGCGGCTGTCGACGCGGCTTACTTCCTCACCAAGTACGCCAAGAAACTCTATCTGATTCACCGTTCGGAACTTCGCGCGGACGACTTTTCGCAACGACGCCTGCGCGGCAACGACAAGGTTACAATCCTGTTGCAGACGGACATCAAGGCTCTGCACGGCGACAAAAAGCTTGAGACGGTCGACATCTTCGACAAGACGACGGGCGAGACCAAGACGCTTGCGATTGACGGGATTTTTGTAAACATCGGCGTCGAACCCAATACCGCGCTGTTCAAAGACGAACTCACGCTGACGGCAAGCGGTCGCATTCCTGCCGGCGAAGATTGCAAGACGGAGATTGACGGCGTGTTTGCGGCGGGCGACGTCCGCGAAAAACAAATCAGACAGCTAACCACTGCCGCCGCCGACGGTACCACTGCCGCCTTGCTTGCCGAAAAATATCTTGCCAAGCTCAAGGAGGCGAACTGAATTGGTCAAAATTTATACGGTGAAGTCTTGCTCGTATTGCGGCAAGGTGAAGCGTTTTCTTGCCTCTAAAGGCGTTGAATTTGAGGAATTCGACATCGAAGAAGACCCCGCCGCCCGCGAGGCTTGCAAGAAACTCACCGGCATTGATTGGGCGGTGCCCGTCACGACCATTGACAACGAGCATTACGTTATCGATTACGACAAAGAGGCTCTGGAAAAATTGCTTTGCCTGTAAGGAGGCTGATTGATGTGGTTAAGGTTTATTCGTTCGAGACCTGCCCTTGGTGCACGAAGGTTAAGAACTATCTCAAAGCGCGCGGCGTGGAATACGAAGTGCGCGACATCGAATTGGACGACACGGCGCGCGAAGAATGCGAAAAAATTTCGGGCGACTTGGCTGTCCCCGTGACGACCATTGACGGCAAAAACTACGTCGTCGGATTCGACAAGAAGAAAATTGACGAATTGCTTGCAAGTGCATGATTAGGAGTGTTTTTCATGAGCATTTACGACTTCACGGTCAAAACCAATCGCGGCGTCGAAAAATCGTTGGCGGACTACAAAGGCAAAGTTCTGCTTATCGTCAACACGGCGAGCAAATGCGGCTTCACTCCGCAGTTTGAAGAGTTGCAGGCTCTCTACAAGACCTACAAGGATCGCGGTTTCGAGATTCTCGGCTTCCCCTGCAACCAGTTCGCGGCGCAAGACCCCGGCAGCAACGACGAGATTCAGCAGTTCTGCAAGTTCAATTACGGCGTCACATTCCAAATCTTTGAAAAAGGCGACGTGCGCGGCGAAACCGCTCAGCCGCTGTTCAAGTACCTCACCGCACAAAAAAAGTTCGAGGGCTTCGACATGCATCATCCCATCGGGCAAAAACTGCTTGAGGCGTTGCAAACGAACTTCCCCGAATATCTGGAAGGCGACGGCATTAAGTGGAACTTCACGAAATTTTTGATTGACCGCGACGGCAACGTTGTCGCACGCTTCGAGCCGACGACAACGCCCGCGTCAATCGCTACCGACATCGAAAAACTTTTGTAAGATTAATCGTAACCGTTTTTCAGCCGCTCCTAAGGCGGCTTTTTTGTTTGACATTGCGATAGATTTCCTATATATTTTCAGGAAAACATTCGGGGATTGGAGACGATTGCAATTAATACGGACGAACTCGCGAAAAATATTTTGAACACGGTCGGCGGGACGGGCAACGTCCTTTACTCCAATGTGATTCAGGCGACGAATTGCATGACGCGCTTGCGACTGCGGCTGATTGAAAAGAACGATTACATGATCGCCGCGCTGAAGAAAATCGACGGCGTGTTGGGTGTCAACGAAGACGGTGACGAAGTGCAAGTTATCCTCGGCGCGGGCAGGGCAACGACCGTCACCAATGCCGTCAACAAGATTCTGGAGGCGACCAACACCGTCAAAGTCGGAGAAGTCAAAATCGGCGACGCCAAAGCTCTGCACGAAAAAATCCGCGCCAAAAACGCCACGCCCATCAAGCTGTTCTTCAAGAAAATTTCAAGCATCTTCACGCCGCTGATACCGGGCTTTATCGCGTGCGGCTTGATAACGGGGATAATCGGGCTGGTTGTAAAAATATCGCCCGCGCTCGCCGACGAAAAGGAAATTCAGCTCGCAATGATTGCCGGCAACGCGGTCTTTTGGGGCATGAATTTGTTCGTCGGAATCAACGCGTCAAAAATCTTCGGCGGGACACCGATTCTCGGCGGCGTGCTCGCGGCTTTAATGACGCACCCCGACTTGGCAAACATCAGCATTTTGGATACGCCGTTCGTGCCGGGACGCGGCGGCGTCATCTCGGTCATAATCGTGGCGGCATTCGCGGCTTGGCTCGAAGAAAAAATGCACAAGTTTATCCCCGAAATGTTCGACCTGTTCCTTACGCCGCTTGTCACGGTTTTAATCGCGGGCGCGGCGGCGATTTTCCTGTTGCAACCACTCGGCGGCGCAGTGTCTGACGCAATCGGTTCGGCGGCGACGACGGCAATTCAATCGGGCGGCGCGGCAGTCGGCTTCGTGTTGGCGGGCGTATGGTTACCGCTCGTCATGCTCGGCATTCACCAAGCAATGACGCCCATTCATGTCAACTTAATCGCGCAATTCGGCGTAACGATTTTGTTGCCGATACTCGCAATGGCGGGCGGCGGACAAGTCGGCGCGTCAATCGCGGTCTATTTCAAGACGAAAAACAAATTCCTCAAGAAGACAATCGCTTCGGCGTTGCCCGTGGGTATGATGGGCGTCGGCGAGCCTTTGATTTACGGCGTGACGTTCCCGCTGTTCAAGCCGTTCATCTGCGCGTGCATGGGCGGCGCGGTCGGCGGCGCGGTAGTGGCGTCGTTCACGGTCGGCGCGGCGACGTTGGGCATTTCGGGCTTGCCGCTTGCCGCCACGACCAACAACATTCCCGTTTACCTGTGCGGACTGTTCACGGCTTACGTCGTCGGCTTTATCGCGACGTGGTTTGTCGGTTTCGACGACCCCGTAGAAGCTTAATATTGACGCAAAAAAAATCCCGCTCTCATCGATGGGAACGGGATTTTTGATTACAAAACGTATTGGTGAAAAGATTCGTCCGCCGGCAAGTACAACAGCATGAGTATTTCGGACAGAGCGCAGTACCGTTTAATTTTCTCGGCGTAGTGAATGTCGACAGCCGATAAATTTTTTTTGCCTTCCGAATGTGAATGGACGAAGCCGACGAATTTGATTCCGCGCAGGCTCCATTCGCAAATGACGACGTTCAAGCGTTCGGTGTCGGGGACGTAAATTCTTTTCGCGGTGACGCCCGTGTTATCGAAGTGAAATTCCGTCACGAGGCAATCTGCATTGACGCCCAAAATGCCGCCCGATTCGGGGACGCAAAGACTTTGCCTGATTTGGTCGAGCACCGCGCCGCTAATCGAATACATGACGCCCTACTTGTAATTTCTGCAGACGTCGCTTGACTTGTGCCACTTGCCGTCGAGACCGCACAAAACTTTATCCGACCTGAAAAGACCGCCGTCTTTGTAGTCTACGCCCCAATCGCAATCGCCGCAACAGTCGTCTTCGTCGGCGAATTCACACTTCGGCAGGACGGGCGGATTGATTTTTTTCTCTTCCGACTTTTCCATGGTTTAAGCCTCCCAAAATACACAACGCTTGATTAAAAAATTTTCTTCAACAGCTTACCGATACCGTAGACAGCCAAACCGCCCGCCGCTATGGGCGCAAAGGGTGTAAGAAAAGCCGCCGCAGCCGTCACGCCGCCGGTCAAGCCCGCTGTTCCTGCAGTGATTGCGCCTGCGCCGCTCGTAAATCCTATGGAGGACGCCAAGCCTGCCGCCGTAGTGCCGACCCCGTTAATCGCGCCGACAAGGAATCCCGACGAGCTCAAAAGGGCACTCTTTGCCGCGCCACCGACAAGGGCTTCGGCGGAAGATACGGCAGTCAAGCCCGTCGAGCCGAGTTGCGTTTTGCCCAGTGCTTTCAAAGCAACATCCCCGCCGTATTTTTTAAGTGCCGAACGGAAAATAGGACTGCCGACGGCGGTCGCAAGGACTTGACTTTTTGCGTAGTCGATAAGTACGCCCTTAACCATCGTAGTCGCCACGTCCTTAGCCGCCTGCTTGACGGTCTTTTCGCCGGTGATAACGTCGACGAAGTTTGAGCCGAGGGCAACCGCTCCGCCGACTTGCGCCCAAGCTTTCGCGGACGCGACGCCGCTGAGTCGAACGAGCTTTGTAGCCTGCGCTTTGGTGTAGGCGTGCGGGAAGAAAACGGCGGCGGGATTGCCCGTGATTTTGCTTTCCAGGTGCATGACGGCAGAAAGTTCTTCGCAGTGGACTGCCTTCGATACCGTGCTTTCAATACGCTTTATGCCGTGTTCGACGGCTTTAGCTTTCATTGCCTCGAAGCGATCGGGTTGATCGCCGTTAATGTAGATGACGCCCAAATCTTTGCAAAGGCTCCAGTTATCCTTGCCGATGTAAGATTCGCATTTGACATCAACGTACTGCGCGCCCTTTTCGATAATCAAATCGGCGAGCGCGTCTTCGTCCATAACTTGAACGTGACGCGTTTGCCCGTCGCTTTGAGTGGCTTCAATCTGTTCACGAATGAAATTTTTCAAACCGTTTTTCGCGGCAAGGTCGAAGTCCTGCGCGGCGAGTTCCTGTTCCAGACTTTTGCCGACTTTCGCCGCTTCCTTCGACAGCTTAACGACTTCCTCAACGGCATTCATGTCAATGAGTTTATCGGCGGCATCGCCTTCGCCCTTCTTGACGGAAAAACGGAAAACATTATCGCTCATCAAATCGCCTCCTGTTATATAAAAGTGTATTGAAACTCGAAAGAGTTTTGCTAAAATCCAAGCGGACAGGTTTCTTCTTTCAACCTCCATGTGGTGCTGTCCACTTCTTTGAGAGTGAAGACTCTGTTTTGCGG
>Ga0310697_10006601_pt1 | contig 11006 bp, 7 predicted proteins | sample 172DNAGHGlowgp2_FD_203883 | JGI IMG/M metagenome (GOLD analysis project Ga0310697, IMG submission 203883) | Sheep rumen microbial communities from Palmerston North, Manawatu-Wanganui, New Zealand - 1728 DNA GHGlow gp2 (v2) (version 2) | ecosystem: Host-associated > Mammals > Digestive system >...
TGATCATGCTTATGAATACGCTCACGATCGTGATCGCAGAGTTTAATATCTGTGGAAGGCTCTGGCTTATCATCTGCCTCAAAGTATCGATATCATTGGTGTAGATACTCATGATATCGCCATGGGCATGCGTATCGAAATACTTTATAGGCAGGCGCTGCATCTTCGAAAACAACTGGTAGCGCATGTTATTGAGCGTTCCCTGCGTCACATAGATCATCAGCTTATTCTGTACATAACCTGCAACCACACCGATAAGATAGATGACTGCCATGAAAAGTATGGCATGCAGAAGGCCGCTGTAATCCACGCTCTCTCCCTTAAGCGAAGCATTAAGCATGGGCGTGATATGATCGTTTATCAGCGTACGCAAAAACATCGTTCCCTTTATGGAACACAATACGCTGGTAATGATGCATACCACCACAAGTATTACATGTATCAGATAATCCTTAAACACATAAGAAAACACCCTGGCCAGTATCTTTCCGGGGTTTTCCAGCTTGGGACGGGGTCCCCTGGCCATGGGCCCGCGGCCCATCTTGACTTCTCTGGGTTTACTCTCTGCCATTACTCTCTCCTTCTATACTCAGGAACCCTTAGTGAGGCTCATCAAAGTCACCGTTTCCTGAAGTCTGTGACTCGTATACATCTCTGTAAATATCATTGCTCTTAAGCAGTTCTTCATGGGTTCCGAAGCCGTTGATCCTTCCTTCTTCAAGAACGATTATGCGGTCCGCATCCATTACACTGGATACACGCTGAGCGATTATCAGCTTTGTAGTGCCGGGTATCGCCTTCTTAAAAGCCTCACGTATCTTGGCATCCGTAGCGGTATCAACAGCGGATGTGGAATCATCAAGTATAAGTATCTTTGGTTTCTTAAGCAAAGCCCGCGCAATGCACAGACGCTGCTTCTGTCCGCCGGAAACATTGCTGCCGCCCTGTTCTATGCGGGTATTGTATTTCTCCGGCATCTTTTCGATAAATTCATCGGCGCAGGCCATGCGGCAGGCTTCCATGCATTCTTCTTCGGTAGCATCAGCCTTGCCCCAGCGCAGATTCTCCAGTATCGTTCCTGAAAACAGCACGTTCTTCTGCAGCACTACGCTCACCTCATCGCGTAAAAGCGACATGTCATAATCACGCACATCAACGCCGCCTACTTTTACGGATCCCTGCGTCACATCATAGAGTCTGCTTATAAGATTCACAAGAGAGGTCTTGGCGCTTCCGGTACCGCCGATGATACCTATGGTCTCACCGCTCTTTATATTCAGGTTCACATCCTTGAGCACAGGCGCGCCGTTACCGGTCTTGTCATACGCGAAGTCAACATCATCAAATACTATGCTGCCGTCCTTAACCACGGTAACGGGGTTCTCGGGATTCTTAACATCAGGCTCCTCATTGAGCACTTCACAGATACGCTCACCGCTGGCTATGGACATAGAGGACATAACAAAGATCATGGATATCATCATAAGGCTCATCAGTATGTTCATGCAGTAAGTAAGAAGGCTCATCAGATCACCGGTCTCAAGCGCGGTACCGCCGCTCTTTACTATAATGCGTGCACCAAACCAGCTGATCAGCAGTATACATGCATTAACAGTCAGGGACATTAACGGCCAGTTTATGATGACCTTATTCTCTGCCTTTACAAAAAGCTTGTAGATATTGTCGCTGGCTTTCTTCATGCGCTCCTTCTCGTATTCCTCACGCACAAAAGCCTTTACCACACGGATTGAGGAAACATTCTCCTGAACGGTATTGTTCAGATCATCGTACTTCCTAAATACCTGGGTAAAATATTTCATTGCCGATCTCATGATAAAGAAAAGGCAGACAGCCAGAAAGACAACAGCGATAAGATAAACGCTGGCTATCTTCGGAGATATGATAAAAGCAGCCGTCATAGCCATTATCATATTAAAAGGTGCGCGGAAACACATGCGCAGTCCCATCTGATATGCATTCTGTACATTATTAACGTCTGTGGTAAGGCGGGTGATCAGACCTGCCGTTGAAAACTTGTCGATATTTGCGAACGAAAATGTCTGGATGCGGTCGAACATGCCCTTACGCAGATTCTTTGCAAAGCCCGTTGAAGCCTTGGCCGCAAACACACCGCCCAGTATACCGCTCACCAGACCGCCTATAGCCAGAAGCACCATGAAGAGCCCGGTAACATAGATATGGTTAAGATCCCCTTTATTGATACCGTCATCCACGATCGATGCCATGTAGATCGGGATCAGTATCTCAAAGAGCACTTCGAATATCATGCATATCGGCGTCGCTATGGAAGCCGCTTTATACTCACGTACATAAGAAAAAAGTTTCTTGAACATAACTACGTCCTTTCAGGATACACAAAAAATACCCGTCTATTTTATATCAAAAAAAGCGATTATGTCAACTTTTCAGAATTGCTTGTAAGCCAGAGTCTTATTGAGAAAACGATCGTAAACCGTTATGGCCAGACCATTATCGTTAGCGGCATAGTTCGACCTGTTGATCATCACCGTGCCGTTTTCGATCTTTAACGTCGAATACTTATCAAGCTCCTCCAGATAAGTGCCCTCCACGGGATATATCACCTGATCCTTTAAGACCCAGATCCCGCCACCGGCTATGTCCTCTTCGCTGAGGCCGTATTCCGTAAGCACTTCATACTTTTCGCTCTCATATTCACCGCTTAAGTGTATCACTGCCACCGTATCATCAAGGCGCAGCATCATGGGAAGGAATTCATACATATCTTTCGAGGCAGCCATGGCATCCCCGTCACGTCTGTGCTCGTAGTATTTTAAATCCTTATCCCATATCTCATAAGCAGCATCATGGCGATGATCGGGCAGATCGTAATTATCATCCAGCCACTGTGCCATGAAACGTGACAGTTTTTTGGCTCCGAGTGCATTTACATGTGTCTCATCAAAGAAGTCGGTCTGCGCGTCTATCTGCAGCTCGTCCGTCATGCGGTTAAAATCAAACATCGGTATATCATGTTCTTCCGCATATATGGCAGCATGATCGATATAATTCTGCTCGTCTTCATAAGACCTAAAAGGCAGGGACATGAATACGAGCTCGCAGTCATTCTCTTTGCAAAGGCTGACCAGATCATCCAGCCATTTTTCCTGGTCGGATTCAAAGATCTTCGGCGATACCTCGCCCGGTCTGTAAAGCCATGTGGGCTGGCATTCCCAGTTGGGATACTCACCCCTTGCGAAATAATTGGGAGCATCCAGCTCAAAATCGTAACGTGTCAGTTCCCTGTACCTGGTATGTATGATGGGCCAGCGCGCCACGTAATCATAGATATTTGCCGATACGCTCTTATCCTTTGCGGCATATGCCTTAAGCTGAGGAAGCGTGTCTTTTGATAAAGGCAGTGAAATGTAGTTACGGTATACATTTCCCGCCATCAGATGCGTATCAAAACTCAGGGCGAACATATCCACTACAGCCACCTTAGGCGACTGGGTCTTAAACATATGCTTCATATAATAATAAGCGGAATCCCTGTCCATTCCCGAAATGGATAAATTAAATGCGGATATCCCCCAGTCACTCCACAGATAGGAAGGGTAGATCCCGGCGTATACATGGGAACTGCCCACAAAGACCACATCCACCGTATCATCCGGAGTATTCTTAAGCTCCGTGACCGATGAGATATAGTCTCCCTGCGTATCCTTCCAGCGCAGCACTTCATATACGCCGGACAGCCACACAAAACATATCGCTATAAATGCCGTTATCCTTACTGCCTTCTTCATTTCCCGTCCTAAAAATTGAAATATATAAACTGTGCCGAATCAAAGTCCACGCCGTATTCTCCCCATACCAGCACCGCCGTGATGAGAAAGATATACACTACCCAGCGGAACCACAGATTCTGCTTCAACAAATAAACGCCTATATCGACTTTCTTTATCTCCCTGACCAGGGATACCGCTAAAAGCAGCAGCAAGCCGAAAAGAAGTATGCCCATCTCCTTACGGTCCAGCCCCCACTTGAACATACTCTCGTCAAATATCACCCAGGGGTTAAAACGGGTGAACATACGCTTTATGAAGCCGAACGAAAGCCTCATCGACCTTGCCCTGAAAAAGATAAGTGCAAACGCCACCAGTGTGGTTGTCCCTATCTTCCTGCCCAGATGAAAACTGAAAGCATCCCTGTCCACCTTAAACAGATCAAGTATCTTCTCCCTGACAGGTCTTAAGATATCGCCTACAACCTGATAGACACCGTGCAGTCCGCCCCAGAACACGTAATTCCAGGATGCTCCGTGCCATAATCCGCTCACGATAAAAGTGATCATAAGGTTGATATACTTGCGGATACGTCCCTTCCGGTTTCCTCCGAGAGGGATATACAGATAATCCTTAAACCATCCGCTTAAGGAGATATGCCATCTGCGCCAGAATTCGGCTATGCTCTCCGCAAAATGGGGGCAGTTGAAATTCTCCATAAGAGTAAATCCCATCATCCTGGCCGCTCCGATAGCTATGGCCGAATATCCCGCAAAATCAGCATATATCTGAAGCGCAAATCCAAACATTGCCGTCAGTGTTTCAAAGGTCCCCACCGCATGGACATTGGCATAGACCGTATCGATAAATATCGAAACCCTGTCTGCTATGCACATCTTCATAAAAAAGCCCCAAAGCATCAGCCCCAGGCCGGAAACTATCCCGTCATAAGTCCAAAGACGCTTATCGCCCGATTCCTTAACCTGCTTTAGGAGATTGCCGCTGCGCTCTATCGGGCCGGCTACCAGCTGCGGGAAGAAGCTTACAAACAGGGCATAATCCAGGAAGTTCCTCTCAGCCTTTATCTCTCCCCTGTATACATCGATAGCGTATCCAAGGCTCTGGAAAGTATAAAACGATATACCCACCGGAAGCAACAGATCAAAGGGCTTTGATACAGCTTTGATATGCAGTACTCCCAGCAGATGATTGAAATTTGCAAGGGCAAAATCAAAATATTTGAAAAAGAAAAGAATGGCCAGGTTCATGATAAGAACCGATACCAGGAACTTCTTCTTATACTTAGGGAACTTTTCCATCAAAAGGCCGGCCGCATACGTAGCTATGGTCGAAAAAAGGATGAGCACAACATACTCGGGTTCCCAGCACATATAAAAATAATAGCTGGCCGCAAGTAGCCAGACTTTGCGCAGTTTTCCCGGCAGGATAAAATACAAAAGCAATACCACCGGGAAGAAAACAATAAATTGCAGTGAATTAAAATACATAAACCATTTTTCTCCCGGCGGTATATTATACAGTAATGTTCAGATTATAACAAGGGCGATTTATTCTGTCCTTAGTCTGTCTACCACGCTCCTTCTGCGAAGCTTTTTATAAGCCAGCGCCGGTATCGCAAGTACAACGGCCAGTATCACCGGAAGACATACCATAAGCGCCGAAAGGCTGAAATGCCATGTAAACATAGGCAGCTCATTTACAAAGGTCTTTACGGCCGTTACATTTAAGACCGCCGATAAAAGCACAGTAAGTACCGAAGTGTAAGCGAAATATCCCAAACCTTCCTTTATAAGGCTTCTCTTCTGCTGCTTTGCAGTCATGCCTACAGCTTCCAGCATCGCAAGTTCACGGCTTCTGGAGATGATGGAAGCAATCATGGTATTGCCAAAGTTCATAACACCTATCATTCCAAGGATCACCGAGATCAGGACGCCCGCTGTCGCAAACAGTTCTCCAAACGATCTGTTATCCTCTGTCACGCTCTGCTTTGAAATATAACTAAGCGCCGTTTCCCCGGTATAGCTGCTTATCCATTTCTCGAAAGCCTGTTCCTTATCATCCGAAACATCGATAAGCGTACGCATCGGGCTGCATTCACCGTAAACTTTAAGGTACTCATCCTCGGGAAGTATAAGGTTACACTCGATCGGAGCATATACGGGATACTCGATCACCATAGGTATATCGACCAGCGCATATACGGTATATTCGCGCCCTTCTATCTCAACCTTATCTCCGGCGCTTACTATATCAAGGAATCCGTCACTCGCATACTGCCATCTCTCGGCAAGGACATAATCTCCCGAGCTAAACTTTTTCCAGTCGATCTGCGACGTTCCGTCCATGGTCCGTATGTCGTTGAGTTTTTCCGCCACAAGCTCTCCTATACCGTATGTGTTGCCTTCCATGCTGCGTTTATCGCGCAGCTCTTTAATGTATTGGTTTACGGAATAACCCCCGTCTGCATAGAAAGTTTCTATCTGTATCTTTACCGTCTCATCCGAAAAGAAATATCTCTCGATCCCGCTCCAGGTTGCCTGCGGGAATACATGATCCCCATGATGAAGATACAGATTACCGGTTTTCTCTACGCCTTCCTGCTCAGCCAGTCCCGCAAAAAAGGCATCGTCAACCGCATTAACATTTTTATCCCTTGCTCCCGCATTATCAAGGAGCGCATCCTGGACGCAGAAATCGGCAGCTATAAAATCCTCTGCAAAGGCTTCTGTACTGAAGCTGTTGATTATCGTATGGGCGCTGTTTAGCATCACAAGTGACAGGGTGAGCGAAAGAACTACCAGAATGGTTTTTCTTTTAGGTTTGCCCATCTTATCAAGCCTTCCCGTAAAACGCTCCGCTTCGACCGGCGATATCTTAGCCGCCATCCTGCAGGGCCTTGTGGAGCTGATCGCTACTGTTATATAGGAAAACACAACGGTGAACAGGATTATCCATATGCTCATATGAACGTGCCCTTTGCCCGCGCCCACCGTGTTGATAAATCTTCCGATCATCGGAAGCAGCCAGCCGCCTATCCCGCATCCTATAGCCAGACCTGCAGGTATTGCAATTAAGCATATACGTTTTGCTCTCTGCTTTACCATACTTCTTATCTGTTTTCCGGTAGTTCCTATCGTTTTGAGAAGTCCGTATTCCTTCATATCGGATATTATGTTCAGATCAAAAATATTATAGATGATAAGATAGCCCGAAAACATGAATATCACCAAAGCAGCTGCGCATACCAGGGCTGCTGCCGGGTCCAGGTAGTTGTACTGTCCCATGGACGAATCCCTGAATTCGCTCAAAAGACTTCCCATCACCGTAAAAAGTGAAGAGAAAAGGACCGTTGTGAGTATGACCGAAAACGTCAATACCGAATACTTGCCGCCATTCACCTTCAAAGAGCCTGTCGCAAGTTTCTTTACCGCTTTTTTACTTATGTTTTTCATTGATCTGCCCTGCCTTTTATATTTTTTCTATCTGAAGACAGGGTAACATATGATTCTTTCCAGATCGTTTCTGAAATCTTTCATGTTTGAAAGATTGGATGCTTGAAGGATCGGATGTCTGAAAGACCGGGCGCGGCGGCCCTGTGCGTAAAAAAGCCCCGTAAACACGAAGTTTACGGGGCCTTAATATCTTATTTCTTATATATCAGTCCTGCTTTAGCATCAGCAAACTCCCTGAGCTATCATTGCGGTAACAACCTTCTCAAAGCCTGCGATATTAGCACCTGCTACATAATCGCCTTCCTTGCCGTACTTCTTTGCAGCATCGTCGATAGCATGATAGATACCTACCATGATGCCCTGCAGCTTGGAATCAACTTCTTCGAAGCTCCATGACAGACGCTCGGAGTTCTGGCTCATCTCCAGTGCGGAAGTAGCAACACCGCCCGCATTGGCAGCCTTGCCGCCTACGAACCATACGCCGTTTGCCTGCAGATACTCGGTAGCTTCCAGAGTAGTAGGCATGTTAGCACCTTCACAAACAGCCTTTACGCCGTTAGCAACCAGTGCCTTTGCATCATCCAGATTAAGTTCGTTCTGGGTAGCGCAGGGAAGAGCGATGTCAACCTTGATGTTCCATACGCCGTGATCGTTAGCGTCCTTCTTGTCATGATACTCTGCAGAAGGTCTTGCAGCCGCATACTCGGACAGACGTGCACGCTTAACTTCCTTTACTTCCTTAAGAAGAGCAATATCGATGCCTTCGGGATCGTAGATCCAGCCGGTGGAATCGGAAAGGGTAACAACCTTTGCGCCCATCTGCTGAGCCTTCTGAGCTGCATAGGTAGCAACGTTACCTGAACCGGAGATAGCTACCAGCTTGCCTTCCATGCTCTCACCGTGGCACTTCATAAGCTCCTGGGTAAGATAGAGCAGACCGTAACCTGTAGCCTCGGTACGTGCCAGTGAACCGCCGTAGGTAAGACCCTTACCGGTGAGAACGCCTTCGTACAGATCGCGGATCCTCTTGTACTGACCGAACATAAAGCCGATCTCTCTTGCGCCTGTTCCGATATCACCTGCGGGTACGTCGGTGTCAGCGCCGATATATTTGTACAGCTCTGTCATAAAGCTCTGGCAGAACTTCATTATCTCGTTATCGCTCTTGCCCTTGGGATCGAAATCGGAACCACCCTTGCCGCCGCCGATAGGCAGTGTGGTAAGGCTGTTCTTGAATACCTGCTCAAATCCAAGGAACTTTATGATGGAAAGGTTTACTGAAGGATGAAGACGGATACCACCCTTGTAAGGCCCTATAGCATTGTTGAACTGTACACGGAAACCTCTGTTGACCTGAACCTGTCCCTTGTCATCAACCCAGGGTACACGGAACATGATCTGACGATCGGGCTCGGTGATACGCTCAAGGATAGCAAGCTTTCTGTACTGCTCCTCGTTAGCATCCACTACGGGACGGAGAGAGTTGAGCACTTCGGTAACTGCCTGCAGGAACTCGGGCTGGTCAGCGTTCTTTGCTTTTACTTTCTCAAGTACTTCATCAACGTAAGACATTTTTATTTTCCTCCTTTGTTGTGTAGGTGTTATGCCTGCTCACTAATTAACAAAGCGGCATTTATGAGCGCATTAAAAACGCTATAAATACCGCCTTTGGTATCAGTTGCAAGCTCTTTTAAATTCAAACCTTGATTATCCTATCAAATCTGCAATTAAATTGCAAGTACTTTTTTATTTCTTTATAGTGATACTGTTTATCACCGGCTGCGCCTCTGGAGGTATGGTGCCGTTGTTGTCTATGGGCTGTGCAGCTTCACATACCGCATCCACTACCTCTATACCGCTTACCACCTCGCCGAAAGCAGCATAATATCCATCCAGTGAGGGATAATCCTGATGCATGATGAAAAACTGTGAGGATGCGCTGTCGGGATCCTCTGCCCTGGCCATGCTTATAGTGCCGCGCTTGTGTAAAAGCGGATTGTCAACACCGTTCGCCGGGAACTCTCCTTTTATGGTAGTATCGGATCCGCCGAAGCCTGTTCCCTCGGGATCGCCGCCCTGCATCATAAACCCATACATTATACGGTGGAAAGTGAGTCCGTCATAAAAGCCGCTCTCTGCGAGATTCACAAAGTTTTCCACAGTTATGGGCGCGCACTCCGGATGAAGCAGCAGATCTATCGTTCCGTAATCCTTAATGTCGATGATCGCGTGGATCTCTTCCGGACCGGCCTCGGGAGCCTGAGTGGGTTCAGCTTCCTGCGGCTGATCAACTTCCGATCCCTCCGGTGCCTGGGTAGTCTTTGTACCCGTGCATGCACCCAGCAGCATAACACAGCTAAGCATCATTAACAGTAACTTTTTCATATTCTGTTTTCCTCCATAAAAAAAATATCCCTATCCTCCGCTGCGCTTTGGATACACACGATCCGTGCGCAGCGAAGGATTATATATTACACTATCATGTGGTCCTCAGTCAATCTAAACTGCCTTCCGCACTTGCACACTATAGTGGTTCCGGGCATTACCATCGATACCGCTCCGCAGCCCGGACACGCCACGCTCATTGTCCCTGCCATGCCAATGGGTACCGCGGGCGCTGCTCCCGGAGCCGCCGCCTTACTCCCGCTATATCCTCCCATACCGGCACTCGGAAGAGCTGACGATGCAAATCCGGTAATGGATACTATCTCTGCATTGGGATCCATCAGCTCATCCTGCCCGGGTATATCTACCATCTCGGCTTTCTTACCGATAACAAATACTTCGCTGTCATATTCAGCTATCTCTACGGTTCCACCGGCCTGAAATCTCCTCCAGTCCGTAGACCCTGTCTTTATAACTTCCTGGCGGATCCTCCCTTGAGAATCCTTAAAACGTATTACAAGCGCTATTGCAGGCCGGCCGTTTACTCTTATGCTGTAATCAGGCTCATGTGCCACTATCTTTGCCGAATAATGCTCACCTTCTTTCTTTGCCTTTATGACCTTTATCATTTTCCTCACGCCCGTAACGATGATACCAATGCCTATGAGCGCAAAGAGAGCGCCTACTACCATCCCTATCCCGGCATTCTCTTCTACCGTTCCCTGCGGTTTGAAATAACAGAGCAAAAATACTCCAAATCCCGCTCCACCGAATAACAGACCGAAAAAGATCTCAAATAAACCGTTCATAAATTCCCCCTTTAAAATATATCCCTTAAGCTGCTTCTCCGCTCAAATAATACTTAACGCTCTTTACGATACCTATTATGCCTCCTATGATGAGTCCCAGACCCGCCAGGATAAATATGCCGGAAACTATATACAGACTTTCCACTGTGTTGCCTTCCGCCAGCATTCCGGGCCCTTTGGTGAAAGCAAAATAGGCAAATCCCGCAAACATACCTCCGAATACTATTTGGAACACTCTGCCGGCATTGGATTCCAGCGCACCCATGATAATAATATACTTATGTCCCGCACCGGTAGTATCGTTTCCGCTAAACTGCAATATAAGCATTAACAGATTTCGAAGTGCCATAACAGCTCCCATAACTATAAACAATACCAGTAATATCTGCATTCCTTTTGAAAACATCAGAAACACTTCGTCATCTGTACTCCAAAATTTCTTAAAGAGCGGTGAAACCAACACAAAGGTACACATTCCGACCGCCATCACACCCTTAACGATACCCATGACCGCTTTAGCCTTCCTGACCGCAGGATTATTAACAAATTCATAGATATCGGAATCCTGAATA
>Ga0310697_10006603_pt1 | contig 11005 bp, 3 predicted proteins | sample 172DNAGHGlowgp2_FD_203883 | JGI IMG/M metagenome (GOLD analysis project Ga0310697, IMG submission 203883) | Sheep rumen microbial communities from Palmerston North, Manawatu-Wanganui, New Zealand - 1728 DNA GHGlow gp2 (v2) (version 2) | ecosystem: Host-associated > Mammals > Digestive system >...
CCATTGTCAACTGAGTCCACAGAATGACGATTTTCAGGCCTCGTAAATTCCTCGCGGTAGAAATACGTTGCAAAAATATACTGAAATTCGGTTACTACCAAATTCCAGCCATCAAGTGTTAAAAATCGAAAGTTATTGAAAATGAGTGCTTTATGCGCAGTTAGTATTAGATATTCCTGGTTGTTTATACCCGTTTAGATACATTTATAGAAAGCACCTCTGCCGATAGATGTCACACTGTTTGGTATGGTGACGGAGGTCAAGCCACTGCAATCGTAGAATGCAGCATTACCAATGGATGTCACTTGATAGGAATGGCCTTCGTATGTGACACTCTCCGGAATGGTGATGCTTCCGCTATATGCAGATATGGAGTTCTCTATCACCGTAGCTTTGAAGCCATCATCAACCAGGTTGTAATAGATGTCGTTAATCACTACTCCCATATAAACATTCCCCTCATAAATCTCCTTGAAATCTTTCCAGTAGTTGGCTGTCTGGTATGCCTCCTTACTACCTTTGGGAACGCTGAGAATGGCGTTTGCGCGATTGGAAAACACATTTGCAGAAATGCTGATAGGTGTGGTGTTTTTCACAATGACTGTGGTCAATTTACTACAATTTTGAAAAGCATTATTGCCGATGGATGTCACGCTGCTTGGGATGGTTATGGATGTTAGGCCTCTGCATTCCTTGAAGGCACTACCACCGATGGTTGTCACGCTACTCGGAATAGTTATGGAAGTCAGACTGGTGCATGCCTCAAAAGCAAAATCACCGATAGATGTCACGCTACTCGGAATAATTGTGTTTTTACAACCGACAATCAGTTTGTTATCTGTCTTTCTGATAATAGCATTACAATCTTCGCGAGAATCATAGTAAGAATTACCATCTTCTACAGCCAAGGAAGATACATTTTGGAAGACCCCACTGCCAATGGAACTGACACTATTCGGTATGACTATTGACGTCGGATAACTAATGAAAGAGCTACTAATAATACTTTCTACTCCATTGGGAATGACCGTATTCTTGCATCCGACAACTAGGGCATTGTCTGACTTCCGGATAATGGCATTACAATCGTTGCGCGAATCATAAACAGGATTGTTGCTTACCACTGTTATAGAAGTTAGTTTGTCACAGCTAGAAAACGCCCTAGAGGTAATTGATGCGACTCCTTCTGGTATGACAATTGAAACCAATTTTCTACAATTGTAAAATGCGTTATCTGGAATTGAAGTAAGTGAGGTAAAATACTGTAACTCATCAAATGAGGTGATATCCGAACTACCCCTGAACATATTATTAAGGCTTGTCACCGCAGCAGCCTCTTCCATAGACAACTCACCATCATAGTCTGTATCCCAATCCTCTATACAGAGCATTTTTACTTCTGCATCGGCAAAGTTGATGTTCTCTGCCGCAACAGGCAATGCTGTTACACATAGCAACAGCTTTATACTAAAGGTTAGATAGATTTGTTTCATAGTTTTACCTTATTTATAATAATATTTCTTTGCTCGCTTCACAGCACAGCAGAAGCGCGGGACTGTCTTAGCCAGTTCCGAGATGAAGGTCCTAGGAAAACCCAATAATAGAAAATGGAGAACAGCCCCACGCGTATACACGTGAAGCCGCTGTGCCCTCCCGCTATTATTAGCCTTGCTTTTTGAAAATTTCCTAGGTTCTCATCTCGCAAGTTTGGAGCATAACGCTTCTTCTGCCGAGCGGGTCCTTCCCACTCTGGGGGCAAAGATAGGAAATATTTTTGAAACCTCCAAGAAGAAACGACAAAAAAAATCCGAAGCATAGGGTTTCGGAGATATAGAGGTTCACTTGGATATGATGAACGTAATAAACTATAGTCTCAGCAAATCTTTCACGGAGTATATTTTACTCAACGCTTCGAATGAGAAATACTGGTCATCCATAATCATGTAGTCTTCACGCTGTTTCTTGCTCAATTGCTTGATGTCAGGGAACATGGAAACTGGCACAATGATCTCCCGCCCGCCCGTCAGTCAGATAGGCAGCCATAGCACCACGCTTAACATTGAAATCAAGTTTTTTAATTCCAAGATTCGTATCCTTGTATTTACACATATAGCAGAAGCATTAGATTTCCCATTGCTAATCACTTTTAATCCCCTATAGCGTGCAAAGATAGGTATTATTCCTGAAAGTTCCAAGAAAAAAAACGCCGGGGCACGAAGCCTCGGCGCTTTGGGTGATAGTTGGTAGACAGAGGATTACTTCTCGTCGAGAACGGGTTCCTCGGCAAAGTCGATGACGTTCTTGCGGTTGGCCTGCATGCGCTCGTACTCCTCCTTGGAGCCGACGATGATCTTCTCGAATTCGCGCAGACCGGTACCGGCGGGGATGAGATGACCGCAGATAACGTTCTCCTTCATGCCCTCGAGGGTGTCCTGCTTGCCGCGGATGGCGGCCTCGTTGAGCACCTTCGTCGTCTCCTGGAACGAGGCGGCAGACATAAACGACTTGGTCTGAAGGGCAGCACGGGTGATACCCTGCAGGATCTGTGTCGACGTGGCAGGAACGGCATCGCGCACCTGAACGAGGCGCAGGTCGCGGCGCTTCAGCGAGGAGTTCTCGTCGCGCAGCTTACGGGCGGTGACGATCTGTCCCTTCTGCATGTTCTCCGAGTCGCCGGCATCGGTGACAACCTTCTTGCCCCAGATGCGGTCGTTCTCCTCGGCGAAGTCGAGCTTGTCGATGATGTCGCTCTCGAGGAACGACGTGTCGCCCGGGTCGTTGATCTGCACCTTGCGCATCATCTGACGGACGATAATCTCGAAGTGCTTGTCGTTGATCTTGATACCCTGCAGACGATAGACGTCCTGGACCTCGTTGACGATGTACTCCTGAACGGCGGTCGGGCCCTTGATGGCGAGGATGTCGCTCGGGGTGATGGCACCGTCGGAGAGCGGGGTACCGGCGCGCACAGCATCGTGCTCCTGAACCAGTATCTGCTTCGACAGCGAGACGAGGTACTTGCGCTGGTCGCCGGTCTTCGAGGTGACGATGATCTCGCGGTTGCCACGCTTGACCTTACCCATGGTGACCTCACCGTCGATCTCGCTGACGACAGCGGGGTTCGACGGGTTACGGGCCTCGAAGAGCTCGGTGACACGGGGCAGACCGGCGGTGATGTCACCACCCTTGGCGGCAGCACGCGGAATCTTGACGAGCGTCTCACCGGTGCTGACGGTCTGTCCGTCCTCGACGACGACGTGACCGCCCACAGGGAAGTTGTAGGTTCCGATCTTCTCGCCGTCGGCACCGATGATGTCGCACGTGGGCACCCTCGACTTGTCCTTCGACTCGGTGATAATCTTCTCGGTGAGTCCCGTGGTCTCGTCGGTCTCGGCACGGAAGGTGACGTTCTCGATGACGTCGTTGAACTTCAGCGTACCGGCGAACTCGGTGACGATGACGGCATTGAAGGGGTCCCACTGGGCTATCTTCTCGCCACGCTTGACGGTCTCACCGTTCTTGTAGTAGAGCGAGGAGCCGTAGGGCACGTTGACCGTCGACAGGACTATATTGGTATTGGGGTCGACGAAGCGGAGCTCGCCGAGACGGCTGACGACCATCTCGCAGTCGCGGCCGTCCTCGTTGAACGGCACGACACGTACCTCTTCCATTTCAATCTTAGCACGCTCGTACTTGCAGACGATGGAGGCGTTGGCGGCGGCATTGGCAGCCACACCACCGGCGTGGAACGTACGGAGCGTCAGCTGGGTACCGGGCTCACCGATGGCCTGGGCGGCGATGACACCGACGGCCTCGCCCTTCTGCACCATACGGCGGGTGGCAAGGTTACGGCCATAGCACTTCATGCACACACCTTTCTTCGACTCGCAGGTGAGCACCGAACGGATCTCGACGCTCTCGATCTCGGCGGCCTCGATGGCCTCGGCGACGGCCTCGGTTATCTCCTCACCGGCCTCGACGATGACATCGCCGGTCTTCGGGTTGACGATGTCGTGGACGCTGACACGACCGAGGATACGCTCGGAGAGCGAGCTGATGACCTCGTCGCCGCTCTTCAGGGCGGTGCAGACGAGACCGCGCAGCGTGCCGCAGTCCTCCTCGTTGATGATGACATCGTGCGAGACGTCGACGAGTCGGCGTGTGAGGTATCCGGCGTCGGCGGTCTTCATGGCGGTGTCGGCAAGTCCCTTACGGGCACCGTGGGTCGAGATGAAATACTCGAGCACCGACATACCCTCCTTGAAGTTCGACAGGATGGGGTTCTCAATAATCTGGTGGCCCTCGGCACCGGCCTTCTGGGGCTTGGCCATCAGACCGCGGATACCGGAGAGCTGCTTGATCTGGTCCTTACTACCACGGGCACCGGAGTCGAGCATCATGAAGACGGCGTTGAAGCCCTGGTCGGCCTCGGTCATCTGCTTCAGCAGGATGTTGCCGATGTCGTTGTTGACGTGGGTCCAGGTATCAATGACCTGGTTGTATCGCTCGTTGTCGGTGATGAAGCCCATGTTGTAGTTGTCGGTGATCTGACGCACCTCCTCGTTACCCTTCTCAATGAGCTCGGCCTTCTCCTTCGGGATGATGATGTCGTCGAGGTTGAACGACAGACCGGCGAGGTAGGCCATGCGGTAACCGAGGTTCTTGATACCGTCGAGGAACTCGCAAGCCTCGGCGAAACCGACGTTCTTGATGACATCGGCGATGATGTCGCGCAGCGACTTCTTCGAGATGACCTTGTTGACGAAGCCTACCTCGGGCGGCACGATGCCGTTGACGATGACACGGCCGACAGAGGTCTCGACGGTGTGACGGACAGGCTTGCCGTCGACGATGTCGTCGACGATGACCTTCACCTGGGCGTGCAGGTCGCACTTTCCCTCGTTATGGGCGATGATAGCTTCCTCGGGGCCGTAGAACGAGAGACCCTCGCCCTTGGCACCGGGACGGATCTTGGTGATATAGTAGAGTCCGAGCACCATGTCCTGCGACGGCACGGTGATAGGAGCACCGTTGGCGGGGTTCAGGATGTTATGGCTCTGCAGCATCAGCAGCTGCGCCTCGAGGATGGCCTCGTTGCTCAGGGGGAGGTGGACAGCCATCTGGTCGCCGTCGAAGTCAGCGTTGAACGCCGTACATGCCAGCGGGTGAAGCTGGATGGCCTTACCCTCGATGAGCTTAGGCTGGAAAGCCTGGATGCCGAGACGGTGCAGTGTCGGCGCACGGTTCAGCAGCACGGGGTGGCCCTTCATGACGTTCTCGAGGATGTCCCAGATGACGGGCTCGCGGCGGTCGACAATCTTCTTTGCCGACTTCACGGTCTTGACGATGCCGCGCTCGATGAGCTTGCGTATGATGAACGGCTTGTAGAGCTCGGCGGCCATGAGCTTGGGCAGACCGCACTCGCCCATCTTCAGCTCGGGGCCGACGACAATGACCGAACGGGCTGAGTAGTCGACACGCTTACCGAGCAGGTTCTGACGGAAGCGGCCCTGCTTACCCTTCAGCGAGTCGCTGAGGGACTTCAGCGGACGGTTAGAGTCGCTCTTCACGGCACTCGACTTGCGCGAGTTGTCGAAGAGCGAGTCGACGGCCTCCTGGAGCATACGCTTCTCGTTGCGGAGAATGACCTCGGGAGCGTGAATCTCCATGAGGCGCTTCAGACGGTTGTTACGTATGATGACGCGACGGTAGAGGTCGTTCAGGTCGGAGGTGGCAAAGCGGCCACCGTCCAGCGGTACTAACGGACGCAGCTCGGGCGGCGTGACGGGGATAATCTTCATGATCATCCACTCGGGACGGTTGACGCCTTTCTCGACACTGTTGCGGAATGCCTCGACGACCTGTAGACGCTTCAGGGCCTCGTTCTTACGCTGCTGCGAGGAGTCGGTGTTGGCACGGTCGCGAAGCTCGTACGACAGCGAGTCGAGGTCGAGACGGGTAAGGAGGTCGTAGATGGCCTCGGCACCCATCTTGGCAATGAACTTGTTGGGGTCGCTGTCCTCGAGGTAGTCGTTCTCCTCGCCGACGACGTTGTCGATGATGTCGTTGTACTCCTCCTCAGAGAGAAGGTCGTACATCTGCGAGCCGAGGGCGGGAGCACCCTCGCCGTCCTTACGCCCGCCCATCTTACCGGGCTGGATGACGACGTAACGCTCGTAGTAGATGATGGAGTCGAGTTTCTTCGTGGGAAGGCCTAACAGGTAGCCTATCTTGTTGGGCAGCGAACGGAAATACCAGATGTGGGCCACGGGGACGACGAGCTCTATATGACCGGCACGCTCGCGGCGCACCTTCTTCTCGGTGACCTCGACACCGCAACGGTCGCAGACGATGCCCTTGTAGCGGATGCGCTTGTACTTGCCGCAGGCACACTCGTAGTCCTTCGTGGGACCAAAGATGCGCTCGCAGAACAGTCCGTCGCGCTCGGGCTTGTACGTACGGTAGTTGATGGTCTCAGGCTTTGTTACCTCGCCGAAGCTGTTTTCTAAGATCTCCTCGGGTGAAGCCAGTCCGATGGTAATTTTCGTGAAATTACTCTTTGTCTTTGTATCTTTCTTGAAAGCCATATTTCAATTTACGATTTACGATTTACGATTTCAAGCGGTAGCGAAACATTCTCTTTTCACTCTTCACTTTCCACTTAGATTAGTCCATCTGGATGCTCAGTCCAAGACCACGGAGCTCGTGCAGCAGCACATTGAGCGACTCGGGGATGCCGGGCGTAGGCATGGGCTCACCCTTGACGATGGCCTCGTAAGCCTTAGAGCGGCCCACGGTGTCGTCGGACTTGATGGTAAGAATCTCCTGCAGCACGTGGCTGGCACCGAAGGCCTCCAGGGCCCAGACCTCCATCTCTCCGAAGCGCTGGCCACCGAACTGGGCCTTACCGCCGAGGGGCTGCTGGGTGATGAGACTGTACGGACCGATGCTGCGGGCGTGCATCTTGTCCTCGACCATGTGGCCGAGCTTCAGGAAGTAGGTGATGCCCACCGTGGCGGGCTGGTCAAACTTCTCACCCGTCTCACCGTCGTAGAGGTGCGTGGAACAGAGGCGCGGCAGACCGGCCTTGTCGGTCCACTCGGCGAGGTCGTCGAGCTTGGCACCGTCGAAGATGGGCGTGGCGAACTTGACGCCAAGCTTCTTGCCGGCAGCACCGAGGATGGCCTCGAAGATCTGTCCGAGGTTCATTCGCGAGGGCACACCCAGCGGGTTGAGCACCAGGTCGACGGGACGGCCGTCCTCAAGGAACGGCATGTCCTCCTGGCGTACGACCTTCGAGACGATACCCTTGTTGCCATGACGGCCGGCGAGCTTGTCGCCGACGCCGATCTTACGCTTCTTGGCAACATAGACCTTGGCCATCTGCAGGATGCCCGAGGGCAGCTCGTCGCCGATGGTGATGGCGTACTTCTTACGCTTCATCTCGGCATCGAGGAGCTTGTACTTCTTCATGTAGTTGATGATCAGCTGGGCGATGAGCAGGTTCTTGTGCTCGTCGTTGGTCCAGTTGCTGATCTGTATGTCACCGTACTCGAGGTTCTTAAGGCTGGTAACGGTGAACTTCGAACCCTTGGTGATGATCTCGGCACCGGTATAGTCCTTGACACCCATCGAGGTCTTGCCCTTGGTGAGCGTGAGGAGCTTGTCGATGAGGATGTCCTTCAGGTCGTCGACCTTGGCCTCGTACTCCTCGTCAATCTTCTCGATGAGCTTCTTGTCCTGAAGCTTCGTCTGACGTGTCTTGATGGCACGGGCGAAGAGCTTCTTGTCGATGATGACACCGGTAAGCGACGGGTTGGCCTTCAGCGAGGAGTCCTTCACGTCGCCGGCCTTGTCGCCGAAGATGGCACGCAGCAGCTTCTCCTCAGGCGAGGGGTCACTCTCGCCCTTCGGCGAAATCTTACCGATGAGGATGTCGCCGGGCTCGACACGGGCACCGACACGGATGACACCGTTCTCGTCGAGATCCTTGGTGGCCTCCTCGGAGACGTTGGGGATGTCGGCAGTAAACTCCTCGACACCACGCTTGGTCTCACGGACGTCAAGCGAGTACTCGTCGACATGGACGCTGGTGAGGATGTCCTCGCGGACGATACGCTCGTTGAGCACGATGGCATCCTCGTAGTTGTAACCCTTCCAGGGCATGTATGCCACCAGGAGGTTGCGACCCAGTGCCAGCTCGCCGTTCTCGGTGGCATAGCCCTCGGTCAGTATGTCGCCGGCCTTGACGCGCTGACCCTTGTTACAAATGGGGCGCAGGTCGATGGTCATATTCTGGTTGGTACGGCGGAACTTCGAAATGCGGTACTCCTTGAGTGCCGGCTCGAAGCTGACAAACTCCTCGTCCTCGGTGCGGTCGTAGAGGATGCGGATGGTGGTGGCATCGACGTACTCGACGACACCGTCGCCCTCGGCAGTGACCATGGTGCGGGAATCCTCGCAGACCTGCTTCTCGATGCCGGTACCGACGATAGGTGCCTCGTTGTGCAGCAGGGGTACGGCCTGACGCATCATGTTCGAGCCCATCAGCGCACGGTGAGCATCGTCGTGCTCGAGGAACGGGATGAGCGAGGCAGCGATAGAGGCTATCTGCTGCGGCGACACGTCCATGAGGTCGACATCGGTCGGCGGGACGACGGGGAAGTCGGCATCCTGACGACACTTCACGACGTCGCGGATAAACGTGCCGTCGTCGTTCAGCGGGGCATTGCCCTGACCGATGATGTGCTCGGACTCCTCCTCGGCGGTGAGGTAGACAATGTCGTCGTTGTTGAGGTTCGCGATACCGTTCTCGACCTTACGGTAAGGAGTCTGGATGAAACCGAGCTCGTTGATCTTGGCATAGACGCAGAGCGACGAGATAAGTCCGATGTTCGGGCCTTCAGGCGACTCGATAGGACAGAGACGGCCATAGTGTGTGTAGTGCACGTCACGCACCTCGAAACCGGCACGCTCACGTGACAGACCGCCGGGGCCGAGGGCCGAGAGACGACGCTTGTGCGTTACTTCGGCCAGCGGGTTCGTCTGGTCCATGAACTGCGAGAGCGGGTTTGTGCCGAAGAACGAGTTGATGACACTCGAGATGGTCTTGGCATTGATAAGGTCCATCGGCGTGAACACCTCGTTGTCGCGGACGTTCATGCGCTCGCGGATGGTACGGCTCATGCGGGCCAGACCGATGGAGAACTGGTTCGACAGCTGCTCGCCGACAGTACGCACACGACGGTTCGACAGGTGGTCGATATCATCGACGGCAGCCTTCGAGTTGATAAGCTGGATGAGATACTTGATGATCTCTATGATGTCTTCCTTGGTCAGCACACGGACATCCATGTCGGTGTCGAGACCAAGCTTCTTATTGATACGGTAACGGCCCACGTCGCCGAGGTCATAACGCTTGTCGGAGAAGAACAGGTTCTGGATGACCTCACGGGCTGAAGCATCGTCGGCAGGGTCGGCATTGCGAAGCTGACGGTAGATGTAGAGCACGGCCTCCTTCTCAGAGTTCGACGGGTCCTTGGCAAGGGTATTGAAGATGATGCTGTAGTCCTGGGCGGCCTGCTCGTCCTTGTGGACAAGGATGGTCTGAGCACCGCTCTCGAGGATCTCGAGCATGTTGTCCTCGGTGATCTCCGTCTCACGCTCCATGATAACCTCGTTACGCTCGATGGAGACGACCTCGCCGGTATCCTCATCGACGAAGTCCTCGTTCCAGCTCTTCAGCACACGGGCAGCGAGCTTGCTGCCGATGACGGCCTTCAGCGACTTCTTGTTGACCTTCACCTCCTCGGCGAGGTCGAAGATCTGAAGGATGTCCTTGTCGGCCTCGAAACCGATGGCACGCAAAAGCGTAGTAACAGGCAACTTCTTCTTACGGTCGATGTAGGCGTACATCACGTTGTTGATGTCGGTGGCGAACTCTATCCACGAACCCTTGAACGGGATGATACGCGCCGAATATAGCAGCGTACCGTTGGCGTGGACATTCTGACCGAAGAACACACCGGGCGAACGGTGCAGCTGCGACACCACGACGCGCTCGGCACCGTTGATGACGAAAGTGCCGTTGGCCGTCATATAGGGGATGGGACCAAGGAACACGTCCTGGATGACGGTACCGAAATCCTCATGATCCGGGTCGGTGCAATAGAGTTTCAGCTTTGCCTTCAAGGGTACGCTATAGGTAAGGCCACGCTCCAGACACTCGTCGATGGTGTAACGGGGCGGGTCGATATAGTAATCCAGGAACTCAAGGACGAAATTGTTACGTGTGTCGGTGATAGGGAAGTTTTCGGCGAACACCTTATAAAGACCGTCGTTCTTACGTTCCTCAGGCGGTGTGTCTAACTGAAGGAAGTCTTTGAAAGACTTTAACTGCACATCGAGAAAGTCCGGAAAGGGCATCGGATTCTTGACGCTGCCAAAGTTTACTCGGTTGTCTATTACTTTTGAAGCCATGTTGTATAATTGGTTTTCTTATGGGTCTCTTAGGCCCTATTGGGCTCATAGGGCTCATTGGCCCCATAGTCTTTGTCTCTGTAAGACAGAAAAAGGTCGGGAACCCTCTACTGGAGAGTTCCCAACCAGATTATTTAGCGATGTAGCCGAATTACTTCAGCTCAACAACAGCACCTGCGGCCTCGATGGTCTTCTTCAGGTTCTCAGCCTCGTCCTTAGACAGACCCTCCTTGATGGTAGAGGGAGCTCCGTCTACAAGGTCCTTAGCCTCCTTCAGGCCAAGACCGCAAGCCTCCTTGACGGCCTTAACAACCTGAAGTTTGGCTGCACCGGCCTCCTTCAGAACAACGTCGAAAGAGGTCTTCTCCTCAGCGGCGGCCTCGCCACCGGCGGCGGGAGCGGCAGCTACAGCAACGGCTGCAGCAGCAGGCTCAATTCCATACTCGTCCTTCAGGACTGTTGCCAACTCGTTAACTTCTTTTACAGTAAGGTTTACCAACTCTTCTGCAATAGCTTTGATATCTGC
>Ga0310697_10006608_pt1 | contig 11000 bp, 10 predicted proteins | sample 172DNAGHGlowgp2_FD_203883 | JGI IMG/M metagenome (GOLD analysis project Ga0310697, IMG submission 203883) | Sheep rumen microbial communities from Palmerston North, Manawatu-Wanganui, New Zealand - 1728 DNA GHGlow gp2 (v2) (version 2) | ecosystem: Host-associated > Mammals > Digestive system >...
TACATTGTGGAGCATCACTACAAGCACTATTATCATTCCTCCTGCCAGCAGCTTATCGGCATTGGCCGCAATTATGATCGCTACGATAAATGCAATTGCCACCGATGAGAATGCGGGCAGATAATCCACGGCCTTATCAGTAAACTTTGGCCACAGACTCTTAATGATGAGCCCGATGACAATAGGCAGAATCACTACCCAGAGAATGCTCAGCAACATACCAAGTACATTTACATGGACACTATGGCCGGCAAGCGCCCATGTTAGCACAGGGGTAAGCAGCGGGGCCAGGATGGTGGATACGCCGGTCATGCCTACCGACAGTGCAAGATCGCCTTTGGCCAGATAGGTGATTACGTTCGATGCGGTACCGCCCGGGCAGCATCCTACCAGTACCACACCCAATGCCAGTGCATCATCGAGCCTGAACACACGTGCCAGCACCCAAGCCAGCAGGGGCATGATGGTGAACTGGGCAAGACAGCCTATGATGATATCCTTGGGGCGGCTGAACACGACCTTGAAATCCTCCAGGTTGAGCGTAAGACCCATACCGAACATTACTACGCCCAGCAGATAGTTGATAACCGTGGGTCGTATCCTTGAAAGCGCATCGGGAAATATGAACGCCAGCACTGCCGCCGCAAATACCAGCACACCCATGTACTTGGATATAAACTGACAGATTCTTTTCATAAACTAAATCCGATGTGCAAAGGTAACAAAAACGCCGCAAAGGGGTCGTTTCACTTTGCGTCAAAACGGCCCCTTTCTATCCTTAACATAAACTTAATGCCTTCTTAACAGCCTCTTAACACTCCCTTAACCGGTGCTTAACGCCATGCACTTTTCTTTGTACCGAGTTAAACATGAAAAAATATGGTATCACAGATCTTAAAACTACTCGGATCACTGGCCATGTTCCTTTACGGCATGAACCAGATGAGTTCCGGAATTCAGAAATCAACAGGAAACAAGCTGCGTTCACTGCTTAAGAACATCACATCAAATCCATTCAAGGGAGTATTAACCGGCTTGGGCATAACTGCAATCATTCAATCGTCGAGTGCCACGACAGTATTTGTGGTCAGTTTTGTAAGTGCAGGGCTGCTAACCCTAAGCCAGGCCATCGGAGTCATAATGGGTGCCAACATAGGAACAACCATAACAGCTTGGATAATATCATTGTTCGGGTTCAAGTTTGATATAGCCGCTCTTTCCATCCCCCTGTTCCTGATAGGTTTCATAATGCAGCAGTTCAGGCAAGACAAGAGCAAGAATATAGGAGAATTCATAATAGGTTTTTCGCTGCTGTTTCTGGGACTGTCACTCATCAAGAGTTCTGTCCCGGATCTGAGCAGCAATCCTCAAATCCTGGCGTTCCTTAAGAACTGGACAGGATTTGGGGTTGGTAGCCTTTTGCTGTTTGTTGTAACAGGTACCGTGCTGACGCTGGTTTTGCAGTCATCGAGCGCGACCATGGCCATAACACTTATCATGCTCAGTCAGGAGTGGATACCATTTGAGATGGGGGCTGCCATGGTACTGGGTGAGAATATCGGAACCACCATTACCGCCAATATAGCTGCATCCATGGGTACGACCGATGCCCGGCGTGCTGCACTGGCCCACACCGTATTCAATGTATTTGGAGTCATCTGGGCTCTATTGCTTTTCAAACCCTTTGTAAGACTTGACATATCCATTGTCTCAAGTATGGGTGAATTCAGTCCGCTTGTTGGTCTTGCCATGTTCCACACATTGTTCAACACCATAAACGCCCTGATCCTGATATGGTTCACGCCTCAGATAGAGAAACTTGTATGCAGACTCATAGCCGGTAAACCTGATAGTAAGGACGATAAATACACTCTCCGTTATATAAGCGGCGGACCTGTTGCCACACCAGAAATCGGAGTACAGCAGGCCATGCTTGAAACTATCCATTTTGCAACGATATCACAGCGTGAGGTATCGCTTATACGTGATGCTGTAGATCAGATCGATGCCGATAGTTTTGACAAGACCAAGGAGCGCCTGGTGAAATATGAGGTCATAGCCGACAATATAGAAAAAGAGATTGCCGTATTCCTTACCTCCCTTATGGAAAATGAGACAAGCCAACGTACACAGGCCCTTGCCAAAACACTGTTCAGGATTATATCGGAACTTGAGAGCCTGGGAGACAGCGGAGAATGCATAAGCAGATTATTAAACAGGCTGAAAGGCAAGGGGACGCTTTCTATAGAGCGGAAGCAGGGTATCTATTTGATGTTGGAAGAATTACAGAAGGCGTATGACACCGTAATCAGCTATCTTAAGAATGCTGATAATCCCCATACTGCCGATTATGCCGGTCAGGCTCTAAACAATGAGATAAACATCAACTCATTAAGGAACCGTCTTCGCGATGAGGAGTATTCAAGGATAGAATCCGGTCAGACCGACTATGCCGTGAGCACGCTGTATCTTGACATAATCTCAGAACTGGAGAGGATGGGAGATTATATCATCAACATAGCTCAGGCTGTCCAGAAGTGAGCCATTTCTCGACTTTGAATCTGCCGGAGCGGACCTCATGGCCGTAGATGCTGAATCCCTGGGTTACCTTGGCCTTGGGGAAGGTTTTCTTTACATCACTGGCACATGATGCCAGGCCGCTGCCCTCGTGGGTGGTGAACGGGATTACGGTCTTTCCGTCCAGATTAATCTCCTTGAACAGAGTGAACATTATCTGGGGGTAGGTGCCCCACCAAACGGGACCGCCTATGAATACCGTATCGTATGCAGCCAGATCCGGAGCCTTGCCCTCATACGGTGGGAGTTCTCCATCGGCCGCCTCCTTCTTGGCCAGATCAATAAGCTTGGAGTAGGACATACCGTCATACTTGTGTGTTACTATCTCAAACTGGTCGGCACCGATAATATCGGTAATGTAATCGGCCACAATCTTGGTGTTACCCACTTTTATGTCACCTACGCTGTAGTTATCACCGGCGTGTGAAAAGAATATTACAATTGATTTACTCATTTTATCTGATTTTTGATTGTTTGTCTGTCCTTTGCAGCCCGATGCCACGCAAATGGCCAGCACCGCTGCAATAATATTCCTTAGTCTCATATCTCTGTCTAATTGTTAAAAACGACGCATTATTAAACGACCCCTTTGCGTCAAAACGACCCCAATGCGTCGTAGATTTGGTCGGTGACGGGCTCAAGCCACTCGTTCGATGCATCGGGCTGCACGTCCTTGTGGTAGGTGAGATGCTGGAACCATGAGTCCCGGGCTGCACCATGCCAGTGCTTGACCTCGGCGGGGATGGCTATGACGGTGCCGGGAGTCATGGGCACAGCCTCCTTACCCCATTCCTGATACCAGCCGCGGCCGGCAACACAGATAAGCACTTGAACTGCCCCGTGGTGTATGTGCCAGTTGTTGCGGCATCGGGGCTCAAAAGTCACATTGTTGACACCGCCCTCCATCGGAGCCAGATAGCTGTTGCCTGTAAAATACTGTGCGTAAGCGGTATTGGGCTCACCCTTGGGCCAGACCGAAAAATCAACTGTTTTCACTATCATTGAATACTAAGAGTCCGATATTAAATAACCGGGTTATCATTTCAGATTGGATTTGAAGAATGATTCAATCTTGTCGTAGGGGATTACGCCTGCCACGTCATCGTAAAGATCCACGTGCGATGCACCGGGGATAATCATGAGTTCCTTATTTCCCTCTACAGCCGATACACCCTCCACATGCCTGCCGGTCATGCGCTCAAAGGCGTACTCCGAGAAGTAGCGTGAGTGGGCTTTCTCGCCGTGAATGAGCAGAACCGGATTTTCAATCTCCTGGGCCCAGGCCAGCAGAGGCTGGTTCATGAAACTCTGGCATCCTATTACGTTCCAGCCGTCGTTGGAGTTACCGCTGCGTTTGTGGTAGCCGCGCGGGGTCTTGTAGTATGCGTGGTAATCCTTAACAAACCAGGGGGCATCGTCGGGCAGGGGATCTATCACTCCACCGGCACGCTTGTATGTGCCTGTCTTATAGTCCTCTGTGCGCTGTGCCGCAATGGCCCTACGCTTCTCCATTCGCTGAGCCGGAGTGTCCTCGCTGCCGAAATAACCCTCCACGTTCACCTTGCTCATATCATACATGGTGGATGCAACGGTTGCCTTAATGCGCGGGTCAAGTGCTGCGGCATTTACGGCCATACCTCCAAATCCGCAAATGCCTATTATGCCTATGCGGTTAGGGTCAACGTTATCCTGAACGGACAGGAAATCAACCGCAGCCAGAAAATCCTCGGTGTTGATATCGGGCGATGCCATACGACGGGGTTCGCCGCCGCTCTCACCGGTAAACGAGGGGTCAAAGGCAATAGTCAGGAATCCGCGCTCTGCCATGTGCTGTGCGTAAAGTCCGCTTGACTGCTCCTTCACGGCGCCGAACGGGCCGGTTACGGCAATCGCGGCCAGCTTGCCCTTGGCATTCCTGGGTATGTACATATCGGCCGCCAGCTCAATACCGTAGCGGTTGCGGAAAGTAACCTTCCTGTGGTCAACCTTATCACTCTTGGGGAACGTCTTGTCCCACTCCTGTGTCAATTGCAGTGTAGTCATATTATTGTCAGTTTTTGTTTGTCCGTTACCAGTGCAGCCCGTGAGCATTACGCCTGTCAGTGCTGCTAAAAAAATCTTTTTCATACCTTCTTGCCTAATTCAAAAGCCTCATCAAGTTTGGGATTACCTTCAATATCGCGTGCGCTGTTGACATCACCGCAGAACAGTGTTCCGGCCAGACGGCTCTTGGGGTAGCACTCTATCCAGCCCGTCAGACCTGATTCGGCCCGCTTGGGAGTCTGCTCCTCATTCTCGGCTGCAGTTGTGAGCAGATAAACATCGCGGAACTGATAATCAAGAGAGTACATGGCGTTCATGCGGTCAATGAGGGTCTTCATCTGGCCGCTCATCTCATAATAGTAGATGGGGGTGGCCCAGCAGATGACATCGGCCTTGAGTACTTTGGCCATGATGTCGTTCACATCGTCCTTGATTACGCATCGTCCTAACTTCTGGCAGCCCAGGCAGCCCTTGCAGAACTGGATGTTCTTGCCTGCCAGAGAGATTTTCTCTACATCGTTTCCGGCGGCCTTTGCGCCATCAATAAACCTGTCGGCCAGCATGTCGCTGTTGGAGCCGTTACGCAGGCTCGTGGAGATTACTATTACCTTTTTCATAATGCTACTTTTTTACCGTTCCTTATATAAATACCATTGGATGGGTTATCAATCTTCTGTCCGTTGAGAGAGTAGTATTCAGTATTATCCGTCCCATTGCTTATTTCATTAACTGCCGTTACGTCCGATGTAAGCGAGAGCGTGACGCTGATATTGCTCTGGCCTGCCTTGAGGAACGTGCTTAGTTCATTCCCTGTAAGACCGTCAATCTTACCAAGGCGGGTATAGCTCCATGAGTTGGAGCCGTAGAATATGCAGATGTTACTGCCGTTGTAGAGTATTACATCGCCGGGCTGGGCTGTAATCTGCTGGTTGCTGGTGGGTAGTGAGAAACCTAAAGCGCCCCATATCTCAAAACCGCCGCTGCTGTTCAGAGTCACGGTTACAGGTCCCTGCTGCAGTTTCTCAACCAGTGACTTTGCTGCGTTATTACCGGCAAGTGTAACGCTCTTAGTCTGTCCGTCAATAGTTATATTCATTTTATAGTCCAATGTATCTTGTGCAGATATTTTGTTCTCCTTTGAGCAACAAGCCATAAGCATTGCGGCCATGATGATAAGTATCTGTCTCATACGTTTGTCTGTTTTTATTACCAATGCAAAGGTAGTTGGCAATAAGGATAGTAAAATACCGATTTTTGTCTGATTTATACCAATTTCGCATATTATTGCGTATTTTGCACAAAATTTCTACCTTTACGGGCATTATGAAGAATATCCTGCAGGTCTCAGATCCAAATGTTTACGGCCGATATGTGAACGCTCCTGTATTGCATCCTCTAATAAGCATCGTGCATTATGACGAGGTGTCGCCCATACACTCCAGCCTTAATCGGTATGGTGTTTACGGGCTTTTTATACAGCGCAGTTTCCCCAAGAACCTTACCTACGGCATGAAGATGTTCGATGCGCCTGACGGCTCCATCATTGCCGTGGAGCCCGGCCAGATAGGCGGCCGTGAGGATGATGGCGAGGAACTCTACCTGAGCGGGTGGGCATTGCTGTTCTCGCCCCAACTCATTCACGGTACGGACCTTGAGCCCAGGATGAAGGATTACCGTTTCTTCTCATATTTTGCCACCGAGACGCTGGTGATGGAGACATCGGAGTGGGGCAGGATTACCCAGTTGCTTACACAATTGCGGCACGAGTTGCAGGAGAATGCGGATTCGCCTGCGCTGCGTACGGTGGTGCTGGGATACATACGTCTTGTATTGGAATACTGCAACAGGATATACCTGCGCCAGCTTTCCAAGGAGGACAAGAGCTCATCGGACCTGCTTAAAAGGTTCAACAGCCTGCTCCGGGAATACTACTTTGAGCAGCGACAATTGGATCTGGGAGTGCCATCGGTACAGTACTGTGCCGACCAGTTGGCATACTCGGCCCGATACTTAGGCGATGTGGTGCACAAGGCTACAGGCGGCACGGCCATAGGCTACATACATTCATTCGTGATTGAGCAGGGCAAGAACCTACTTATGAACGGCCACAACATCAATGAGACCGCGCATTTGCTGGGCTTTGACTACCCTCAACATTTTACCCGCCTGTTCAGGAAAATGACCGGACTCACTCCGCGCGAGTTCACGAAGTGATGCATTGGGCTCACATTCCCGTATTATGCATTATGAAAGCATAGATATCGGCCTGTTCCTCAAGCACTTTCTCCAGCGGTTTACCGCCGCCGTGACCGGCCTTGGAGTCGATGCGTATCAGCTGCGGATTAGGGCCGGCATTGCAATTCTGCAGTGTGGCCGCGAACTTGAATGAGTGGGCCGGAACCACGCGGTCGTCATGGTCGGCCGTAGTTACAAGTGTGGCAGGGTAGGAGGTGCCGGGCTTGAGGTTATGCAGCGGAGAGTAGCCGTACAGGTACTGGAACATCTCCTTTGAGTCCTCGGAGGTACCGTAGTCAGGTGCCCAGTTCCAGCCTATGGTAAACTTGTGGTAACGGAGCATATCCATCACACCCACCTCTGGTATTGCCACTGCAAACAGGTCAGGACGCTGCGTCATGCAGGCTCCCACCAGCAGGCCTCCGTTGGAGCCGCCCACTATGGCAAGCTTGCTGCTTGATGTATATCCTTGGGCGATAAGCCATTCGGCTGCACCTATAAAGTCATCGAACACGTTCTGCTTCTGCATCTTGGTGCCGGCCAGATGCCATGCCTCGCCGTACTCGCCGCCGCCTCTAAGGTTAACCTGGGCATATATGCCGCCGGCTTCAAGATACGGAATGCGGCTGGATGAGAATGACGGAGGCAACGATATGTTGAACCCGCCGTATCCATACAGATAGACAGGATTGCTGCCGTCCAGCTTAATGCCTTTCCTGTAAGTGAGGAACATAGGTATGCGTGTGCCGTCCTTGGAATTGAAGAACACCTGTTTAGTCTCATAGTCCGACAGGTCAAAGTTGGTCTTGGGCTGCTTGTAGACTTCACTGTTGCCTGTCTCTATGTTCCAGAAATAGATTGTTCCGGGGGTGGTGAAACTGGAGTATGAGTAATAACACCAGGGTTCATGAATCTTTGATGAGAAACTGGCACTGCCAACGCCGGGAAGATGCAGCTCCTCAACCTTGCGGCCGTCATTTCTGTCATACAGGTATGCATGCGTGGAGGCATCCTCGGAGTAGAGTGCTATGATGAAACCGTCGGTTATGAAATTGACATCATCCAGAACGCTCTCACCTTCAGGTATAAGGTCTTTCCATACGTTTGGGTTATTGATGTCGGTGACTACCAGCTTGTTCATGGGGGCATCGACATTGGTGTAGAGATATATCTTGTCTCCGTCAGTCTCAACCTGATAGCAGGTGTTTTTCATGTCCTTAGTGATCTGTACAAACTCCTTGTTCTTAGCTCCCGGACGCAGATCCATTACGTAAAGGTTGTTGCCGATGTCGGCTCCATCCTCATATAGGAACAGCATTGTCTCCTCTTCATTGACCGATGCCTGATAGAAACGCAGGGGCTCTTTCTCATTCTGATAGAACAGCTTGTCCTCTGATTGCGGTGTGCCTATCTTGTGATAGTAGATCTTGTGGCCCTCATTCTTGCCGCTGTAGGCGTGCTCATCGGTAGGCTTGTCATAAGCGCTGTAGTAGAATCCGTCCTTATACCAGGCGGCACCGGTGAACTTGGCCCATTCTATGTGGTCATCGAGCAGTTTATGGTTAGCCACATCCATCAGGAAGATTTCCTCCCAGTCACTGCCGCTGCGGGATATGGTGTATGCCATGTACTTGCCGTCATTTGAGAAATAGGTGCCTTTAAGGGCTACCGTTCCGTCATCACTCAGGGTGTTTGGGTCAAGGAACACATGTGGCTCTGATTCGGGGGAATCCATCTCATACATCACGCTTTGGTTCTGCAGACCGTCATTGCGGAAGTAGTACCACTTGCCGTTATTCTTGCGTGCGGGCAGACCCACCTTTTCATAGTTGGCCACCTCCTTGAGCCGCTCCAGCAGTCTCTTGCGCTGCGGAAGTTTTTTAAGGTAATGGTCCGTAACCTTGTTCTGGGCTATGACCCACCGGGCGGTTTCATCGGACGCATCGTCCTCAAGCCAGCGGTAGGGGTCGGCCACCTCTGTGCCGAAATAGTTGTCAACTGTGTTGTCTTGGCGCGTTTCCGGGAGCTTGGGCGCGCAGGCATCAAACAGCATTGATCCCATAATGATTGAGGGTAAAAGTATTTGTTTCATAGACCCAAAGGTAATTTTGTAACCGCCACTATATGGTCAGTCTTTGCTGCGCCACAGGTCGCGCACTGCAAAGTATGCACTCTTGGCCTTGTATTCACCGTCAAAGAGGAACGGAGCGTTCTGGCGGCTGCGTGAGTTGAGCCATGAGTAGTTGTCGGCCAGTCCCCAGAAGGTGATGGTGTGAATGCTCTTCTTGTGCTTCTTTACAACGGCAAAGAACTTCTTGTAGGCTTCGGTTACAAGTGAGTCCTGGCGGGCTTTCTGCTCCTCGGTAAGCTCGGGGGCTGCCAGGCCTCCGTCACCGGAGTAGCCTCCCAATCCGGCCATCTGGTCTTGCTGCTGCTGACGCTGACGCCTGCGGTCCGGACCGCCACCGGCAATGTCAAGCTCTGTAAACTGTATGAGTACGCCAAGTTCCTCAAAGCGGGTGAGTGACTCATCTACGGTATTGTAGTCCATATTGACGTTGTAGTGTCCCTGCATACCGATTCCGTGGATGGGGATTCCGCGCTCAAGCATGCCTTTTACAAGCTGGTAGCATTTCTCGCGCTTGGCGGGATTGTTCAGGCCGTAGTCGTTGTAGAACAGCAGGGCATCGGGATCTGCCTGATGCGCATAGACGAATGCTGAGTCGATGAAGTGCTCGCCGGCCACACGCAGCCACTGTGAGTTGCGCAGGAATCCGCGGCCGTCATCGATAGCCTCGTTTACCACGTCGTAGCAATAGACCTTGCCTTTATAGTGGTTCATTACTGCAAAGATGTGCTCTTTCATGCGCTTGAACACCTGTGTGGAGTCCTCGGTGAGCCAGTCGGGGCACTGTGAGTGCCAGATGAGGCAATGGCCGCGCATGACGGCTCCCTTATTGCCAAGAACGAAATCAACTACGCGGTCAGGGGTATCGAATGTGAGAACGCCCTGTGTGCGCTCGGTCTCAATAGGTTTCATGCTGTTCTCGCATGTGGCGCTGTTGAAGTGGCGGCTGAAAAGAGCCATGTTCTGGTCATTGCGTAATGTCCAGTTGTCAATGGCGGCACCCACCTTGATTGGGGCCAGGATATCCTTGAGGGGTTCCACCTGGAAGGCGTCGTTGCCCTCATACTTGGGTTGACAGGATGTGGAAAGAGCTACAATTCCTGCAGTCAGGGTAAGGTAAATTTTTCTCATTTTTTTATTTGGTTAGTGAGTGGTTTTTGTTGTTTTGCAAAGATAAAAAAAATCGGTACCAAACAGAAGTTTTGCTAATTTTACCGCTGCACTATTTTTGCAGAGTTATGAATGAGGTTGAACTGATGTCGGCGGACCTTACGCACACGCTGAGTCTCCCGTTTGCCAACGGGGGTATCAAAGCGGGATTTCCCAGCCCTGCGCAGGACTATCTGGAGGAGGCTCTTGATCTTAATCAGGAGCTGATATCCAATCCTATGGCCACGTTCTACGGCCGCGTAAAGGGTGATTCCATGATAGATGCCGGCGTGGAGGACGGTGACATACTGGTGATAGACCGCTCTATCGAGGCCCAGAGCGGTGATATGATTGTGGGTTATCTGGACGGTGAGTTTACGCTCAAATATGTGGACCTGTCACTCAAGGATACCGGAGTGATCTGGCTGGTTCCCGCCAACAAGAGCTATCCCCGTATCAAGATTACCCCCGAGACCGATTTCCGTATCTGGGGTGTGGTTAGTTACACCATCAAGAAGAGGGTCAATCATATCTGACCTCTATAATTATAAAAGGAGTTTCCCATGTACGCCCTTATTGACTGCGACAACTGTTTTGTAAGCTGCGAGCGCGTGTTCCGGCCAGACCTGGAGGGCAAGCCGGTAGTGGTGCTCAGCAACAACGACGGTTGCGTGGTGGCCCGCAGCAACGAGGCCAAGCAGCTGGGCATAAAGGAGGGTACACCGTTCTTTAAGTTGGCCGATGAGTTCCCGGGCGTAAAGATTGAGGCGCTATCGAGCAACTACACACTGTACGGCGATATGTCGGCCCGCATAATGGCGATAGTACGCATGTATGCCCCGCGTGTGGAGGTCTATTCCATCGATGA
>Ga0310697_10006609_pt1 | contig 11000 bp, 11 predicted proteins | sample 172DNAGHGlowgp2_FD_203883 | JGI IMG/M metagenome (GOLD analysis project Ga0310697, IMG submission 203883) | Sheep rumen microbial communities from Palmerston North, Manawatu-Wanganui, New Zealand - 1728 DNA GHGlow gp2 (v2) (version 2) | ecosystem: Host-associated > Mammals > Digestive system >...
CCACTTGAACGAGGGCACGCTCCCGGCGTTCATCCGCATTTGCGGTCTCGATGACCGCCGTGCCGAATATTTCAAGACTTTATACCGTTTCAACAAGACCAAGGCGAAACAGACCCTTTCGGAACTGTACTACCGCCTCATGGAACTGCGTTCCATGGAAACCCGCGTGCTTTCGGCACCGGAGCTCTCTTATTTTGGCAGCTGGGCCTGTGCTGCGCTGCGTGCCTTGATTGGTATTACCAAAGACACGAGCGATATCGGCAAGCTTGCCAAGCACCTGAACCCGGCGATTTCGCAGGACGAGGCCCGTACGGCTCTCGGCATCTTGAAACAGCTTGGCCTTGTTGTGCCTGACGGTAACGGCGGTTGGAACATTACCGACCAGATTATCAGTACCGGTGGCGAAGTCAGGAGCCAGGCGGTGCGTGATTTCCACAGGCACACGATTGAACTTGCTCAAGAATCAATTGACCGCCATAATCCCGAAGAACGCGATATCTCGTCTGTCGTTTTTACCGCAGATGAAGATGATTTGCCGGAAATCCGCCATCGCATCGAAGAATTCCGTCGAGGTCTGCTGCAGTTTGCCCGTAAGAGCGAACGTGCCGACCGTGTGTATGCCTTGAATGTAGCGATGTTCCCTTTGTCCGACAAGGTGGCTGACCCCGATACTGGATCTGCCCCGCAAAACAAGGGGGCATGATGCGTAGGTCTTTTGATTTTTTGTATTTTTGGAAGGTGCAAAGTAATTTGACCCCTGTACATATGGTGAAAAAAGCCATGTTTTCGCTCCTAGCTCTTTCGATGGGCTTGGGCCTTTCGGCATGTGGCGATGGCGATGCCAAGACGGCAGGTGGGGGCCCCAGCGGTACCGAAGCGGGTAATGCAATTACGGCTCAAATTATGACGGCCGGTAAAACTCCGGCGGCGCTTGCCAAGGTCCGCCTCATGGACAGTGAGGGCCTTGATAGCGAAAAGGCCTATTCTGCCGAAACCGACAAGAACGGAAACGTGACGATTGAGGGCGTTGCCGATGGCGACTACACGCTTGAAGCTAAGCTCGATGGCGAAGCTTTGCAGATCCCGGTAAAAATTGCTGGCGAAAGTGTAGACCTCGGCAAGGACAATCTTAAAAAGATGGCGACCGTGTCCGGCTTCGTGGGCGATAAGTCTTCGAAGGGTACGATCAAGGTCCGCGGCCTTGAACATTCTGCCAAGGTGGTCGATGGAAACTTCACGCTGGATTCTCTCCCGGCGGGTGTTCTCAGCCTCGTGTTTATTTCGGATGCCAAGGACAGTGATACCAGCAGCACGTATCTGAAGGTCGAAGCGGGTAAGGAATCCAAGTCCAGCACCTTTGCTGACGAGTCGCGCGCGTTGTTGCTCGACGACTTCCAGGATTCCAACTACCAGAACCGCTTTATGCCTGCTCGCACCTATGACGGTGGTTGGTGGTTCTTCAGTTATTCCGAAGAAAACGTGACTCCGAGCTACATTGTCGGCGATAATCACATCTTTACGCTCGAAGATATCGACGGTAATATTGTGGCGCACGTGGCTACCGAGATGGGTAATGTCGTCAAGGATTCTGCCGGCGAAGCTCATTGGCCGTGGGCGACCGTGGGCATTGAGCTCGGCAAGAGCGACAAGTCGATTTGCTACGATATTTCTTCTGTTGATTCCGTGGCGTTCCGCATCAAGGGTAAGGGCTCGATTGTCTTCGCCGTAGTCGATGCTAACCTTTCGCTCGAAAAGCAGAAGATTGCTCAGTATGAACATGCCTTGCCCGAAGATTGGGAGCGCATCAGTGTTCCGCTTGCTGATATTTTGAACGATCAGTATTCGTACAAATGTGTAAACCAGCTCGATTGGGATTTCAAGGCCACTACCGAAGACAACGTTGTTGACTTCTGGCTCGATGATATTGAACTCATCGGTGGCAATCGCCTCTCCATTTGGGGAAAGTAGTGACAGCTCGTTCTGTAACCACTAACCAAGACGATATCTACAAGAATTTAGAAGCCGTGGTGCGCAAGTATGCCGCCACGACTTTTTTGCGCCCGGTCGCGGACCATACGCGCGATGCGTTTGAACACGCATGCGAACTTGTTTGTAACTCCGGCGAACTTGTCTTAGATTCAGGCTGCGGAACTGGCGAAAGTACTCTCCATTTGGCCCGAAAGTTCAAGGATGTCCCGGTCATTGGGATTGATAAGTCTGCCGTGCGCCTTACGAAGGCGGGAAATAGCCGTCAGCTAGAACTTTCGACAGGGGGATCTTGCGAGGTCCCGCCGAATGCTTTTTGGATTAGGGCTGAACTGTTGGATTTTTGGAGACTCGCTCTTGAAAAGGTGAATGTGGGTGAGTGGAAGATTTTGCACCATGCGCTCTACTATCCAAACCCGTGGCCCAAGGAAAGCGAGGCGACTAGGCGCTTTCATTTGCATCCGATTTTTCCGACATTGTTGCAGCTGAGTCCCGTCACGGAACTCCGTACCAACTGGGATATCTACGCTCGCGAATTTGCCGAGGCCGCTCATGTCGCTGGCGAGGCTCTTTCACTAAAGCTAGATGTAGAACTTAGTGCGTTCAATCCTGAAAATTCTGAGACCGCCTTCGAACGTAAATACCAAACTGCTGGTCAGGAATTATATAGAGTTGTTGTTAAATCAATCAAGTGAAATCAATGAAGTGTCACACGGATTCGATTTTACTAACGTAAAATCTGATTCTTGCTGATTGAATTTAATGTTATAAAAAAGGAATCACGTTAGTGATTCCTTTTGGCAATAAAGAGCTTTTCTTTAATTATTACATTCTGTCCTTAATCCACTTGAGGAACGCCTTGTTGTTCCTGGTGAACTTGACTTCGATGGGGGCGCCTTCTTTTACGATAAATTCAGAAAGGCCGTACTTTGTATTGGTATTGCCCCAGTCGTAGGTGTAACCAAGGCGGGTCCACGGAATGCCTCCGTCCTTGTGGTAGGCAGTGGAACTCGTTTTGTCGAACCAGTTCTTAAACCACATGGCGTTTTCGCTGGTGTCTTCTTCTAGAGAGTTGGCAAAGGCTGTGTTCATGAGTCCGCTATTGATTTCGGGGTAGTATGCCGGGCGGAACACGTCGGATACATTTGCCCAGAACACGGTAAAGAACTTGTTGTCGGTTTCGGGTGACATGCCCAAAAGCTGTTTGAGGCGCATATCCCAGTTTTCGACCTTGTCATGGTTTTCGCGGAACCATTTCAGGAATTCCTTATCCGTAAACGCCCAGATGACTTTTTCGGTATGCGAAATGTTCTGGCCGTCCTTAAAGGCGTCGGGATTGTTATGCCATGTCACAAGGATAACTTGCGAATTGTCTCCGCTCAGGGTCGCCATGTCTGAGCTTCCTTCGATAGAGACTAGCGGGTAAATATCGTCTGCGGTCAGGTTCTTGGCGCTCTTGACGGCTGCGGCGTATTGCTCGCGGTAAAGCGAGTCGCGGTCCATAAAGGTGACGACGCTGCCCTTGGTGTCGATAACGTCGCAATACGGAATGTTGGGGTATCCGGCGGCGACTTCGTTCTTTTCGAAGAATTCCTGGAGAAGTGCGTCGTTGTGCGAGAACAGGTTGTCGTTTTCGAGGAACGAAATGACGATTTTGCAAAAGCCCTGATCGGGAATCTTGACGGCGTAGGGGAATGCCTTTTTGCCGTTGTCGGCGGTGTCGAGCTTGAGCTTGGTTTCGTCTTCGCCGCAGGCGTATTCGTAGCTGTAGAGCGGGGCGATGCCCGGTTTCATTTCGCTAATGAACAAATTGTCTTGGTCGTTGGTCCAGCCGGACTTGACCATGATTCTTTGCTGGCCAAGCGTCATGTACTGCGGCATTACGTTTTCGCAGTAAAAGGCGGACTGGCGGAAAACGCCGATAACACCGGTCTTGTTGCGGTAAACGTCCGGATCGTTTGGCTTGAGCCCCTTGGAACAGCCTGCCAAGGCCATCAAAGAAACGGTGAGGGAAATAGAAAGGTTGAGTAGGGTTTTCTTCTTCATCGGGGCTAAATATATAAAGAATGGAATATGGTTATGACAACATGGCCCTTTAAAAGCTATCTTTAACCTTGTAAAAATTTAACGAGGTCAATCATGACATTTGAAGAAATGTTCGCACTGGCATGCCAGCGCAAAAAAGAAATGCCCGAAGGCAAGGGAACCACGGAACTTTTCAAGAAGGGTCCGCACGGCATCGGCAAGAAGCTTGTGGAAGAAGCTGCCGAAAGCTGGATGGCCGCTCGCTTTGAATCCCGCGACGCCCAGTGCCTTGAACTTTCGCAAGTGCTCTATTATGTGGCCGTGATGATGGCCGAAAAAGGTCTCACCCTTGAAGAGGTCTACGCTAAGTTATGATTAAGGTCGCTCTCCCTAACAAGGGCATGCTCTTTGAACCCACCCAGGAACTTTTGAAGGCATGCGGTTACAAGGCTTCTAAGCCTTACAAGACTTTGACCCAGCTCGACACCAAGAACGGAATCGAATTTTTCTTCTTGCGTCCGAGCGATATCCCGATGTATGTGGGCCGTGGCATTATTGATGCCGGTATCACGGGTATCGACTTTAACGCCGAAGCCAAGAGCCCGGCGGTCAAGGTTCTGGATTTGCCTTTTGGTGCCTCCAAGATGTGTGCCGCTGTCCCCAACGAAAGCCCGGTGCAGTCTCTTGAAGAACTCAAGAATTCCACCATCGCTACCAGTTTCCCGAACATTGTCGAAGGCTACTACAAGAAGCCCATGGATTTCGTGGTACTCGAAGGTGCTGTCGAAATCTCGGTGAGCCTCGGGGTTGCCGATGCGATTGTCGATGTGGTTGAAACGGGTACGACGCTCAAACAGGCCGGACTCCGTATCGTGGGCGAGCCGCTGTTCCGTAGTAACGCCGCTCTTTTCTGTAATCCGCAGAAAACCGAACTTGAAGAAGTCAACACGCTCATTCGCCGCATCGAGGGCAAACTCGTTGCTCAGTCGTACATGATGATCGAGTACGACTGCCCGGCAGAACTGTTGCAAAAGGCATGCGAACTCACGCCGGGCCTCGATGCCCCGACGGTGACCAAGCTGCATGGTCGTGAGTGGTACTCCGTGAAGGCGATGGTCTCGCAAGAAGAAGCGAACGCCATTATGGATCGCCTTTGGGATGCCGGTGCTCGCAGCATTCTGCTGTTCGGTATCAAGAGCGCTCGTATCTAGGCTATGCATTCTCTCGCTTACCTGGCCCGCCAGCCGATTCTCGACCGTGAGGGCAAGATTTATGCCTACGAACTCCTGTTCCGCGATTCGCCCGAGAGCGATACCGCGGTTATCGCAAGCGACGTGCTTGCGACGGCGCAGGTGCTCGAAAATGTGCTGAACAACATCGGTATTCAGCGCCTTATCGGCAACAACAAGGCGTTTGTGAACTGCAGCCGGAACATGCTGCTTGACAACCTCTTTGGGCTCTTGAACCCGAAGTATTTTGTTCTGGAAGTTCTCGAAGACGTCGAGGTAGATGAGGCGATTGTCAAGGCGGTGCAACGTTACAGGGCTTTGGGCTTTGAACTAGCGCTCGATGACTTTATCTTTAACGAAGAGTTCATTACGCGCTTTAAGCCGCTGTTCCCTTATGTGTCTTATGTTAAGATGGACGTGGTCGACAACTCGCTGCAGTCGATGGCTGCCGCGGCGACATTCTTTAAGACGATGGGAATTAAGCTGCTGGCCGAAAAGGTCGAAGATGAAGCGACCTTCAAGCGTTGTGAAGAAGCCGGCTACGACTTTTTCCAGGGATTCTTTTTTGCCAAGCCCGAACTAGTGACGGGGCGAAAGATCGATGCGACTTCGGCGACGATTCTGCAATTGCTCCTCCATATTAAGTCGAAACCCAGCCTAGAAGACATGTGCGACAACCTTGCGTCTCACGAAGACATTGCGCAAAATCTGCTGCGCTTTGTGAACTCTGATGCGCAAATCCGCCACAGTCGTATTTCGACGGTCAAAGACGCGATTGTGTGGGTCGGCATGCAGCGGATTCAGGAATGGCTGATGCTCATGCTGTACGCGCGCCCAGAACTGGGCATGACGCCGCAGTCGTCTCCGTTGTTCCAGAATGCAAGCCATCGAGCCAAGTTCTTGGAAAGCCTTGCCCGTACTATCGACGAAAATGATGATGACTTTTGCGCCAAGGCCTTTATGGTGGGACTTATCAGCCGCATGGACGCTCTTGTGCGCGCTCCGCTCGAAACAATCTTGCCGGACGCTCCCGCTGATGACGAAATGCAAGAGGCCCTTCTTAATCGCAGTGGCCGTTTGGGCGCCTTGTTGCGTTTGGCTGATGCCGTGGAACTGGATGACCGCGACTCCATCAAGACTAGTCTCGGGGAGTTGCACTTGAATTTCGCACAACTTAAGCTCTGCATTAACGAAACCTACAGTTTTGCCAATGAACATTGAGCCGCAAAGCCTTGAAGCGTTAATCGGGGAATTTTCGTCGCTCCCCGGAATCGGGCACAAGACTGCCCGACGCCTTGCCTACCATGTCCTGACCAAAAAACGGTCCGACGTGGAACGCTTTGCCGAAAATTTGGTGAATGCTGTCGATCGGGTGCATCCTTGTCCGCGTTGTTACTGTTTTACAGACGAGGACCTGTGTCCTGTGTGCAAGTCTAGACCCGATGCCAAGTCCATCTGCGTTGTCGAGAAGAGTTCTGACATTGTTCCGTTTGAACGCTCTGGCATTTACAAGGGATCTTACTTTGTTTTAGGTGGGGTGATTTCTCCTTTGGATGGAATTGGCCCCGAACACTTGCATCTGCCCGAACTTGTCAAACGCATTAAGGAAGAATCTATTGAAGAATTGATTCTTGCTCTTGGATCTAGTCCCGAAGCGGATAGTACCGCGCTCATGCTGGATCGTATGCTTGCTGGCGTCAATGTCAAGCGTACGCGACTTGCCCGCGGAATCCCGATGGGTTCGGATCTAGAATTTGTGGACGAAGTGACCATGCTCCGTGCTTTCGAAGGGAGAGTCTGCTTATGATGCCGAATGAAAAGGCCCCGAAGGGCGTCAAGGCGAACTTGCCGCCGAAAAAGACTCACCATGCACCGGTGGTTGTGGGTGGGTATAAGATTGTGTCTGCCGAATTCGTGAAGGGCGCGACAAGTATCAAGCATCTTCCCGAAGAAAGGCTCCCCCAGATAGCCTTTTTAGGACGCTCCAATGTGGGCAAATCTTCGCTGATGAATGCCTTGATGGGGCGAAAAGACTTGGTAAAAGTGGGAAGAACCCCCGGAAAAACGCGCGAATTGAATTTTTTCAAGGTCAACAACCGATTTTTTCTAGTAGATTTACCAGGTGTAGGCTTTGCAAAAGTCAGCAACAGCAAACGCGACCAGATGTCGGACTTTATCCGTGACTATGTGGAAAAGTGCAAGGACCTGAAAGGCCTGGTGTACTTGGTGGATGTACGTCACGGGGGGCATGCCATCGATATCGAAACGGTCGAGAACATCCGTGCTTCGGGTTGCCCAGTGCTGATTGTTGCAAGCAAACGCGACAAGGCAAATCAGTCCGAATTGTCTAAGGGACTTCGCTCCATACGTGAAAATTTTGGCCTGGACCAGAATCCGTTGAGTGTGAGTTCGTTCAAGAAGTTTGGTCTGGAACTTTTGTGGCAGAACATTCTAGAAGCTTTGGGAGAAGCCGAACAAAAGGATGATGCGGAAAAAGTTTAGAAACTGGCAGCGAATGACTCTCCCGGCGAGGTGCTTTCACTCGTTAGGGATTTTCTTGCTGCACCGCCAATGGGGGCAGCTGTGTGCCTTGTTTTTCAAGGCTATAGCGAGTTTGTTCTCCCATAGCCGCAGTCTCAAGACGGACTCCCGCAACATTATTTTGCAGACGTTCTTTACCGGTGTCGAAGTTTTTCCGATTCTTTTTGTGGTGGCGACCTTGTTCGGTACCATTGTCATTATCGAAGTGATTTCGATGATGGGCAAGATGGGCTTTGCCGACTTTGTCGGAAGCATGATTGTCGTGATTATTATACGTGAATTGGGTCCCATCCTTACGGCATTCTTGATTGCAGGTCGAAGCGGCTCTTCGCTTGCAACCTATATCGGAAGTATGGTGATTAATTCTGAGGTGGATGCTCTTGCGACGATGGGGGTTGACCCTATCCGTTACTTGGTGATGCCAGGCCTGATTGGCGGATGCATTGCCATGGTAATCATGAATGTGTTCTTTAGTATGAGCGCCATTGTGGTTGGGTTTCTTGTGACCAAGGGCGCGATTATCCTGAGTGGCAACATGCTCAATATTCAGTTGACATGGGCGTATTTGAGTTCCGAAATCTTGAATGCAATTTCGCTTTCCGACTTTGTATTCATCATTATAAAACCGCTGGTGTTTGGGGCGATTATTACGACCAATGCCTGCTATCAGGGGCTCAATATCCCTCGGGATGTGCGCCAGGTTCCTAAGGCGACCTCTCGTTCCGTGGTGAAGTCTTTCTTATATGTTGTCGTTGCGGACGTGTTCTTGTCGGTGTATTATTTTGTTGAATACATGAATAACCTTTCGACGTTGATCTGATGCTGGACGAAGCCTTAAGAGTAGAAGATGTGCACCTTGCGTATAGGGATATGGCAGGGACTATCTTTTCGCAGCCGAGAACAATCGGATTTTTTAGGCGTGAAGAAACGGATCCGCAAAAAGAACTTTTTTCGAATGTGAACCTGGTCGTAAATCGCGGCGAAACGGTTTGTATTGGTGGTGGATCTGGCCAGGGTAAGAGCGCACTTTTGCGTGTGATTGCGGGCCTTATACGCCCTACCCGCGGGAACATTTTTTATTTCGGAGAATACATTCCGCCTGAAAGGCTTACGGCTCTCGAAGTGGCCAAGCGTCAGGTAGGAATGGTCTTTCAGAACGGGGCTCTGATTTCGAACCTTAGGGTGCGTGACAATATTGCACTCCCCTTGCGTTATCACAAGATGGGCACTCCGGCTGAAATTGATGAAAAAATCAATATGGCCATGGACTTGATGCGAGTGCGCGACGAGGCGGATATGTTCCCGCACATGCTGAGTATGGGCATGCAAAAGCGTGTCGCGATTGCACGCAGTTGGGCGATGGACCCTAAGCTGTTGCTGATGGATGAACCTACTGCAGGGCTTGACAACTATAATCGCCGCAACTTGCTCCCGCTGATCGATAACATGCGTACGTTGTTCAAAACGACCATTATTATTGTGACGCATGACTTGATGATTTCTAAGGAACTCGACTGCAACATTTGTTTTTTACACCGAAAGAAATTGACAAGCCCGGAATCCTTTGACTACTGGCTGCATTCCGATGGCGAAATTTCTAAAGAACTGTTCCGTGATCTGCGCCATAGCGGTTAATGCAAATTCGGAATAAAGAATTGATATTTATTAGGAATGAGGAATCAAAAGATGTTTCTTCCTTTACCAGACGATTTTCATGCGCACCTGCGTCAGGGTGACCTTTTGCCCGGATATGTTCGTGACCTTGTTGCTCAATTTGGACGAGCCATTATCATGCCGAATACGGTCCCTGCAATGACAACGGCAAAGGCTATTGCTGAATACAAGGCCCAGATTTTGGATGCCGCCAGGAACGTGCGCCCGGACTTTGTTCCGCTGATGACCTTCAAGCTGAACCCGAACTACACGGAACAGGACCTGAAGGACATGATGGCCGTAGGCGTCGTTGCGGGTAAGTACTATCCGGCGGGTGTTACGACCAACAGTGCCGATGGTATTAGCGATTTCGAGGCGGTTTTCCCCGTTGTTTCGATGATGGAAAAGCTCGGACTTGTCCTTTGCGTGCATGGAGAGGAACCGGGTGAGTTCTGCCTGGATCGTGAACCGGCCTTTATCAAGCGCGTAGAGACCTTGGCCGAAAAGTTCCCCAACTTGAAGATTGTCTTTGAGCACCTAAGTTCTGCAAAGTCTGTTGAGGCGGTAAAGCGCTTGCCTAAGAATGTGGCGGCGACTTTTACGGTGCATCACCTGATGATGACGCTCGACGATATCGTCGGGGACGCCCTCAGGCCGCACCATTTTTGCAAGCCGTTGCCAAAGCGGCCTGAAGACCGTGCCGCCATCCGCGAAGCCGCCTTCAGCGGCAATCCCAAGTTCTTTCTCGGCACGGACTCCGCCCCGCACCAGCTGGGTAAAAAAGAGTGCCCGTGCGGGGCGGCGGGCGTCTACAGTGCGCCGGTTGCGATTCCCCTTTTGGTGCAAGAATTCGAAAGGGCGGGTCACCTTGATAAGCTTTCGGACTTTATCGCCGGATTTGGAGCCGACTTTTACGGCCTTCCGCGCACAACACAGCAGATTGAAGTTGTCAAGGAATTCTGGACGGTGCCTGCCGTAGTCAACGGGGTTGTCCCGCTTGCTGCGGGTCAAAAGCTTGAATGGAAAATGAAATAACTTTCATTTTCTACTTAATTAGTGTTTTTTTTAATTTTTCCATTTCTTTGCCCATAAAAAATATACATTATGGGTGTAAACCCTTATTTTTAGGATATTTATGGCATTTATTCGTGCAATTTTCTACTACTTGTTTATTGGAGTAGGGCTTTTCGTTGTCGGTCTCCCGTTTATGTTCTACAAGGGCGTTCTTTGCAGACGTTGGGCCGACAGTACCCGAATATGTATTCCGTTTTTCCGGGTTTTGTTCAGATTGTCGGGAATCAAGGTCGAAATCGTAGGCAAGGAAAACATCCCGGACCACAAGAAATTCGTGCTTATCGCAAACCACCAGAGTTTTTTGGACATCAACGTCATTTGGCCCTCGATTACCATGACCTCGTTCATTGCGAAGGCGGAACTCTGGAAGATTCCCGTGTTCGGCTGGGTCTTGACTAAAATCGGCTGCATTCCGGTGCACAGGAACCCGCGCAAGAATCTGGGCATGGGCGCCACCGTGAAAAAGCGCCTCGAAGACAATGTGACGATTTC
>Ga0310697_10006612_pt1 | contig 10998 bp, 8 predicted proteins | sample 172DNAGHGlowgp2_FD_203883 | JGI IMG/M metagenome (GOLD analysis project Ga0310697, IMG submission 203883) | Sheep rumen microbial communities from Palmerston North, Manawatu-Wanganui, New Zealand - 1728 DNA GHGlow gp2 (v2) (version 2) | ecosystem: Host-associated > Mammals > Digestive system >...
TGTTTGGCGGACAGAGCATAAACGCCTTTGATTATGCGATGGCTGAAGGTGTAAGAAAATCTTTTAGGAGGGCGATAAGGGACGAAATTAAACGCGCTTGTGAATTCTGCGACGTTCAAGCGACGGGCGAAGTTGATTTTAATATTTGCACTTATTCAGAGGGAGAAAATCCCGCCGCCGTCGAGAACTTAACTAAAATTATTGGCTCGGAAAAAATCGCGCAGAAAATTTATCGGCAAGCCTGCGCGGACGTTGTAGAGGAAACTCATCAAGCTATGGAAGCTTTGATTCACAATTTCAACACGCTACACAGCAGAGCCGGTGCGCAAGTGCCGTTCAGTTCGATAAATTACGGAATGGACACTTCGCCCGAAGGTCGCTTAGTTATTCGCGAAGTGTTAAACGCTATCGACGCGGGGCTTGGCAACGGCGAGACGCCCATTTTCCCTATTAGCGTCTTTCAGCTCAAAGCGGGCGTCAATTACAACGTCGGCGACCCGAATTACGATTTATTCCGGCAGGCGTGCAAAGTTAGTGCGAAACGTCTTTTCCCTAATTTCGTTTCGCTCGACGCGCCGTATAATTTGCAATACTACAAGCCGGGCGATTATAATAGCTATATTGCAACCATGGGTTGTAGGACAAGAGTGATGTCGAATGTCAACGGGCGCGAAGAATCCGGCAGTCGCGGTAACTTCGCTTTCGTGACGATAAATCTTCCAAAGCTCGCGCTTGAATCAAAAGGCAATGTAGAAGAATTTTTCGCGCTCTATGACAAATACATAACGATTTGCCACGATTACATCCTTTGTCGGCTAAAGACGATTGAAGAAAAGCACGTTTATAATTTCCCGTTCCTTATGGGGCAGGGCGTGTGGATGGATTCGGAAAAACTCAAGCCGACCGATAAAATTAAGGACGTTCTCAAGCACGCAAGCTATTCAATCGGCTTTTGCGGGCTTGCTGAATGTTTGGTTGCGTTAATCGGCAAGCATCACGGGCAAAGCAAAGAGGCGCAAGAATTAGGCTTAAAAATCGTTCGTCACTTGCGCGAACGTACCGACGCTTACACCAAACTTGAGAAAAGAAATTGGACGACATTTGGAACGCCCGCCGAGTCGACCGCCGGACAATTCCAACGTTCAAATCGGAAAATTTATGGGAATATAAAAGGCGTGACGGATAGACCTTACATGACGAATTCAAGCCACGTGCCAGTTTATTTCCCAATCTGCGCGAGCGACAAAATTAGGATTGAAGCTCCTTACCACGCACTTTGTAACGCAGGGCATATAGCCTACATTGAAATGGACGGCGACCCGACTAAAAATCTTTCCGCGTTCGAGGCTCTCGTTAGGGCAATGCATGATGCCGATATGGGATATTTTTCTATCAATCACCCCGTCGACCGCGACCCAGTTTGCGGCTACACCGGCATTATCGCTAATGAATGCCCACATTGCCACAGAAAAGAAGTCGAGACCGGAACTTTCCACATAAAAAGATTAAAGCCTGAAGGCAAATAAAAAAACCTCCGTCAGAAAATTGGCGGAGGTTTTTTTTATCGCTAATTGTCTTTAAAAGTCTTTGTGCTTCTCGATTTCTTCCTTGAGCTTATCTTCTACGTGCACTTCCGGCAAAGCTAAATTCTCTGCTGCGAAGTTCAAAGCCATATTGATATGCTCTTCCTTTGTCGTGTCAATTTTTGCGTCGCGAACAATCTGCGCGGCCTCTTCGACTGTCGTAGCGGTCTTTTCGATAAGCTTCGCCAGAGTCTCAAGGTGCGAATTGAATTGCTCGTTGCTCATTCCTCTGTCAAACAATTTTTAAGCCTTCCTTCAAATAAAGTTTATGAAAAATGTAATCGTCAAGCTGTTGATAAAATCGGCGAACATGGAACCGACAATCGGAACCAAGATATAAGCTTTGACTGACGGCGCAAATTTCGCTGTCAAAACTTGCATGTTGGCCATAGCGTTAGGCGTCGCGCCCATACCAAAGCCGCAACTGCCCGCCGATAAAATCGCCGCGTCATAGTCGTGCCCCAATACGTTGAAAATCACCAGATACGCGAACAGGAACATTAAAACCGTCTGCCCGACTAAAAGCACCACAAGCGGCAAGGCAAGTTCCGCTAACTGCCAAAGTTTTAACGTTATCATCGCAATGCCCAAGAATAATGATAAGCAAATGCCGCCGATGTCATTTATTTCGCCGATATGAACTGTGAACGCGCCAGTAAATTCGCTCCAGTTGCGCATTATCGCCGCTACTATCATCGCGCCGATATAAATTGGAAATGTCATGCCCGTTTTCGATAACAGCATTGAAACGACTGTGCCGATACCCATTGCCAACGCTAACTGATATGCGGCGGGCGCGTACATGCTAACCGAGCGTTCATGCTTTTTTTCTTCTTCGACAAGCGGAGTTTCGTCCGCCTTGACTGCCGTTTTTAATAAGTCTTTGCCCAAAATTAATCTTCTGCCTAAGGGACCGCCCATTAATGAACCCGCAACAAGTCCGAACGTCGCCGCCGCCGTGCAAAGCGTCGTTGCTCCGACAAGCCCTAAGTCTTCCAGGACAGGTCCGAAAGCTCCCGCCGTGCCGTGTCCGCCGACCATTGAAATTGAACCGGTGCAAAGTCCGATAAATGGGCTAATATTCAAGACGTTTGACAAGCCGACCGCTAAAAAGTTCTGGCAGAAAATCAGCGCACAGACACAGCCTAAGAAAATCAGCAGACTAACGCCACCCGTCTTCAAAATTTTGACGTTCGCTTGAAAGCCGACCGACGTAAAAAACGCGACCATGCAAACCGTCTTCAACGTCTCGTCGAAGGCAAAACCGATAATTCCTGAAGTATAAAGCATACAACTGATAATTGCAAAGAGCAGACCGCCTACGACCGGCGACGGAATACAGAACGTTTCTAAAAATTGAATACGACGCTTTAGCATGGTGCCAACGTAGAGCATGACAACCGCTATCGCCAACGTTTGATACATGTTGAATTCAAGCGTATACATAAATTCACTTCCTTTCTAAGGGAAAAGGGAGAAGGGACTAGTCTTGGCTGGCTTTAACGCCGTCGCTTGACTTGCCGCTATAAATATTAACCTTGATGCCCTGCGCCTCATAAAATTTCGCCGCGCCCGCGTGGAAACTCGACGGAATATCTTGCACCGCATATTCATTCGTCAACTTGTCGCTAGAATTGTGCGGGAGCTTGTCGGCGTTCTTGAAAATAAATTCGATAAGATAAGTAACTTCGTCGTCTTTTAAATCAGTGCTCGCGACTAAAACCGCCTTAACTCCGATTGTCGAAATGTCTTCAGTTTGTCCGGCGTAGGTGTTCGCGGGAATTGTGCAACGGGTGTAGCCCTTGTAAAGCCTCATCATATTGCTTTGAACGTCGGGAGCGATTGACAAAAGCTGAATTTCTTTTTTGGCTGCAAGTTTAGCGATAGCGGCAGTGGGTGCGCCCGCCGTGATAAAGAAAGCGTCAATTTGTCCCTTCTCAAGAGCCAATGCCGAATCCGTAAACGATAAATAGCTCGGCTCCAACATTTCAAAGGTCAAGCCGTGCGCCATTAAAATTTGCTCGGCATTTTGCAGAACGCCCGATTCGCGCTCGCCGACCGAAACTTTTTTGCCGACTAAGTCGCCGATTTCCATAATGCCAGAATCCTTAGCAACGATAATTTGACAAGCTTCAGTATAAAGACCCGCAACTGATGCGTAGCCGACGCCCGGACCCGCCGCCGCGAATACTCCGCGACCGTTAAGGGCGTTGGAAAGCGTGTCGCTTTGAACTATCGCCACGTCAAGAAATTTTTCGCGCAAAAGTCTAAGGTTAGCGGCGGAACCTGCCGTTGTCTTAACGTCAAGCGCATGCCCTTTGTCTTCGGCTTGCATTAACTTGGCAAGCTCGGAGCCGTAAGCGTAATACATGCCGCCCGTGCCGCCCGTGCCGAAGCGCATAGCGTTATTGCCGACTTTATCAGAGCCGCCGCAACCGGTTATAAGGGAAATGGGAAAAAGGAGAAGGGAGAAGACGATTATTAAAACTTTTTTCATCACTTAAAGCCTCCTTTTTATTGTAGAATTTTTTTGTAATTGTCGGGGTCAGTGTCGCCCTCCGTGTTTATGACAAAAATAATCGAGTCGGCGTCAAGCTCAAGGGCGCGGCGCAAATCGTCAGAATCAAGCGCGGCATTAGCTAAAGCAAAACCTGCACAGCCCGATTCGCCCGAAATAATTTTCTGCTTAGCTAAAGTCCGTATGGCGTTGGCGGCAACGCCGTCAGAAATTGTCGCGGTGTCGGCGGCGTATCGGCGTAAAATTTTCCAGGCAAGCTCGCAAGGCGTTGCGCAGTTAAGCCCCGCCATCATAGTTTGACTATTGCCCGTCGCCGCATGAATTTTCCCGTCACCAATGCGCATCGTTTCATAAAAGCAAGCTACCTCGGTCGGCTCAACGATTGTTATTCGCGGCGCAAGCGTGACGCTTGACCCAGTTGACGCGATTGAACGTTGCGACAATCTAGCGTTATAACCGCGTTCAAATGTTTCTGTTTCCGTAGTACGCTTGAAAACTTCAGCGAAAACTGCCGCAATCGCGCCCGCCATTGAACCTACGCCCGCTTGCAAGAAAATATGCGTCGGTCGCTGATAATTCATTTGCTCCAATGCTTCATAAGCCAACGTCGAATAGCCAAGCATAATCTGCGCAGGAATTTCTTCGTAGCCGTCCCACGACATATCTTGAATCAAATGCCAATGATTTTTCCTCGCAAGCTTCGCCGTGAACTTGACGCAATCATCGTAAAGCATATCAGTTATTTCAACGGTCGCAGAGCCGGCGTCGCGAACGGCTTGCGCTCGCACTTCGACAGTCCCTTTGGGCATGTAGACATAAGACTTGCAACCGAAAAGCCCCGCCGCCCAACTAACGCCCTTGCCGTGATTGCCGTCGGTCGTCGTTATAAAAGTCATTTTGGAAAGTTCGTCGCGGTGCTTAAAAATTTCTTCGAGCGTCGGATTATTCAAGCCAAGTTCGCGGCTGATAACAGTATAAATCGCCCAGACGCCGCCCAGCCCTTTGAATGCCTTTAGCCCGAAGCGTTGCGACTCGTCTTTGATAAAAATTGAACGAACGCCCTTAAAATTTTTCAGCTCAACAAGCGGCGTCACTTTGTAAACGTCAAGAGACTTGTGAAGGTTGCGAATATTTTCCGTTGCGGCGAAGGAATAAGCCGAAGTATCGACTTCCCCGCCGCGATTTTTATTTTGAACAATTTTAATCATAATAAAAACTTATCCTTAATTGTTAAATAATTTTCAGGCTAGCGAAACGCAGTGGAGCGTACACTCGCGGCGATTAGTTCGATAAATCGCAAAGTCAAGCGCGACCGCTGGGTCAAGCGTCACGCTTGCGCGTCTGCTGTTCCCCCGCTTTTAAAGCGGGTTAATCATAGTCAAGCATTTGCTCCATATTATCATGCAGGGCGTCCAGATATTTTTTCAAGTCGTCAGTGATTTCAGGGTTGCGCAACGCAAATTCAATGTTCGCCTGCAAAAATCCCATCTTCGTGCCCACGTCGTAGCGGTGCCCCTTGAAAATGTAAGCGTACATTGCCTCATCTTTGGCAAGCCGTTTAAGCCCGTCGGTCAGCTGAATTTCTCCGCCCGCGCCTGGCTCTTGCGTCTCAAGGTAGGAGAAAATTGACGGCGTCAAAATATATCTGCCCAAAATAGCTATGCGACTGGGAGCCGCTTCCCGCGCAGGTTTCTCGACTAAATCCTTGACCTTGTAAATGCCGCCGTCGACGTGCTTGCAATCAACAATGCCGTATTTGTGCACGACCTCTTCTGAAACTTCCTGCACGCCCAAAATTGAAGTCTTGTACTCGTTGAAAACCTCGACCATTTGTTGAAGGACAGGTTTGCGCGAAACTACAACGTCATCACCCAAAAGAACGGCAAAAGGTTCATCGCCGATAAAGTGGCTTGCCGTCAAGACTGCGTGCCCCAGTCCGAGCGGCTGTTTTTGGCGGATAAAATGAATGTTGGCGATAGCGGGAATAGCCTTCACCATGCGCAGAATTTCTTCCTTGCCCGTGCGCTCAAGTTCCAATTCAAGCTCAATGGAGCGGTCGAAATGGTCTTCAATCGAACGCTTATTGCGCCCCGTCACAACGATTATATCTTCGACACCGGCGGCGGCGGCTTCTTCGATTATGTATTGTATTGTCGGCTTGTCGACTATTGGCAACATTTCTTTTGGTTGCGATTTCGTCGCGGGCAAAAAGCGCGTGCCCAATCCGGCGGCGGGAATGACGGCTTTGCGAACTTTCATAATAATCAACTCCTATGTTTAGAATTTTTTCAATAATAGCAGATAAAGTTAGCTTGGGCAAGGAAAACTAATCGGTCGTCGCGGGGTCAATGTCAATGTAAACGTCGTTGCGCTTGTGCAATTCGTGCGCCCGCAAAAATTTTCTCACTATCGATAAATCTTCCGATTTAATGATTACTGCGAACCTAAAGACGCCGCGCAGATTTGCTATCGCCGCTTTAATCGGTCCGAAAATTTCTTGACGCGGGAAAGATTTTTTAGCGGCTTCGACGCGGAACGCCTTGACGATTTCCTTTGCGAAAGTTTTGGCTTTATCTTCATTCGCCGACATGAAAAGCAGTTTAACCAGTCTGCAAAACGGCGGGAAAAATATTTCTTCGCGCTGTGGCAATTCGCTGGCATAAAATTTTTCGTAATCCTGTTCGCAACCAAATTTAATCGCAGGCGCGTTTAAGTTGTAGGCTTGCACGATAACTTTTCCTGGCAAATCTGCGCGACCGGCTCGCCCTGCCGCCTGCGTTATCAATGCAAAGCACTGTTCCGCCGCCCGAAAGTTTGAAAAACTCAACGAAATATCCGCATTTAATACGCCGACCGCCGTCACGCCGCTTATATCGTGCCCTTTGGCAACCATTTGCGTCCCGAATAATATATCCGCCTCGCGATTGGCGAAGGTGTCGAGTATCTTTTTATGTCCTAACTTTTCGCGCACTGAATCCCTATCCAAGCGGATTACTCGCGCCGTCGGCAAAAATTTTTTCAAAGCCCGCTCCAATTTTTCCGTGCCCGTTCCTAAAAATCTTATGTGCTTACTTCCGCAAGCAGGACAAATTTCCGGCGGCGGGGCTTCAACTTCGCAACGGTGACAAAGTAATTTTCCGTCTGCGTGATAAGTCATTGGCAAGCCGCAATCTGGACAGCCGCAGACAAAGCCGCACGACCTGCACATTACTATTGTCGACCAGCCGCGCCGATTTAAAAGGATTATAGCTTGATTTTTTTCCGCCAAAGTTTTTTTCAGCAGGTTAAATAACGCTCGGCTTAACACTTCGCGATTGCCCGAACGCAATTCCCCGCGCATGTCCACGCATTCAACTTTCGGCAACGGATTGTTTAAGACGCGCCGCGGCATTTTTAATAATTCCAATTCGCCTATCTGCGCCCGATAAAAACTTTCTAAACTCGGCGTCGCTGAACCCAATACCATTGCCGCTTTATGAAATTTCGCAAACTCCTCCGCGACTATTCGCGCATGATAACGCGGCGCATTTTCCTGCTTGTACGAATAATCCTGTTCCTCGTCCATAACTATCAGACCGACGTTGTCTATTGGCGTAAAAAGTGCCGACCGCGCCCCGATTACTATTCCGATATTTCCGCTGCGTATTCTGTGGAAGGCGTCACTTCTCTCCGCTATGCTCAATCGGCTGTGCAAAACTGCTACGTCAGAAAAGTGCGCTCGGAAATTGGAAACGATTTGCCCTGTCAACGAAATTTCCGGAACTAAAATTATTACGCGCCGCCCGATTTGCCGCGTTATTTTCGTCAGCTCGATATAAACTTGCGTCTTGCCCGAACCCGTCACGCCGTAAAGCAAGAAGCCTTGAAATTTCCGCGCCAAAATATATTTTTCCACGGACTTTATCGCCGCGATTTGTTCTTGCGTCAGCTCAAAATTTTTCGGCACTGGTTTTATTTTTGAATAGCTGTCGCGTAAAACTCTGCGCTCTTCGACTTCGACTAAGCCCGCCGCAATCAAAGTTTTTGCCGCCGTTGAAAGTCTCAGCTCGCTAATTTCAAATGATTGAACTTCGCCGCGCTCCTCCAAAAGTTTTAGCAATTTCAATCGTGCACCCTTAAAATTTTCTTCGTCGAAAGTTCCCGTCAGCCTGTAAAATTTTTCCGTGCGGAAAGATATTTTTTTCCCTTTGCGACCCGGCATGAATAATCCCATTGTCTGCGATAACGGGCACAAATAAAATTCCGACAGCCACCGCGCCACGCTTATCATTTCCGGCGTAAACCACGGCTCGTCATCGATTACGTCAAAAATTTCTTTCAGCTCGAAGTCAAACGCCGTCCCGTCAGCGACTTCGCGCACTTTCATTACGAAGCCGTCAACCTTTCGCGCACCGAATGGAATTACCACGCGCCAACCCGCCGTTAAAAATTCTAATCGCTCCGGCACGATATATGTATAATTTTTGACGATATTATTCGCCGTGACGTTTACGCAAATATCAGCTACTATCATTTGTTCCTCCGGATATAAAAATTAAAAATCCTCCGCGTTGTTCTGGAGGATTTTAAGGTCAAAGGCGATTAACTTACAAAATGAATTGCGATAAATCTTTATTCTTGGCAATGTCCTTAAGGCGTTCGTCGACATAATCGGCGTCGATAATGACTTCGGTCTTGCCGTCCTTGACCATGTCGGGAGCCTCGAAAGAAATTTGCTCCAACAATTTTTCAAGCAATGTATGCAAACGCCGTGCGCCAATGTCCTCCGATTGCTCGTTGACGTGTTCGGCGAGTTCGGCGATACGTTCAATCGCGCTGGCTTGAAAATCTAACGAAAGCCCTTCAGTTTGCAATAAAGCTTTGTACTGTTTAAGCAATGCGTTTTGCGGCTCGGTCAAAATTTTCTCGAAGTCCGCCTTAAGCAAGGACTTCAACTCGACGCGAATTGGGAAACGCCCTTGCAATTCGGGGATAAGGTCGGAAGGTTTCGCCGTATGGAACGCGCCCGCTGCTATGAACAAAATATAATCAGTCTTGACAGGACCATATTTCGTCATGACGGTTGAACCTTCGACAATCGGCAAAATATCGCGCTGAACGCCTTCGCGGCTAACGTCGGGACCAGAGCTTGAGCCTTTAACGGCAACTTTGTCAATTTCGTCAAGGAAGACAATTCCGCTACGTTCGGCAAGTTCAACGGCAGTTTCGGAGACTTCTTCCATGTCGATAAGTTTTTCCGCTTCTTCCTGCTCCAAAATTTTCCGCGCAGTCGCGACAGTGACTTTACGCTTGCGCATACGTTTAGGCATCAGACTGCTAACCATGTCTTGAAGATTATCGCCCATGCCCTCAAGGCTTGAGCCGGAAAACATTCCGACCATCGGTTTTGCGTGGTCAGCAACTTCGAGTTCGATAACTTGCTCTTCCATTTTGCCGGCGAGAAGTCTTTTGCGAATGAATTCGCGACCGGATTTTTTAGAAGTAGTTTCTTCTTCGGCGGGTGCCGCTTCTGCTTCTGCGTTGCCGAAGAGTTTTCCGAGCGGATTTTGTGAACGTTTCGGCTCTGGAACTAAAACATCAAGCAAGCGTTCAATCGCATTAGCGGCGGCTTTTTCTTTGACTTCTTCGGTGCGTTGTTTGCGAACCATGCGGACTGCTGTTTGAGCTAAGTCGCGGATAATTGATTCGACATCGCGCCCGACGTAGCCGACTTCAGTAAATTTCGTTGCTTCGACTTTAATGAACGGGGCTTTGACGAGACGCGCAAGGCGGCGAGCAATTTCAGTTTTGCCAACACCCGTCGAACCAATCATCAGAATATTTTTCGGGATAACGTCGTCGCGCATTTCGTCGGGCAATTTGTGACTGCGCCAGCGATTACGGAGCGCGATTGCCACAGATTTTTTCGCCTCGTCCTGTCCGACAATATATTTATCCAGTTCCGCTACGATTTCGCGGGGTGTCTGGTCATTTATGCCGAGTTCTTGAGTTATTTTTTTCTTTTCCTTAGCCATAAAATTTTTCCTCCGTTAAAGTTCTTCCACAATGATATTTTGGTTAGTAAAGACGCAAATATCAGCGGCGATTGACAGCGATTCCTTTGCAATGTCGGTTGCTGTCATATCGGTATGAGCAATTAAAGCCCGCGCCGCCGCCAAAGCATAAAAGCCGCCCGAACCTATCGCCGCCGCGTTGCCGTCTGGCTCTATCACTTCGCCGTTGCCAGATAAAAGCAAAATTGTATCCTTATCCGCCACGAGCAATAAAGCTTCCAAGCGGCGCAAAATTTTATCGGTGCGCCAATCTTTAGCAAGCGCGACTGCCGCCCGCATTAAATGCCCGTGCGTTGATTCGAGTTTCTCCTCAAATTTTTCAAACAGCGTAAAGGCATCGGCGACTGAACCCGCAAAGCCCGCAATAATTTTATCGTGATAAAGGCGGCGAACTTTCTTAGCCGTCGATTTCATTACGGTACTATTGCCGAAGGTGACTTGCCCGTCGCCCGCAATCGCAACTTTGCCGTCTTTCTTAACCGCAACGATTGTAGTTGAATGAAATTCCATAATCAATTCCTCATTCCTGATTCCAAATTTCTAATTTCTTCTAATGCCCGCGCAGATAATTTTTCTTTGCGGAATTTTTTGGGCGTCTTAGTTTCAAGCGGCGGCAACAGCCCGAATGTTATATTCATTGGCTGAAAATTTTTCGCAACCGCTGACGTTATGTAATGCGCTAAGGCTCCGTGGCAAGTCGTCTGCGGAAAAGTTATCGGCTCCAAATTTTTAGCAAGCCGCGCCGCATTGACGCCCGCCATTAGTCCTGCCGCCGCTGACTCGACGTAACCTTCAACGCCCGTAATTTGTCCCGCGAAAAATATTTCCGGCGAACTTTTTAGCT
>Ga0310697_10006614_pt1 | contig 10995 bp, 6 predicted proteins | sample 172DNAGHGlowgp2_FD_203883 | JGI IMG/M metagenome (GOLD analysis project Ga0310697, IMG submission 203883) | Sheep rumen microbial communities from Palmerston North, Manawatu-Wanganui, New Zealand - 1728 DNA GHGlow gp2 (v2) (version 2) | ecosystem: Host-associated > Mammals > Digestive system >...
CGGCCGGCAAAGCCCTGGGTCTGCACGGGGGCGGGCACCGGCGTGACGATCTGCGCGGGCAGGACGGTGATGAGGGCGGTGCCGGTGTTGACCGCGCCGGCATAGTTGCTGAAGCGGCAGTAGACCCGGCAGCCGTTGAGCTGTTCGGGGATCTGATCAAGGGTCAGATCCTTCGTGTTGCCGCCGGTGATGATCATGGACGGGTACTGGTTCTGTACATCCTTGTATGTTACATCGAGCCTGCCGTCCGGGCTGATGAAGTGCCACTCGGCCACGTCGGCATTCTCATAGCGCGTGACGAACTGGCACTTGCCGTAGGCCATCACGGTCTCGTCCGTCGGGTTTTTGGTGATGCGCGGCAGATTGGACTGCGGGGTTGGAACCGGCGTCGGCACCGGGGTTGGAACCGGCGTGGGCACGGGTGTCGGCGGCATTGTGGGGACCGGGGTCGGCGCAAAAGTCGGTACAGGCATCTGTGTGGGCGCGGGCGTTGCCTGGAGGAAGGCGTCGGGCGTTGCCGCGATAACGGCAGTCGGCACGGGCGCGGCAGTCGGTGCGGGAGCCGCCGCCTGGCGGGAACCGCAGGCGGTCAGCAGCATCGCCGCCAGGATCAGGCAGGCGGCGATAGTCAGCTTCTTTTTCATTTTCTTTTTACCTCATGTATGGAATGAACATGTTTCAGAAACATGTGGGCTTGATTATACCACAAAATATGAAAAAGGAAATAGTATAATAAAAAAACAGGGCAGCGCGGCCTTTCGGCTTTGCTGCCCCATTGCGGTTACTGTTTTTTATGGCCGGGAAATCACTTCAGGCTGTTGATATAATCGGTCAGGCCCTGACGGTCATAGAAGCTGGAGATGCGGCTGAGATGCACGTCGGGTTCAACACCCTCGTCAATATCATAGAAAGAGCCGTTCTTCAGGAAGGACATGCGGGAGGCACCGGAGATCTGGAAAACAGAGCCGTAGGCTGTGGTCATGGGCTGCACGACGCAGCTGCCGCCGCCGGAGGTACGGCCGATCAGCGTCACCTTCTCGGAGGACATCAGCGCTGCGGGAACAAGGTTGCCGCAGGAGAAGCTGACCGGAGAGATCAGGCAGAAGAGATTCTTGTCCGCAACCGTGTCCTTTTCGTCGAACGCGCCGTCAAGGTTCACGTCAGCGCGATAGATGGCGTTGGTCAGGGCACCGGTACCCATGTTCTTGACAGCAAACGGAGCATCGCCCAGGAACCAGCCAAGCACGAATACGGCAGCGTCGACCGCGCCGCCGGTGTTGCAGCTCATATCCAGAACCACGTTCTCGATGGGGCTGCCCTCACGGGTGATCTGGGCGTGGGCCGCGATGATCTGGGCAATGGTGTCGTCCAGCTCTTCGCCGCTGGTCTTTGCATTGTAGTAGTCTGTGCCGTCATAGTCTGCGGTATAGTGGTCGAAGGTGATATACGCCGTGTTGCCGACCTCCTCATACTGGAGCCAGCCGTCCGGGTAAGCCTTGTCCCTGGCATCGGAGAAAGCGCTCTGATGCTCCGTAAGCTTGCGGTTGGCGATGCCGTTGCTGGCGGGAACGTCGGCTTTGCCGGCCATCCAGGAATACTCGCTGAAAACGGAGTGCAGGTCGTCAAGGTAGTAGTCGATGAAGGACTTGAGAGCGTTATCGGCATCCTGCGCGCTCGGACCGCTGAGCGCTTCGTCATAGCCGATCTGCCAGAAGAGCTGGCGGAAGGAGTCGATATCGTGGGAATCCTTCAGGCCGTAGAAGTGATCGAGGGCCATGCAAAGCTCATTATAGCTGAATTCGGCCAGCTCGTCGCTGCGGTCCTTGGGAGCCGCCTGATAGTAAAGATCATAGATCTCGTTAAAGGCGCCTTCACCATAATCATAGAAGATGGTGTCGCTGACGAGAAACAGCGCTTCGCCGTTGAAGGCAAAGCTGACCTGGGTGGGCAGGAGCATAAGGTCGTTCATCGTCTGCAGGGGGACATAGAGTCTGTTGTCCGCCACGACCGTATGGATGTTGTAATCGGCAAGGTCAATGGCCAGCTCGTCTCCATAGCGGTCAAAGGAAGCCTGCTTGTCGCGCATGATCAGAAGGGGGTTTCCGGAATCGTCCTTGTTGTTCACGCTGACCATGTCGATGAGGGTGGAGTCATCGGAATTGTGCACAAAGGCATCATAATCGGCAAAGACAACCTTGTCGTTTTCATAGTCGATTGTCATGGTGTAGCCGTTCTCACGCTTAAGCGTAACCACATTGTTGTCGGAAGTGGCCTCCAGCGAGTAGTTGGGGTCGCCGTTCAGATTGGTAACGAGGAAAGTCATCAGCTCTACCCATTCCCCAATATCAACATAGGGCAGATCGTCCACACCGTCCACAAAGTAGAGGGGGAATTCCTGATCCAGTGTGTCTTCCGCCGTTTTTCCGAGGTAGGTCTTATAGGTGCGTTTCTCAACGCTGTGGTCACCGGTATCGGCCAGCGCGATCTGCGCGGGCAGGACACAGGCAAAGACCATGGTCAGCGTTAAAAGCATACTGATCAGCCGTGTGGTTTTTGTCATCTTCTCATTCCTCCGTTTTCAAATATTTCCTTTATAATCCAGGCAAAGCATGGTCAGATCATCGAACTGACTGGCTTCGCCGGTAAAGGCGTCAACATCCTCCCGCACGCCCTGCAGAATTCCCTGCGGATCCCGATCCGCGACACGATTGAGCGCTTCCGTCATGCGCTCAACGCCATAGAATTCGCCCCTGTCGTTATTCGCCTCCGGTACACCGTCGGTGTAGACGAAGACGGCGTCGCCCGGCTGCAGGCGGATTTCATAGTCCCGGTATTTGGATCTTGTGAGCGCGCCAAGCACCAGACCGTGCCTGTCCTTGAAAAGCTGAAACACGCCGCCCTGCCGGAGGACCGGGTATTCATGCCCGGCGTTGGAGCAGCGCAGAAGGCCGGTGCTCAGCTCCAGAATGCCGAGCCAGACCGTGACGAACATTTTCGACTTGTTGTCCCGGCTGAGCTGGGCGTTCACTGCGGTCAGGATTTCACCGGGGCTGCCGCCCTCCCGCGCGCGGTAGTTGATCAGGATTTTGGACGACATCATAAACAGTGCCGCCGGCACGCCCTTGTCCGACACGTCGGCGATCACCAGGGCCAGGTGATCGTCGTCAATCAGGAAGAAGTCGTAGAAATCGCCGCCCACCGCCTTGGCCGGGGTCATGCTGGCATAGAGGTCAAACTCCCTGCGTTCGGGAAAGGCCGGGAAAATGTCCGGCAGCATGGACTCCTGAATCTGGGAGGCGGTGCGAAGCTCGGTATTGACGCGCTCCTTCTCCGCAGTGACCCGGGTGAGGTTGTCCGTATAGTCCACGATACGGTTCTGCATGGACTTGATCTCCCGGTAGAGCTTCCCGATCTCGTCATCCGATTTGATGTTCAGCTCGATGACATCTTCCTTGGTAAAGTTTCCGTGCTCCTCCCTTGCAAAGTCCGTTGCCGCGTCGGCAAGCTGCCTGAGCGGATCCACCGCGACACGGCGCAGCAGGATCGTGCTGATCAGGATAGCCGCGACGGTGAAGACCGCGACAAAGAGGATGGTGTTCAGGAAAAACGAGTGCCGCTCACGCATGACATTGGTCATGTTGACATCCGCGCCGACAAGGCAGAGCGCCTCGCCTGTTGCGTGGTCTATGACCGGCTCGAGCGTCGTGCAGAGCCACCCGAACTGGGAGTGATACACGATCGGCGGGACAGCTTCATTGTCCCCGTAGTCCTCAAATTCCTCGATTTCGGGTTCGGTTGTGCCGATATACAGGACATCCTCGACCGGGTCGACAAGATTATAGGTAACACCGTCCACATCAACCTGAATGAAGGTCGTGTCGACCCCGATCATCTCCGTGATTGCCGCAAGGCTGCTGTTGAACATCTCGTACTGATCCAGAAGCGTCCAGAAAAGACTGCCGTCCTGTTCATACCCGAATTCCCCGAGGGGCTGCTTCGCCATCCATTGTCTCAGCATTTCCGGGCTGTTCGCCGCGGCGGCCTTGTCTCTCTGTTCCCGAAACTCTTTGGAGAGAACCGCGTCCCGATACGCTTTGATGTCGCCTGTATAGAAATAAGCTGACCCCGCTGCGGCTGCGCGGCTGGCCCGATCATAAAAGTCATCGTCCACGCGCTGGCAGAAAACATGGTAGGAAATACCCACCAGCCCCGCCGCCACGACCAGGATAATGACGATAATGAGCAGCTCCAGCTTTACTCCGAGGGACAGTCCGCGATGCTTTTTTTCCATCGTTGCGCTCCTGTCTTCAGGCGTAAGGCCCGACTCACGCTCAGACAATGGTCAGGATATCCAGAAAGCCCGTCACGTCAAACACATCGTGGATCAGGTCGTTGACATGGTGCAGCTCCATGGTTTTTCCCGCTGCATCCAGCTCCTGCTGGAATGTGAGCAAAACGCGAAGGCCGGCGGACGAGACATAGCTCAGCTTCTCGCAGTTCAAAACCAGCTTGGAAATACCGCCGAGCTGCGGCTGCACGTCAGCCAGAAATCCGGGCGCGGTATTGGTGTCCAGGCTGCCGTCCATATTCACATACAGGGTGCTTCCCTCTTGTTTCTTCGTATAATTCAGCATGGTGGTTCCTCCACAAATACGTTTTTTTGTTTTTCAAAGAGCGCTCCCGCTCAGACATATTGATATTGCCTGCTGTATTTTTTCAGTGTGAGCATTGTGATTACAAAGCTGATAAGCTCCGCCGCGGGCAGGGCGCTCCAGAGGCCCGGGCCACCGAACAGGGCCGTGAGGCCGTAGAGGCAGGCCGTCAGCACGATGAAGGAGCGCACCAGCGACAGCATGCCCGAGACCAGGCCGTTGCCGAAGGCCGTGAAGAGTCCGGAGCCGAAAATGTTCATTCCCATGAAGAGGCAGGCGGGCAGGATGATCAGATAACCCAGGGCGGAGATTTTATAAAACTCACTGCCCGCGTCGAAAAAGATCCCGACGATTCTGCCGCGCAGCACGAACAGAACCAGCATCGTGACGGCGCCGAGCACGAGGTTCCAGATCACGCACAGCTTATACACGCGCTTTCGCATGGCCACATTGCCGCTGCCGTAGTGATAGGAGAACACCGGCTCCACCGCGGAGGTAAAGCCCATGAACACCATGGAGATCAGCACCTGTACATAGGTGATCACCGCGAGGGCGCTCACGCCCACCTCGCCATAGCAGCGGTAGGCCAAATGGTTCATGAAGAGAACCGTAATACCCTCGGCCAGATTTGAGATCATGTCCGAGGAGCCGTTGAAGCAGATGCCGCCGATCTCCTTTATATCGGGCTTTGCAAGCTCAAGATGATAGGAGCTCTTTTTCGCAATGATGTAAAACCAGACGGCATAGACGATCGTGCTGCAATAGCCGATCACCGTGGCGAGCGCCGCGCCCCGGATGCCCATATGGAGCTTTGCCATGAAGATATAGTCCAGCACGCAGTTGAGCACGCCGCCCACCACGATGACCACGGCCGCCACGACGGTTTTCCCCTCGCCGATGATGAAGATGCCCAGCTCCGACTGGAGAAGGATGGCAATGGCAAAGCTGCTGAGCGTCATGTAATAGGGGCGCAGATATTCGATGTTGCCGTCGGTCGCGCCGCAAAGGCGCATGATGGGATCAGCGAAGGTGAGGCAGATCACCGTGAAAACGATGCCGCAGATCACCGTGAAGGTCATCACGCGGGAGAAGGTCTGTCCGGCCTCTTTGCGCTTCCCTTCCCCAACCTTTTTCACGATCACGGCGTTGCCGCCGCTGCCGATCATGATGCCGACCGCGATGAAGAGGCTGATGATGGGATAATAGAGGTTCACGGCGCTGATGGCGAGTTCCCCGACAAAACGCTCAATAAACAAGCCGTCCACCATCTGGTAGACGCCGATAAAGACAAAGGTAAAAATACTCGGCGCGACGAATTTCAGCAGCGACCAGAAGGTAAATTCCTGCGATAGCTCTTTTTCCTGATCCATGGCGCTTACTTCTTTCTGCTGAAGATACCGGCGATGGTCTTAAAGAAGTTCTTTCTGTCCTCCAGCTTTTCGCGGATCTCGCCGATGGTCACGTCCGCCTGAGAGTTGTGCGTCACAAGGGCCTGGGCAAGCTTCACGTAAATGTCCTTGAAGCGCTCCATGCTCTCCTGGGAATAGCGGCTCGCGGCAAAGTCGATCATCAGGGTAAGGCCGTCGGAGCCGTCCAGGATCTCCATGTCCAGGATGGTCTGCGAGGCCGCCTGGTTCTGGCGGATATCCACCATCTCCACGTCAAAGCCGTCCATGCCGCCCATGTCGCGGATGTCCTGCTGGTAGAGAAGATAGGCGCACTCGCCGTCGTTCACCTGGGTCCTGCTGTCCACATAGGGATAGCAGCTGTGCTCAATGCCCTTCTGCACCTGCTCATGCACGTCGTTGAAGACGTTTCGCAGGGTCTGGGAGTCCTCAAAGCGGATGCCGACCGGCAGGTCGCGGAACAGCAGGCCCACGGTGCTGAGACTCTGCGCGTCCTCACGCCCGTTGTAGATCCAGGAGATGCGCACATCCGGGGCGTTGTCGTTGTAAATGGAAATCGCCAGGGCCGCGACGGTGATGAAAAACTCGTTGCGGCTGATCTTGTAGGCCCTTTCCATGGCGTTCATCTGGGGCTGGAGGATGCCGAGGGGCGCAAAAAGCTCGCCCATCTCATTCTCGCGGGATTCGTGGTCGATCCGCGGATAGCGGCTCCACACGATGTTGTCATAGCGGTCTTCAAAATAGTGCCGGCTCTCCTCATAAAAGGCCGTCTCCGCCATTTCTTCGCGCCGCTGGAGCATCAGGTAATAGAAGTCGGGGTCCGGCTCCATGCCCATGTAGGTCTTGCCGATATCCGCCATGAACACCTTGAGCGAGGTGCCGTCAAAAACGGAGTGGTGCACATCGAAGAAGACATAGCCCGCCTTCTCGGTTTCAAAGACGCGGCAGCGGCAGAGCCGCCCGCCCACGATTTTGAAGGGATAGACCATGGCGTCCCGCACAAAGCGGAACTCAAACTCCGTGAGCTTTTCCACATGCACGTCCGGCAGAAGCTCCGGGTGGTAGCTCTGCACCAGTTCCCTGTCCCTGTTCCAGGAGAAGGTGGTGAGCAGGGCCGGGTGCCTGGCGATGACCGCCTTCATGGTCTGGGCCATCTTCTCCATGTCGATCATGTCCTTGTCAAGCTTCATCATTGAGAAGAGATTATACATGGTGGAATTCGGTGTATAGAGCTGGTAGTCCACCATATAAAGCTGCTCGGTGGTCAGGGGATGCTCTTTTCCCCGGGCCTCCAGCTCCTTGACCGTGGGGGCGACACCGTCGTCCGACGCGAGGCTTTCCGCATACAGCGCCGCGATTTTCTCCGGGGTGCGCCCGCGGAAGATCAGCGCCGCGCTCATGCCCTCGAGTCCGCAGCTGCTCACAAGGTCGATGGAGCCGAGAGAGTCACCGCCCAGCTCGTAGAAATCATCGTGAATGCCCACTCTGCCGAGACCCAGTACCTGCGCCATGGCGTCGCAGATCGCCTTTTCGGTCTCGTTCGTCGGGGCGACATAGGTGCTCTGGAAATCCTTTGCGTCCGGCTCGGGCAGGGCGCGGCGGTCCAGCTTGCCGCTGGCCTTGAGCGGCACGGTGTCGATCTTCATGAAGTAGGCCGGGATCATGTAATACGGCAAGCGTTTGAGAAGCTCCTCCCGCAGGGCGGCGGGGTCAAAGTCCACATCCGCCGTGTAGTAGGCGCACAGGAAGCTCTTCTCGCCATCCTCAAAGCCGCGGGCCGCGCACCAGTCGATGCCGAGGGCCTGCTTCACGGCGGCCTCGATCTCGGCGGGTTCGATGCGGTTGCCGTTGATTTTGATCATGTCGCCGCTGCGGCCGAGCAGGACATAGTTGCCGTTCTCGTCGCGTCTGGCGAGGTCGCCGGTGTGATACCAGCCGTCCCGGAACGCGAGGGCCGTCTCCTCGGGCAGATTGATGTAGCCGCGGACATAGGGGTTTACGAAGCAAAGCTCACCCGTCTCCCCCTCCTGAACCTCCCTGCCGTCCTCGTCCAGGATTTTGATTTCCGTCTCCACCTGGGGCTGACCGATGGGGCAGGTCTCATAGGGCTTGTCGATTTTGAAAAAGCCAACGGCAAAGCCGCTTTCGCTGGCGGCGTAAATGTTGATGAGGTCAACGTTTTTGTTATACAGGTTGTTCGCTGGTTCGCTGCCCACAAAGAGCATGCGCAGGAAGGGGCCCGTGTTGCTGCCAAGCTTGCGGACATAGGAGGGTGTCAGGAAGGTGATGGTGATGCGCTTGGTGAGGAAGAACTTTGCCAGCGCCGCGGGATTTTTGATCGTCGCATAGGACACGATGTAGTTTTTTCCGCAGAACACATTCAGGGCCGACAGGATCACGATGACGGTCGCCACGAAATTCATCGGGGCCAGCGTAGCAAGGCGATCCTTATCCGTGAAGGGGATCTCGCCGTTGATGCTGATGGAGTCGATCGCCCGCTGAAGATTGCCGTACTCATGCAGCACGCCCTTGGGGTTTCCGGTCGTGCCGGAGGTGTAGATGGCGTAGGCCGCGTCATGCGCGTCCGGGCTTTCGTGGCCCGCGAGGGGCGCAAAGCGCATGATATCCTCCCAGTTTTCCATGGAGATTTCCGCCTTGCAGCCGCAATCCTTGCGGATATAGTCAATGCGCTCTGGGGCATAGGTATTTTCCACCAGGGCCCAGGCAACGCCCGCCTTCCACACGCCGATCATGGCGATCACCGGCAGCACGCCGCGCGGCAGATCGATCAGGACGAAGCTTTCCTTCCCGATCCTGTTTGCCTTGAGCCATGCATAGACACGGCCTGACATGTCGTCAAGCTGATCATAGCTGATGCCCTTGGAATGGGCGTCGTCAAACAGGATCGTCGCGCCGGGGTTTTTCTCTGTATATTGCTGTAATCTGTCTATGATGGTTTCCATTCCTGATTCTCCGATCTGAAAGAGTTTAAGCCCGGTTCGTCACCGGGCTTAAACTATTCATTTTTATGCGTCTTTTTCGATGGTGATTGTCACATCGCTGTAAGTGCTCAGGGTTTTGAAGGTCTCGCCGGTCTTCTGGTAGCCTTCGGGAACCTTCAGCACATGAACCTCATAAGCGGTTCCCTCGGGGAACTCAAAGGTCGCAATGCCGTTGGCGTCGGTCTTGCCGAGGTTGCAGGTGCTCTCATCGCAGAACTGGATGGTGACACCCTGAACGGGACCGTTGGCGTCACTGACAATGACGCGGTAGCAGCCCTGGTCGTTGGCGGTGGCATTGCTCTTGTCGCTGACAGCTTCGGCAACGGCGCCGGCAGCGGCGACAGCGGGAACGCTGACCGCGCTCTCACCCTTGAGGAGCTGCTCAACGGCGGGCAGATACTGGTCAACGGCGGCGCCCACGATGGGGTAGGTCAGGATGGTGCCGGTCTTGTCCACGAAAACCGTGGTAGGATAGCCGGTGATGCTGGCGAGATATGCGTCGCCCTCGGGCATGATCACGCTGGTGTAAGTGACGCCCTTGTCGGCCAGCAGGTCTCTCGCGGCCTGGAGGGTCGCCTCATCATAGTCACCCTCAACCTCGATGCCGATGATGCCGCAGCCCATCTCCTTGAGCTTCTTGTCCAGCTCGGCCAGGGCTTCCATCTCATCCACGCAGTTGTGGCACCAGGTACCCCAGACGTTGACCATGGTAATCTCGTTGTCCTTGAAGAGATCTTCGCTGTTGACGGTATTGCCGTTGAGGTCCTTGGAGCTGAAGGTCAGCGTGTAGCCGACAGCCTTCGCCTCCCCGTCGATCGGGGTGCGGTACTCGGCAGCCTTGAGATCCTCAATGATCATGGCATTGACCTTTGCGACATCGGCAGCGAAGGCGTCCTTCGCAATCTGGAGCTGCTCCTCAGGAACGACGTTCTTCAGGTTATCAAGGAAGTCGTCGATCGTCAGCGGCACGAAGTAGAAGCCGTAGCCTTCCTTCTCCGCGAGCTTGGTGATCTCGCCGCCGGCCGTCAAGTTGTTGGACTGGAGCGCAGCGTCGATATCGCCATTGGTGATGATCAACGCGGCGTTGACAGTCGTGAGATTGCGCACCTTCTCAATATCTTGCTCGGAGAGCTGATCCTCCATGCTCAGAAGCTTCTCATAGTCAGCCTCGGACAGAGCGACATAGTAGAAGAGGTTCAGGCTCACAAAAGGCTCGTGGGAGATGATCCCGAGAGGAACAAACTGGCTGAAGCCGCTGTCGCCGATGTAAGATTCCTGGAGCGTGGCCTTCATGCCAAGCTCATCGGCGTCCACGGTGTAGTTATCTGCCATGGCGGGAACGGTCATGGACGCGAACATCAGCACAACCAGCAGAATGCATAATAATTTTTTCATCGGATACGGTCCTTTCATTCATCTATGACTCTGGATTTTTTCCAGTCAATTCCCGCATAGCTTACCACGTTTTCAAGTCCATCGTCAAGGGTTTTTCTGTGAATAAAATCTTATACATTTTTAAGATTTTGCAGCCGGAATCAGTCCGGTCCGCAGCAGCAGCGCTCCGCCGCCATAGTTAAATATCTGTCCTGAAAAAGCCCGGTTTTGGTATTGACATTTTAATATATGCAGCAGTACAATGTCTGCCGTAAAAATATGGGAACCGGGTGTTCCCATTATTGAAGAAAGGAAAATATCATGAATAAGAAAATCATTGCACTTCTTCTTGGCGCATGCCTGATCTTTGCGCTGGCCGGCTGCAGTGTTTCTCACAGCAGCTCCAGCAGCTCCACCGTCAGCTCCACCGTGAACGGTGAGACCACCACGACCACCACGACCACCGAGAACGGCGAGACCCACACCGAGACCACCACGACCACTGCCGACGGCAACACGACCACCACGGTTGACGGCCAGGTTGTCGAGAACGCCGAGCCT
>Ga0310697_10006617_pt1 | contig 10991 bp, 9 predicted proteins | sample 172DNAGHGlowgp2_FD_203883 | JGI IMG/M metagenome (GOLD analysis project Ga0310697, IMG submission 203883) | Sheep rumen microbial communities from Palmerston North, Manawatu-Wanganui, New Zealand - 1728 DNA GHGlow gp2 (v2) (version 2) | ecosystem: Host-associated > Mammals > Digestive system >...
GGTCGCCGCTGGTGTGCGAACGCAGAATCACGTTCTTAGCCACCTCGTTCGGGTTCTGTTCAATGAAGAACGTGTCCTGCATGTCGCGAGCAGGATGGTCGGCAGCGAAGTTCAGCATGGTGAACACGTGCTTGTCGTCGTCAATCTCAGGACCGTCGGCAAGGACAAAGCCCATGTGCGAGAAGATGTCGATAATCTCGTTGCGTACGATGTTCAGCGGATGGCGCGTACCCAGTTCGATAGGGTAGGCTGTTCGCGTCAGGTCGATGTCTTCGCTCTGCGCCTCAGCCGTCTCGCATTGCTCCTTCATCTCGTTGATGCGTTGCAGTGCCGTCTGCTTCAGTTCGTTGATTTTAATACCCAATGCCTTCTTCTGGTCAGCCGCCACCGTGCGGAACTCGTCCATCAAGGCGTTGATCTCACCCTTCTTGCTGAGGTATTTCAGTCGGAATTGTTCTATCTCCTCTGCATTCTTTGCAGTCGTCGTGCTCACTTCCTTGAGCATCTGTTCTATCTTCTCTAACAGCATAGTTTCCAAATTTTCCTGCAAAGGTACGATTAAGCGAGGACAATACAAAAGGAAAACTTGTTTTTCTTTTTATTGTCGAGCGAAAGTACCCTCGACCGCAGGTCAAAGGTACTGCAAGCCGAAGACAATACAAAACAAAAAACTCTTTTTTTTGTTTTTATTGTTGAGGCGCAGCGTACATTCGACCGCAGGTCAAAGGTACGATTAAGCGAGTAAAAAGCAAAACTTTTCCCAAATAAAAATGGTTCGACTGTGCCGACAAAGGCACAATCGAACCATAGTGGAAAGGAGTCTTCGGCTATTGCGAAGCATGCTTACGATATTTTCGGATAAACCTTACGGAGGCTCCGGAGAAAAATTGCGAAGCCTCCGTAAGAAGTTTCCGAAGACACCGGAAGGATTTTCCGAAGCCTCCGGATGAAGTCGGGGAAATCAGAAACGGAAGACCAGCCGTTCTTCGTAGTGGTCGAATTCGGGCTCCTGCTCGTAGCCATACTGATGAAACACATGGGCAATCTTCTGCTGCTGAGGCTCTGAAAGCATCAGCTCACCGTTGCGGTAGCGGTAGTAGTTCGACTGTCCTCGCAGTATGTTGGTGATGGCATCCTTGATTTTGTCGTAATGAACTTTCAGCACCTGGTCGTAAAGATGACTGAATCCCCATGCCATCCGCTCCGTCTTCACCTCAGCAAACATCTTGCAGCTGCCGTCGCGATAGGCGATAGGCGTCACGCACACAGCCTTCATGTTCTCCTTCGGAGCCTCCTGCTCAGCCACGTTGCCCGCGATGCGTCGCAAGCAATCCGCATGCTGCGTACAATTGTCGTTGAAACACAATGCCCATCCGTTAGGCACATCCTTGAAATGAATATTATACACCTTTGTCATCTTGAATAATAATAAATTAAATCAGTAAATAATACATATTCTCTATGCCTACAAAGATACAAAAAAAACGATGCAAATCCAAGAAAAAAAGTGTTAAATACAATCGCCCGCAGGGCTTGCAGAGCGCAGCGGCGCAAGAATTATCAATTATCAATTGTCAATTATCAATTATCAATTAAATTACTACCTTTAACTTTGTCCAAGGTAGGCTGCATCTCAACAATAAAAATTAATGAATTTATTTTGTATTGTCTTCGATTTGCACTACCTTTGCCGATATTGTAAGTTTTAGTGGAGACGAGCAGCCATTTTGATGGTAAAAAAAAACAGCATTAGCAGTTATTCGGTTTGTCTGAAATGTGAGAGTTTTAGAATACGAACGCGAACGATAATTACTAATGTCTACGCTTAGGTGTGGGCATTAAACTTGTCAGCGTTCAGGTATCTCTCACAACCACAGACATGATAAGCGTCCACGCTTTTTTTATGTCCGTAGGTTGTGATTACCTGAAAAAACCCGTTAAGTGCTATGTTCCTAAATCTATCGTAGGCATGGAGCTGATTAATAATGTACACAAGACTCTGCGCGATGACCTCATGCAGCAGTTACAATCAGGGAGCCGGCTATCTATTGCGGCCTCCTGCTTCTCCATCTATGCCTTCCAGGAACTGAAATCGGCTCTGAAAGAAATCAAGGAACTGCGTTTCATTTTTACATCACCTACATTCACTTCAGATAAAACTCCCAAGCAGCAACGTGAATTCTATATCCCTCGTTTAGATCGTGAACGTACGCTCTATGGCTCCGAGTTCGAAGTAAAACTTCGCAATGAACTGACCCAGAAAGCCATCGCTAAGGAGTGTGCCGAGTGGATACGACAGAAGGTTTGCTTCAAATCGAATAGAACCAACGAACAGATGATGGGTTTCATCAATCTTGATGATACCAGCTATTCTCCCATCAATGGTTTTACAACAGTTGATTTGGGATGTGAGAAAGGCAATAATGCCTACACGATGATTCAGAAGTCGGAAGCACCTTTCTCCAAAGCCTATATCGACCTTTTCAATCAGCTATGGAATGACAATAGTCGCCTGCAGGTAGTAACCGAGGAAGTCATTGATAGCATCAGCAACGCCTACAAGGAGAATGCGCCAGAGTTCCTCTACTTTGTGGCACTATACAATATCTTCAACGAGTTCTTAGAGGACATCAGCGAGGATGAACTGCCTAAAGAGGCAACAGGTTTTAAGAATTCTGCCATCTGGAGCAAACTCTATAATTTCCAGCGCGATGCAGCTCTGGCCATCATCAATAAGTTAGAGAAATATAACGGTTGCATTTTGGCAGATAGCGTTGGTCTTGGAAAGACATTCACAGCTCTGAGTGTTATCAAATATTTCGAGAGTCGCAATCGTACGGTATTGGTGCTTTGCCCGAAGAAGTTGTATGAGAACTGGAACACCTATCGTCAGAACTACGTCAACAACCCGTTGGCGCAAGACCGTTTGAACTACGATGTGCTTTATCATACAGACCTCAGTCGTGAAAGTGGATATAGCAACGACCTCGACTTGGAACGTGTCAACTGGGGCAACTACGACTTGGTGGTGATTGACGAAAGTCACAACTTCCGTAATGGTGGTAAGGTCTCTACCGACGAGAATGGCGAAAACCCTCGCGAGAATCGCTATTTGCGCTTGATGAACAAGGTGATTCGTGCTGGCGTAAAGACCAAGGTGTTGATGCTTTCAGCTACTCCTGTCAATAATCGTTTCAATGATTTAAAGAATCAGTTGCAATTAGCTTACGAAGGAGAATCTACGGAGTTCAATCAGTTGTTGCCTACTGACAAAGGCATTGACGATATATTCCGTCAGGCACAAGCAGCCTATAATGTATGGGCGAACTTCCCACCAGAGGAGCGTACAACAGAGCGGCTGCTTCGTATGCTGAATTTTGATTTCTTCAAACTTTTGGATGCCGTTACCATTGCCCGCAGTCGCAAGCATATCCAGCAGTATTATGACACAACAGATATCGGCACCTTCCCAGAGCGTTTGAAGCCCATCTCTCGCCAGCCACATCTGACAGACCTTGATACGGCTATCAACTACAACGAAATCTTCGAGCAGTTGCAATCGCTCCGATTGGCGATCTATGCACCTTCTGCCTTTATCCTGGATAGTAAGCTCTATAAATATAAAGAGGAGGAAAGCACTACTGGACACCGCTTGAGCATCGAAGAGCGCGAACAGGGTATTCAGCGCCTGATGAATATACAGCTATTGAAACGTCTGGAATCCAGTGTTAACTCGTTCCGTCTTACTTTAGGTCGTATTCGTGATTATATGCAGGAAACACTCGATGCTATTGCCCGTTTTCAGAATGGAGACAAACGTGTTTTGGTTGATGACTACGAGAGTGCCGATGTTGATGAGGATGAGCAGGACTTTACTATTGGTAAGAAGAAAAACCGTATTCTCTTGGAGGATATGGACTATATTTCATGGCAGCGTGAAATAAAGGACGACCTTGAAGTCATTCGCCTATTGTTGACGATGCTGGAGAGTATCACACCTGAGCACGACTCAAAACTGCAGCAACTCGTTGCAGATTTGAAGCACAAGTTTGCCCATCCTATAAATAGAAATAATAAGAAGGTACTTATCTTCACTGCTTTCTCTGATACAGCACTCTATCTTTACGATTGCTTGGCAGACAAGATCAAGTCAAAATACGGCTTGGATGTAGCATTGGTCACAGGCGATGTCGAAGCTCGAAGCACCTTGAAGCTGCGCGAGAGACTCGACTTCAACAAGGTGCTGACGCTTTTTTCGCCCATGTCCAAAGAACGTGCAGCCATCTATCCCAATTTGCAGGAGGATATTGATGTGCTGATAGCTACTGATTGTATCTCCGAAGGTCAGAACTTACAGGATTGTGATTATCTCATCAATTACGATATTCACTGGAACCCTGTGCGCATCATCCAGCGCTTCGGGCGTATAGACCGTATCGGCTCCCTTAATGCTCAGATACAGTTGGTAAACTACTGGCCTGATATGACGCTCGACGAATATATCAATCTGAAGGGTAGGGTAGAGAGCCGCATGAAAGCTACGGTGCTCACAGCCACAGGCGACGACAACCTTCTTTCGCCAGAAGAGAAAGACGATTTGGAGTATCGCAAGCAACAGCTGGAACGACTGAAAGAAGATGTAGTCGATTTGGAAGAAATGAACTCTGGTGTCAGTATCATGGATTTGGGACTCAATGAGTTCCGTATGGACTTGCTTGACTACATGAATAGCAACCATAATGTGGAACATACACCCAATGGACTTCATGCTGTCGTGCGTGGTAACGCTCAAACGCCAGCAGGAACTATCTTCGTCTTGAAGAATCGTACGGCAGGCGTCAATATCGACCATAAGAACCAGTTGCATCCATTCTACATGGTTTATATCCGCGACGATGGCGAGGTGCAGGTAGATCATCTGCATCCTAAAGAGCTGTTAGACAAGATGCGACTTATCTGCAAACAGGTTTCAAAACCTGATATAGAACTCTGTCATGCGTTTAACAAGGAAACGCGCGATGGTTTGCGTATGGGCAAGTATTCCGACTTGCTCAGCAAGGCCATCAATTCTATCATCTCCGTCAAGGGGCAGTCAGATGTTGATAGTTTCTTAGAGGGCTTTGCCGGTGAACTGTTCGAGGAACACTATGTGGGTCTCGACGATTTTGAGTTAATCTGTTTTCTCGTGATAAAATAATTATCAATTGTCAATTATCAATTTGAACCAATGTACAACCTGCCTGCATCAACCCTCATCAACAAGCCGCTTTATAAGAAAGCAGTCTTTGAGAAGTTCAATCTCAAAGCGGCCGAGCGCGACCGTTTCGATGCGGACATCAGCCGTATGGCATTGGTGGCAAGGGTATCATCGGCAACAGTTCCAGCCTTAACAAAAGGGAAAGAAATAGAAGGATTCTATGTGTTGCAAGTGGCATTGAAGCGGAAGGACTATGACACAAAGAATATCCTCATGCTTCAAAAGTTGATACCACAGAAGATGGTCTTTGCCATGCAACATGAAGAGCAGATACAGTTCTGCATCTTCCACACTCGACTGCAACAGTCTGAATGGATGCCGACAAGCGAAGCCGCCATCCCCCTGCAAGGCTTGTCGCTTGATGATGTCTGGAACAATATCGTAGCGACCATAGGTGGTTTGGATGCCCAGGCAGAAGAAAGCATTGAGGAGCAGATTATCCATCGTGAACAACGAGAGAAGTTGCTTCGTCAGATAGAATCTCTGGAAAGGCAATGCCGTACAGAGAAGCAGACTCGCAAAAAGTATGAATTGCATCAACAGATAATAAAGTTAAAGGAGGAACTAAAATGAGCATGCTTATATGTTGTGTCAATTGGGAGGCTGTTAGCGCAATATCTAATATTGTCATGGCTGCAATTGCTTTAGCCTCATTAGCATTTAGTTTTTATGTGCTTCATCAAGACAGGAAGCAGAGAATGGAAGATCTACGTGCTCGAATCAATTGTAGCATTGTCTCATGGAAAGATAATTACTTCTTGCAAATACAAAATGTGGGAAAGGAAACAGCTTATGACATTCATGTGAAAGTAGAAGGTAAGCCTATTTCAGACAATCCCTATGAGCATGTCAAGTCCGTTTTCTCAAACCTGCCTAATAAAGCATTGGTATTATCTGCAGGGGAGAAATTACATTTCATGATTAGCCCTGGAATTACGCATAATCGTAACATGGGAATTGGCGATGACAGGCATACATCTGCAGAAGTTAATAACTGGCTGCAACAGTATGATGAAGAAAAAATTATAATTTCCGGCATCTATAATAACAAATATAAGATTGACTTTTCCTTCTCGATAAGAGATAATTATCCCATTGGGACATTTCATGTTGTTGATCCCCTATCAGAAATTGCTGAAGCAATAGCTTCTCACGACCCAAAGGATAAATCCATTCAGAAAAGTCTCCAAAAAATTGCAAATAATAAAAATAATAACAATGGATAAATTAAACATGCAAACCACGAACATCGTGGATGAAAATATAAAGCGAATTGGGGAATTGTTTCCCAACTGCCTCACGGAACGGCTGAATGACGAAGGGAAGCCGGAAGTGGCAATTGATTTTGACCAACTCAGACAAGAGTTGTCAAAGGATATTGTTGAGGGCGCAGAGGAACGCTATCAGTTCACTTGGCCCGACAAGCGCAATGCTATCCGGCTGGCCAATGCTCCTACGACCGACGCCCTGCGCCCTTGTCGAGAGGAGAGCGTGAACTTCGATACGACACAAAACTTATATATCGAGGGTGACAACCTGCAAGTGCTGAAACTCCTACGTGAGAACTATCTGGGCAAGGTGAAGATGATTTATATCGACCCGCCATATAACACGGGCAACGACTTCGTGTATAACGATGACTTCTCACAGTCGGCTGGTGAGTATATGCACAACAGCGGACAGGAAGATGAAGAAGGCAATCGTCTTGTAGCCAATTCAGAAAGCAATGGTCGTTTCCATACTGATTGGCTTAATATGATTTATCCACGGCTGAAGGTGGCTAAAGATTTGTTGACCGATGATGGAGCTATTTTTATCTCTATCGATGATCATGAGATTGAGAATTTAAAGAAAATATGTAGCGAAATTTATGGAGAAAGAAATTTTGTAGCATGTATTGTATGGCAAAGAACATATGCCCCCATCAGTCTGAAAAAGCACTTTTCTGAAAGTCATGATTTCTGCTTGATTTATGCAAGAAACCTTGATAAGTTCACCATGAACCTATTACCGAGGAGCGAAAAACAAAACAAAGATTACAAAAATCCAGACAATGATTCTCGTGGTCCATGGAAAGTTGGAAATCTAACTGTTGGTCCTGCTGTTGAGAAACAAATATATCCTATAGTAGGTCCAACTGGTAAGACATTTCTTCCGCCGAGTGGGTATTGCTGGCGTTTTACAAAAGAGCGTTTTGAACAATTAAGAGCAGATAATAGAATATGGTTTGGAACAGATGGAAGCAACTCTCCCGTACCTAAACTTTTCCTTTCAGAAGTTCAAGATGGTGTCACTCCTATGACATTATGGACTTTTGATGAAGTAGGTCACGGCCAAGAAGCAACACGTGAATTGAGAGATTTAATGGGAGCATCAGTTTTTACGAGTCCTAAGCCCATTAGATATATGTCACGTTTACTTCAAATAGGAAGTAATAAAGATTCCATTGTTTTAGATTTCTTTTCTGGTTCTTCCTCAACTGCACATACAGTTTTCAAACTCAATGCAGAGGACGGCGGCAAGCGCAAGTTTATCATGGTGCAGTTGCCTGAAGCAACTGACGAAAAGAGCGAAGCCTATAAGGCTGGTTACAAGAATATCTGCGAAATAGGCAAGGAGCGCATCCGTCGTGCAGGAAAGAAAATCCTTGAAGAACAGAAGGCAAAACAGCCTGACCTATTTAATAAAATGGGGGGGGTAAATTTAGATATTGGCTTCAGAGTGCTTAAATTGGATAGTAGCAACATGCAAAATGTGTATTACACTCCATCGGAATTTAACGAGCAGAAACTCTTTGATGACAACATCAAGCCCGACCGCACAGAGGAAGACTTGCTTTTCCAGACGATGATAGATTTGGGCATTGAGCTGAGTGCCAAGATTGAAAAGCGGAGCGTTGCCGGCAAGACAGTCTGGAGTGTCAGCGACGGCTACCTGATGGCTTGCTTTGATGAAGAAGTGAACGAGACGACCATCACAGAGATAGCGCGTCAGCACCCCTACTACTTCGTTATGCGTGACAGCAGCCTCGCCAACGACCAAGTCGCCGACAACTTCGAGCAAATCTGGGAAGAGTATAGCAAAGATACAGTACGTAAAATCATTTAACAGAAAAGTCTATGGAACTTAACAATTTCCTTCAACTAATAGCGATTCTGAGCGTGATTAGTGCCGTCGTGTATGGAGCGATTCACTTCATTCACGACCTTTCCATTAGGAAAGCAAAGGCAAAAGAAGATTTCTTAAAGTCTTTTGATACTTTAGTGGCACAGCTCACATCAGATAATAAGACGGCACAATTATCAGCCGCAATCTTACTTCGCCGCTATTTTAAGGACACAAACAAAAAGGGACAAATAGACTTGAAGACAGAAACAGTAAATGTCATATCATCATTGCTAAAAACCCTGCCTTCAAGCGTTTTCCAGAAGACCATGGCGGATGGTTTGGCTTACGCAGTTGACCTAACAAAATGCGACCTTCAAAAGACAAATCTTCAAGATGTACTGCTTGACAACAAATATCAGCAAGTCATCATGGACGAAACAGACTTGTTCTTAGCGGATTTGTCATTTGCTAATCTTGAAGGTATAAAGGGACATGGAATCATTTTCTATCGCTCCATCCTGTTCTGTGCAAGGATAAAGAACTGTGACTTTACCAATGCTAACTTCAGGGGAGCGGATTTAACAGGTGTGTCATTCAAGAAGTGTACACTGAAAGGTGCGGACTTCACCGATGCGCTCAATATCCCTCCTGCAATAGCAGACTCATTGGAAAATGGTATCTTTACGGTAGATGGTGAAATATCGGCAAAACATGAGTCTAAAGACAAAGCCATTTTCTTTTCCATGCCTGGTGTTATGTCAAAAGAAGAGGAACTGATGACTAAAGACTACAAGCAGATTCTGGAGTCTCAGGGCTATGAAGTGATATATTACAAGACTGACACATACCCACGTTATGGACAGTTCAACAGGGTTCGTCACGACATCATGCATTCTGTAGGCATGATTGCCTTTGGGTTGAAGCAGCTTAACATACACAAAGCATCCTATCGCCCAAGTACTCAAAATGAAGAAGAATGGGATGGTAAGTGGCTACCCACTCCTTGGAACGAAATCGAAGTTGGGATGGGCCTTATGAAGGGGATGCCTATACTCCTCGTTCACGATCCAGACATTAGTACTGGTGTTTTCGACGGCAATCTTAGCGAATGTTTTGTTGCAAAAATTTCGGTAAATGAAGATAGCAGGAAACTAGAACAAAATAAGGCCTTTGATGAATGGCTTTCCAAACTATAAAATATGAAGTTCAAATTCAAGATACAACAATACCAGACGGATGCTGTGGAGCAGACGGTGAATATCTTTGCCGGACAGCCCTCAAAGACCAAGTGGCCGACAACTTCGAGCAAATCTGGGAAGAGTATAGTAAGGACACTGTAAGAAGAATATTGTAAAGAGCATGGAAGAAAACAATAAAATACTCATATATACAGACAGCAGCGGACTCACGAAGATTGACGTGAGACTGACAGAAGATACGCTATGGCTCACACAGGCTCAGATGTGCGAACTATATCAGACGAGTAAATCGAACGTCAGTGAACACATCAAACATATCTTCGAAGAAGGCGAACTGCAGGAAGAAGCAGTTGTTCGGAAATTCCGAACAACTGCCGCAGACGGCAAGTCATACCTAACTACCTTCTACAGTCTCGACATGATTATAGCCCTTGGCTATCGTGTGCGTTCCATCATTGCGACACGCTTCAGACAGTGGGCAACGGAACGGCTCAAAGAGTATATCGTCAAGGGATTTACACTCGACGATGAACGACTGAAAAGGCTTGGCGGCGGTGGCTATTGGAAGGAACTTCTCGAACGCATCAGAGACATTCGTGCTACAGAAAAGGTTCTCTATAGGCAAGTGCTGGAAATCTATGCTACAAGCATTGACTATGACCCACGAGCATCTATATCTCTGGAGTTCTTTAAGAAGGTGCAGAACAAGATTCATTATGCCATCCATGGGCGCACGGCAGCAGAGTTGATAGTGGAGCGAGCAGATGCAGAGAAAGATTTCATGGGTCTTCTTACCTTCAAAGGAAATCAGCCCACATTAGTAGAAGCCAAGACAGCGAAAAACTATCTTGACGCTAAGGAACTCCGAGCTATGGGGCAACTGGTTTCGGGATATCTGGACTTTGCCGAACGGCAGGCCGAACGTGAGCAACCAATGACGATGAATGACTGGGCCAATTATCTGGACCGCATTCTCACTATGTCAGGGGAGCAACTGTTGCAAGATGCTGGCTCTGTTTCCCATGCTGAAGCAATGGAACATGCCACAAACGAATATCGCAAATACAAACAGCGCACCATCAGTGACGTAGAACAGGATTATCTGGATGCTATCAAACGTTTGGGTAATATAGGAAAAGACGAAGACTCAAAGGAGGGTGAAGCATGAAGTTTAAGTTTAAGATACAACAATACCAGACGGATGCTGTAGAGCAGACGGTAAACGTGTTTGCCGGACAACCCTCAAAGACGAATGCGCAGTACCGTCGCGACCTTGGCAAACGTAAGGGACAGATTACGTTTGAAGAGGAATATGTAGGATGGCGCAACAACGATGTGGAGTTGCAAGGTCATCAACTGCTGGCCAACATCCAGCAACAGCAAGCCATTGGCAACATACCGAAGTCAACAAAACTCAGTCTGCCTGA
>Ga0310697_10006618_pt1 | contig 10989 bp, 9 predicted proteins | sample 172DNAGHGlowgp2_FD_203883 | JGI IMG/M metagenome (GOLD analysis project Ga0310697, IMG submission 203883) | Sheep rumen microbial communities from Palmerston North, Manawatu-Wanganui, New Zealand - 1728 DNA GHGlow gp2 (v2) (version 2) | ecosystem: Host-associated > Mammals > Digestive system >...
GATATGAAGGTATTACTGTTATTGAACCTGGAATTTATTGGTTAAATATCACTGATAATTACGAGGGTTGTATTAATGACACTTTTTATGTGGAAGTCCGCGACAATGTTGAACTCTACCGCGCCACGGTGGACTTAGAAGCCAACCTCAACAAGACCACTTGGCAAGTCACCGAAGAGCAGGCAGAATATATTACTGATGTGAAGATTTACAGAGATGGCTTGCTCGTAGGCACAGTGCCTTACGGACAAGGCTTCTACTTGGATAACATCGGCAGCGATAATGCCGCGAGAAACTATCGCATCGTTGGCGTGTCGGTCGAAGGCGAGGATTGCCCCATCGAAAGTTATGAGAAAGGCACCATCCATACGACCTACTACGAAGACGTAAACGGCAACCTCAACATGACATGGAACATCCCCTACGTGGAAGAAGGCGCACAAGGCACACTCACCTACTTCCAAATCTGCAAGTATGACCCCAACACGGGAGAAATCACCGTGGTCGACCAAGTCAATGCCTCCATCACCGACTACACCTGCGGTGTGAACCAGTTCGATGGTGGCTATGCCGTCATTGCCGCCGTGTTCAATGATGGCAAGGGCGTGGAGGAGCTGTCATTCTCCAACCTCACCACTGACATTTTAAGCATTGGAGAGAACGGAGAGACCGCTTTCAGCATCTATCCCAATCCCGCCAAAGACCGTGTAATCGTTGAAGGTACGGGAACAATGATTGTCACGAATACGTTGGGACAAACCGTCTTGGTCAAGGAAATTGATGGCAAAGCAACCATCGAATTGCCTCAAGGCCTGTATTTCGTGAAAATGAATGGCGTAACACGGAAGATTGTGATGGAATAAAACATGAATATGGGGTATTGTAGAGACGTGGCGCGCCGCGTCTCTACATGTTTTATCCCATTCGCTGCCTCACCACCTCGAAGCAAACCACCCCTGTGGCCACCGAGACATTCAATGAATCTATGTCGCCGGGCATGGGAATCATCAGGTGGGCGTCGAGGCGTTTCATGTAGGCGGGGCTGATGCCGTCTTCCTCGGATCCCATCATCACGCAGAGCGGACCCGTGAGGTCGGATTTCCAGAGGCTCTCCTTGGCCTTTTCGGTGAAGCCTACCACACGCAGGCCGCTGGCTTTCAGGAAATCGATGGCGTCTTTCATATTCTCCACACGGCACACGTTGATTAATGACAAGGCCCCTGCCGAGGTCTTCATCGCGTCGCCGTTGATGGAAGCCGAGCCATGGTTAGGAATGACGATGGCATCTACGCCGGCGGCGTAAGCCGTACGGGCGATGGCACCGAAGTTGCGCACGTCGGTCACGCGGTCGAGCATCAAGATGAAGGGGTCGCGACCGTCTTCAAAGACTGCGGAAACCACATTCTCCAAAGGCTGGTATTCTATCGGGCAGATGAAGGCCACCACGCCTTGATGGTTCTTGCGCGTCAGACGGTTCATCTTCTCGATGGGCACAAACTGAACAGGGACGCCGTTGGCGCGACATGTATTCGCAATCTCTGCAATCTCAGGCGAGCGCGTGCCGCCTTGGATGTACACCTTTTCAATCTCCTTCTGGGAACGGATCAGCTCCAGCACGGGGTGGATGCCGAACACCATATTATTCTTGAAGTAGTCTTCCATGGCTTAAATTTTGCGCAAAAATAGAGATTTTTTCCACAAAATACCTACTTTTGCAACATCAAACTATAATGTCATGAAAGCAAAGCTCCTCATCGCCATGCTCTTCCTTTTTTCGGGATGGCAACTGAAAGCGCAGATCACCCTGCCTGAGCCTGTTGCTGGCTATCCCTTGACGAAGGAATACATCACCGAGAACCTCGTCTACCCCGAGGCCGACCTCCAGCAAGGCAATAGCGGCGCCGTCGTCGTCACCTTCCACCTTGACGAGCAAGGCAACGCCAGCCAACACACCGTGAAGTCGAGTTTCAGCGAGGCAGCCTCCCCCATTGCCATGCACCTGGTGAAGACCATCCTCTGGAAGCCAGCCTTAAACATCGGAGTGCCCATCGCATACGACTACGAATACAAAGTCGACTTCAACGCCAAGAGCTACAAGCGCCATTGGAAACGCCACGATCGCCTTGAGGCCCCGCTGTCTTTGGAAGCAGACACCTCATATACGATATACGAATACAAACAGTTGAACGAGGTGGCCAAGCCCTATTTTGCCGACGGCAGCAACATGGCCAAATACATCGCCCACAACTTGAAATTCCCCGAGGCGGCCAAGGAGCGCGAGATTCAAGGAACAGTACGCCTGAGTTTCGTGGTGGAAACCAACGGACATGTATCGAACATCGTCGTCGTCAACTCGGTGGGCGGTGGCTGCGACAACGAAGCCGTTCGTCTCCTTCAAGAGACCATTTGGATCCCAGCCGAGAAGAACGGGAAATACGTGAGAAGCAGCAACATGCAGGACATTACGTTCAGCATCGGACATCGCAATTTTCAGGATGGGAATAGTTATTAGTTTAGAGTTTAGTGTATAGAGTTTAGAGTCTGTTGAAAGTTTATAGATAACAGTTGTAGGGTTGCCCAATTCCTCCTTCCAAAGGGGGCAGGGGGATTGGGCAGCCGTACAGGTCAAAAGTCGAAATCATATTATTAACCAATAAACATCAATCAAATGAAAAAAGTTTTACTTAGTGCATTGGCTATTATGCTAAGCCTCGTGACTTTCGCGCAAGACGAACAACCTGAAGGTTGGACCCACAAAGGCAATTTCGGCCTTAATTTTGGACAGAGTTCCTACACCAACTGGGCCGCCGGTGGCCAAAACTCCATCAGCGGACAAGGCATTTTCAATTATGAGATCCATTACCTAAAGAACAAATTCAAGTGGGACAACACTCTTAACACCTCATTGGGTTACAGTTACTTTAGTTTCAAGCACAAACCCATTAAGACCGACGACAAGATTGAGTTCACCTCGCTGGCAGCCCTGAAAGCCACCGAACACCTCAACTACGGTGCTGAGTTGGCCTTCCGCTCACAGTTCGCCAAAGGTTGGAATTACGAAGTTGACTCCACTGTCAACTACATCTCCAAATTCCTTGCTCCTGCCTACATCACCTTGGGCCTTGGTATTGAATGGGTACCCAACAAGTATTTCTCGCTCTACTTCTCACCCATCACTGGCCGTATAACCATCGTCAACGACGAACGTCTTGCCGCTGCCGGCGCCTTCGGTGTCAACTCATTAGACCCCAACGACACCACCCAGCATGCCATCAACAAAATCCGTTACGAATTTGGTGCCCGTGCTGTGGCCAAGTTCCAATACCCCATCGCCAAGAACATCGACTTTAACTCGAAGCTCGAGCTCTTCTCCAACTACCTCTACCATCCCGAGCGCATCGACGTCGACTGGCAGAACATGCTCGTGCTGAAGGTGAACGACTGGCTCAACTGCAACCTTTCCACGCACCTCATCTACGACTACGACATCCCGTTCTACAACGAAACTGGCGACCTTATCAAAGGCTCGAAAGTACAGTTCAAGGAAGTGTTGGCCATCGGATTCATGGTGAACCTGAAATGAAGAAAATAGGCATCCTTTCGGACACGCATTGCACCCTCATCCCACAGCTCTTCGACTTCTTCAAGGACGTCGACGAGTTGTGGCATGCAGGCGACATCGGCAACATTGAGACTGCCGATGCCTTGGCGCATTTCAAGCCGTTGCGTGCCGTGCATGGCAACATCGACGACCATGTCGTGAGGATGCAATACCCTGAAGACCTGTTTTTTCATGTCGAAGATGTCGACGTCTACATGACCCACATCGGTGGCTATCCCGGCCATTATATGCCAGAGGTGAAGCACCTTTTGGAAGAGAAAAAGCCTGACCTATACATCTGCGGGCACTCGCACATCCTGAAGGTCATCTACGACAAGAAACTCAACCTGCTCCACGTCAACCCAGGTGCTGCGGGCAACAGCGGCTTCCACAAGCAGATCACTTTCATCCGGATGGTCATCGATGGCAAGACCTTCAAAGACATGGAGATCTTCGAAATCGACCGACACAGGATCATCTAAAGACAAAAGAGCCGACACTGCAACAGCGTCGGCTCTCGTTTTTTCGTCTTTTTTCAAACTCAACGGATGCGGTCGATGGAGCGCACCTTCTTGATGTCATTCTTCAGTCCCAAGGTGGCGGCGATGGCCAGCACCAGGGCCACGAAAGGCAGGAAAGCACCTACTTTATAGGTAGGATCGGCACCGATGGGCTTGCCGATGACACGAATGTAATAGGCAAACAACACGGCAATCCAGGCCACGATGGCGATGATGTCGACACGGGCGATCTTGTAGAGCTTGACAAACTGCGGCAGCTTCACCGCGCGGAAGAGGCCCATGGCCAGATATCCGCTGAGCAGGATCACCGTAACTGTCAAGATGAGCACCGGCAGACTGAAGGCTGTCTTAAACGGCACCTCGCCATTGGGCACCGTCGACTCAACGCCGTAAACGCTGAAACGCAGGATGTTCAACTCTCCGAAATACTCTGCCAAGGGCATGAAAAACAGCAACGCAAACAGCAATGCCGTAAGGAAAAAGAAAATGGATTGCAATCTTTGTGACATGATCTTTCGTTTTTAAAGTGCTGCAAAAATACGATTTTTTCTCAAAAAAAATTGCCATATCAAAAAATAGTCCTATATTTGCAACACTTTTCGAAGCCAAGCAGAATCAGCGGCTAGCAAAAAGTGTTCCTTAGACATTATTGTATCACTATTTATATTCCATTCGGAATTACTTACACCAATTTATTTATGTACAACATTTTTGAACTCAATGAGAAGTCGTTGGACGACCTCAAAATCATTGCCACCGAGATGGGCATTGACGATGAAAACCGTGACCGCACCCAGCTGATTTACGACATCATCGACCACCAAGTGGACCATCCCGACATCAAGAAAACCGCAAAACCGAAAAAACAGAAACAAAAGGCTGCCAAAGCCAATAAACCCGAACCCCAGGAAACGCCTGTTGCCGAAAAGCCCGTTGAGGCCCAAAAAGAGCCCGTGAAAGAAACCACTGAAGCCCAGCAGACCAAACGCGGCCGTCGTCCACGCATCAGCAAGGAAGCCGAAGCCAACGTCAACGAATGGTTGAAAAACAATGGTGTCCAGGCTTCAGTCGTCCCCGAGCCTAAAAAAGCGGAAGAGTCCAAGGCCGAAGAGCCAGTGGCAGCACCCGCCGTGGCCGAAGAAGCTCCTGCCGAACAACATCCCCTGCGCGAGATGAAGGAAAACCTCAAGCAGAAGCGCAAACGCAAACATGAAAACGCCGCCGAAGACACTCCCGCACAAGAAGCACAAGCCGTGAAAGAAGAAAAACCTGCCGAAAAGCCTGTACAGGAAGAGGTTGCACCTCAGCCCAAGCAGGAACGCCAGGAGCGCGAACGTTATGAGCAACGTCCGCGTCGCGAGGACCTGTTGAGCCAGTTCGACAGCAGCGTGAACGCCGAAGGCGTGCTCGAAATCATGCCTGAAGGCTTCGGATTCCTGCGTTCGTCTGACTACAACTACCTGCCTTCGCCCGACGACATCTACGTGTCGCAGTCGCAAATCAAGCTGATGGGCCTGAAGACTGGCGACACCATCAAAGGCGTCATCCGTCCACCCAAGGCTGGCGAGAAGTTCTTCCCCCTCGTCAAGACCGACCTCATCAACGGACGCAAGCCCGAAGAGGTGCGCGACCGCATCCCCTTCGACTACCTCACGCCCTTGTTCCCGAACGAGAAGTTCAACATCACAGGTCACCAAGGATGCACCATCTCGACCCGCATCATGGACCTCTTCGCCCCCATCGGCAAAGGCCAGCGCGGCCTGATCGTGGCACAGCCCAAGACCGGTAAGACCGTCCTGCTGAAAGAGGTGGCAAACGCCATCGCCGCCAACCATCCCGAGGTATACCTTATCATTTTGCTCATCGACGAGCGTCCTGAAGAAGTCACCGACATGCAACGCAGCGTGAATGCCGAGGTCATCGCCTCCACCTTCGACGAGCCAGCTTCGAAGCACGTGCAGATTGCCAACATCGTCCTCGAAAAGGCCAAGCGTCTCACCGAATGCGGCCACGATGTGGTCATCCTGCTCGACTCCATCACGCGTCTGGCACGCGCCTACAACACCGTTTCGCCTGCTTCAGGCAAGGTGCTCACCGGCGGCGTGGAAGCCAACGCCTTGCAAAAGCCCAAACGTTTCTTCGGCGCAGCGCGTAACATCGAAAACGGCGGCTCGCTGACCATCCTGGCCACCGCCCTTATCGACACCGGTTCCAAGATGGACGAAGTCATCTTCGAAGAGTTCAAGGGCACGGGTAACATGGAGCTGCAACTCGACCGCCGTCTGTCGAACAAGCGTATCTTCCCCGCCATCGACATCGTGGCTTCGGGCACGCGCCGCGACGACCTCTTGGTCGACGAGCGCACCCTCGCCCGCGTGTGGGCCTTGCGCAACCACTTCTCCGACATGACCCCAGTCGAAGCCATGGAATTCCTTAAGGACCGTGTGGCCAAGACCATCAACAACGAAGAGTTTTTGATGACGCTGGACAAATAAACCACAGACCGAGGGAATGGTGCAAGCAGGCACAGTTTTTGCTACACCATTTCCTCGTTTTATCATCATCCAAATGAAAAAATTACTTGCGGTAATATCCATCGTGTTGTTTGCCATTCAGTTGCAGGCGCAAGACATCGTCTTGCTCAACCAAATCAAGACCACGAACGGAAAAATCAAGTCCTTCGAGGCTGATCTGGAAAACACCTTGACCAAGCCGAAAAAGACCACCACCCAAAACGGCACCCTTTATTTCGTCAAGCCATACGAATTTGCCGCCTTGTTTACGACAGGCAGGTTTATGATCGTCAATGAGAACCGCATCAAAATGGACATCGGGCTGTTTCACGGCACCTTTAAGCTGAAGGACGGCGGCATGATGCAATCACTAGGTAACATCTTCCTCTACGGCTTCCAAGGCCGCATACAGGATTTGGCCAATGATAACGGCTATAGTCTGAAGACTAAGACCGAAAACGGTTTTCACGTCATCACCGCAACCATCATCAAAAAGAGACTTATCGGCATAGGATACAAGACAGTTGTCTTCAAGTACCACACAGACAACTTTCTGCTAAGTGAAATCGTGCTGTACGACTACAGCGGCAACCAAGACAGTTACGTTATCTCGAATGTGAAGTATGACGTGCCAATAAACAAGAAAACATTCCAATTTTAAAAAAAATCGCTGCCCGACGGGCAGCGATTTTTTTTATGCGTATAGTGCCTTCAAGTCATCTGTCGTGAGCCCGTTGAAGTCACCGGAACTCATAAAAGCGCCAATGACATTGTGGCGTTGGCCTTTTTCCAATAGGGCGACGAGTTCCGCCTTGTTGTGCACCACCTGCATGTCCTTGCGGCCAAAGCCTTCGACGATACGCTCGTCGGGCATCAGCTCTAACTTCTTGATGGCCACAGCGTGCGGATCATAGAAGACGATGGCTTGGTCGGCAAGGCTCAAGGCATCGCGGTAGTGGTCGATGAAGACCTCGCTGAGGCTGCTGTAGGTGTGCAATTCGAAGACGGCAATCAGATGCTTGTTGGGGAACTGCTCGCGCAGCGCCTTCACGCTGGCGTTGACCTTGGAAGGCGCATGAGCGAAGTCGCGGAAGATGAAGTTGTCGCCATTGTCGAACAACAGTTCCAGACGGCGTGCCGCACCCTTAAACGAAGCGATGGCATCGTAGAACTGCTCGTCGGTCACACCCAACTGTTGGCACACCAAGCGTGCCGCGTTGATGTTCTTCATGTTGTGGCTACCAAACACGCCCACTTCCCTCCTACTGCTGTCAGGCAGAAGCAAAGTGGTCTTCAGTCCGTCGCTCTCGAAAGGATGCACGCCATAGCCGATGGTACGGCATTGTGCACCCTGGGCGATCTTCTCTGCCTCCACGTCGGTCTGGTCGTAGATGAGACAGCCGCCCGGTTCGATGGTACGGACGAAGATACGAAACTGCTCCAGGTAGTTGTCGAAAGTCGGAAACACATTGACGTGGTCCCAGCCGATGCCGCTGATGACAGCGATATGCGGATGGTAGTGATGGAACTTGGGCACACGGTCGATGGGCGAAGTGAGGTATTCGTCGCCTTCCATAACCATGTATTTCGCTGTCTCGCTGAGACGTACCATCACATCGAAGCCCGCAAGCTGGGCTCCAACCATGAAGTCAGTCTCGATGCCGACACGCTGCAGCACGTGCAGGATCATCGAGGTGATGGTCGTCTTACCATGGCTGCCGCCAATGACGATGCGCGTCTTGTCTTTGCTCTGCTCGTAAAGGTATTCAGGATAGGAATATACCTTCAAGCCCAGCTCTTGGGCGCGCACCAGCTCGGGGTTGTCGATGCGGGCGTGCATGCCGAGAATGACGGCGTCGTAGGTCTTGTCTAGCTTCTCGGGATACCAACCCCACTGGGGAGGCAGGATGCCCTCTTTGGCGAGGCGCGACTTACTCGGCTCAAAGATTTCGTCGTCGGAACCCGTGACTTCATAGCCCTTGCGGTGCAAGGCGATGGCAAGGTTGTGCATGGCGCTGCCGCCAATGGCGATAAAATGGACCTTTTTCATTGTTGAGTGTTGAACTGTTTAATTGTTGGGGCGCAAGAAGCTGTATTCTTTACCGTATTTGAGATGTTGCGCTACAAAATCGGAAGGATATTCAATCCTGTAGTCAACGACATTGCCGTTTTCCACAACGGGGACGATTTCGGGGTTGATGAAGCCACCGTAGGGTTTCAAACCTAGAGCATTGTAACGCTCCAAGACTTCCTTGTGCAGGTCTTGGTCGACCTTCATAGCGTACTTCTCCACCAGGGCCTTTCCAGCGGCATAGTCGCCTTCGCTCTTGATGCGTTGCACCTCAGCAAGCAACTCACCGAAGAGTTTACGCAAGGCTTCGAAGTCGTTGATGACGAAATAGGTCTTGCCGTTCTCCACCTTCTTCTCGATGACATTGGCGTCTTTTCCGTGTTCGTAGCACCATTCGGAGATGAGCTTGCGGTTCTGCATGTGAGCCTCGGTGACGTCCTTGCCCAGCTCGACACGAGCCAGCTGCGACATCATGCCATTGCGGATATAGGCGCAATACTCGGCCTTGTAAGCCTCGCCATCGGGCATCACGCCAAGTTCCACCATCTTCGGATCGGCCATATAATACAGGCCAAAGAGGTCGGCGCGGGCTTCCTCCAGGGTAGAGCTGAACTCCTTCAAGGCGCCAGGCTGTGTGCCAGGCAGCAACTTACCTGAGCCATGGCCAAGGCACTCGTGCAGGTTGGTGTGCACCACATCGGCGTCGGAGCCGTATTTCTTGCAAAGGTCGACTTCCTCCTGAGAATAGGCGAACTCCTTGAGGGCACTTCTCGGGCATTCGTCGGCGGCCTTGTCGTAGGCTTCCATCAGGTTGGTGATGGTCACCGACTTGGAGCCATAGTCCTTGCGGATCCAGTCAGCGTTGGGCAAGTTAATGCCAATCGGGGGCGACGGGAAGCAGTCGCCACCCAGGGTGGTGACGATGATGCTCTTGGCCGACACGCCTTTGCACTGCTCTTTCTTGAAGCGCGGGTCGACAGGCGAGTTATCCTCAAACCACTGGGCATTCTCGCTGATGGTGTTGGAGCGCACGGTGGCTTCCAGATCCTTGTAGTCGACGATGGCTTCCCATGTGGCCTTCATGCCCATAGGGTCGTTGTAGTCCTCGATGAAGCCGTTCACATAGTCGATGTGCGAGACGGAATCCTGCACCCATGCGATGTTGTATTCATCCCAGGTCTTCAGGTCGCCCGTGGTGTAATAGTCGATGAGTTTCTGGGTGTATTCGCGTTGGATGTCGTTCTCCGCCACGGCCTTGGCCTTCTCCAGCCAGCCGACGATAGCGGTGATGGCTTCGCCATAAAGACCGTCGGCCTTATAGACATCTTCATAGATCTTGCCGTCTTTCTTCACCAGCTTGGAGTTCAAGCCGTAGGAAATCGGCGTGGCATCGTTGGGCTCACGCATCTTGTCGTAGAAAGCCTCGACTTCGGCCTTGCAGATGTCGCCCTCGTAGAAGTTGACCGCCGAGTTGGCGATGATGTCGTCCTCGCTGCTGCGGCGCATCTTGTAGAGGTCGCGGTCGAAGATGACGGGCGTCAGGAAAGCGATGAAGTCGTCGACGCCCTCACCCTCGTTGAGCGGCAGCAGGCTGGCGTCGCTGTCCTTCACCAAGTCGGCAAAGTAGGCCTCGCTGATCTCAGGGAAGAACTTGTCCTCGGCATAGTGGTGATGGATGCCATTGCTAAAGAACACACGCTTGGCATAGACCACGAAATTCTGGAAATCAGCGCATTCACGGTCGCCCTGATACGAGTTCAGAACGGCCTCAATGGTCTTGCGAACCTTCAAGTTGTACTTGAAGTTCTGGTCGGCGAGGATGTCGCGGCCACACTTGGCAGCTTCGCCCAGATAATAGACATAACTCTTCTGTTGCAGCGTCAGCTGGTCCCATTCCGGGATCTGGTAACGCATGATTCTCAAGTCGGCGAACTCGTCCACCAGGTACTTGAACTCCTCTTGGGGTTGAGGCTGTTCGACAACTTCTTCCTGCTTCGGGGCACATCCCACAAGAGCGGCAGCCATTCCAATGCAAATCATCAGTTTTTTCATTTTAAGGATAGGTATTAGTTTTTTCAATGGTCTTTTTTTGACTTCGGGACTACGGGTCGTCTCGCAGTCACACGGTCTCAAGTCTATATACAAAGAAGGGTAAGCTACTCATATCGCACCGCTACAACCTCCTACCCTTGCTACATTCCTGTCCTGGGGGATTTCAGAGGGAGCTGGTCGTATAAGACTTACCCGTTGCAAAAGTACGGACTTTTCTTGGATTGGCAAGAA
>Ga0310697_10006619_pt1 | contig 10989 bp, 7 predicted proteins | sample 172DNAGHGlowgp2_FD_203883 | JGI IMG/M metagenome (GOLD analysis project Ga0310697, IMG submission 203883) | Sheep rumen microbial communities from Palmerston North, Manawatu-Wanganui, New Zealand - 1728 DNA GHGlow gp2 (v2) (version 2) | ecosystem: Host-associated > Mammals > Digestive system >...
GGAACATGAACTTGTTAGTCCATCCCTCATACTCTTTCAGCAGTCCGTCGGTGCCCACGGCGGTCTCCGTTGCACGCGCCACCGATGCGCCCACGGCGCAGAGTCGGTGTCCCGACAACTTGGTGGCATTGACGATCTTGCAGGCTTCCGCCGTGACGAGCATCCTTTCTGACGACATCTTGTGCTTCGACAGGTCTTCCACCTCGATGTTCTCAAATGCGCTCAGGCCGCAGTGGAGCGTGACGTATGCCTTGTTGATTTCGCGTATCTCCATCAGTTTGAGCAGTTCGCGGCTGAAATGGAGGCCTGTGGCGGGAGCGGTGACGGCCCCCTCGTTGGCTGCGTAGATGGTCTGGAACATCTCTTCGTCCTCAGGGTCCACCTCTCGCCGGTCGATGATGTACTTGGGCAGGGGTGTGTGGCCCAAGGAGTAGAGTTCCTGCTTGAACTCGTCGTGGGGGCACTCGTAGAGGAAGCGCAGCGTGCGCCCGCGGCTGGTGGTGTTGTCTATCACTTCTGCCACCATGGGGCCGTCGTCCTCGAAGAAGAGTTTGTTGCCGATGCGTATCTTGCGTGCAGGTTCGACCAGCACGTCCCACAGGCGCAACTCGTCGTTCAGCTCGCGCAACAGGAAGACCTCTATCTTGGAGTCGGTCTTCTCCTTGGTGCCGTAGAGGCGTGCGGGGAACACCTTCGTGTCGTTGAAGACGAAGGTGTCGCCCTCGTCGAAGTAGTTGACGATGTCACGAAAGACGATGGGCTCGGTGGTGTCCTTGCCTTTGGCGTCTTTCTTGTACAGGTCTATCCTCCCGCTCTTGCGGTGTGCCACCATCATTCGGCACTGGTCGCGGCGATAGATGCGCTCCACATTGCCCTGTTCGTCGGTGAAAGCCTTGTGGGTGGGATAGAGGGCGACCTGCTCTTCTGGCAGTTGAAATCTGAACTGTGAAAGCTTCATATAAGTGACTGTTCAAATTTAGTTTACACAAACTGTATTATTCTTTTAGCGACAACGGATTTCACGGACCAAACGGATTCAGGCTGCACAGGCAAACATCTGTGTAATCCGTGAAATCCGCTTGTTAAAACATAAAATGATTGTGTTCATCTACTTATGACAATATAGGCTATAAACAACAACTGTGGTCTGCAAGCTATGCACTATGGACTATGGACTATGAATTGCAAAACTGCTCGTCCAGCCACAGCGGGAAGTGGTCCAGCGTGATGCATTCTTCGATGCGGACCTCTCCCACACGGGTTCGGGTGAGTTGCGTCAGGTAGGCTCCGCTGTCCAGTGCGCGTCCGATGTCGCGGCCCAACGAGCGGATGTAGGTGCCTTTTCCGCACACCACCCTAATCTGCATCTGCATCTTCTCGGGGTCGAACCACAGCAGTTCCACCTCGTCCACATGCACCGTCTTGGGAGCCAACTGAACCTCCTCTCCCTGTCGCTTCAGCTGATAGGCTCGGTCGCCGCCTATCTTGCAGGCCGAATAGGCGGGGGGCACCTGCTGGATGTCGCCCACAAAGCGTGCCAGGGCCTGCTGCACGCGTTCCAGGGTGATGTGGGCTGTGGGGTAGTGGGCGTCGACGGGATGCTCCATGTCGAAGCTGGCCGTTGTGGCCCCCAACTGGAGCGTGGCGGTGTACTCCTTGGTGTGCGCCTGCAGTTGCTCTATCTCCTTCGTCTTCCTGCCCGTGCATAGGATGAGCACGCCTGTGGCCAGGGGGTCGAGCGTGCCGGCATGGCCCATCTTCAGCCGCCTGACGTGCAGTCGGCGCGACAGCAGGTATCGCACGTGGGCCAACGCGCCAAAGCTCGACATGCGGTAGGGCTTGTTGATGCAGATGAGTTCTCCTGACTGAAAGTCCACTTTCTTATCCTTGTTTTAGTCCACCATTGCCAAAGACTGGCCCATCAGCAGCAGGGCGATGATGATGCTGCCCACGACGATGCGATAGATGCCGAACACCTTGAAGCCGTACTTTGTGAGGAAGGCCACAAACCACTTCATGGCCAGCAGCGCCACGACGAAGGCCACGACGCATCCCACCAGCAGCATGGCGATGTTGTGGGTGGTGGCCCAAGCCGTGTCTTCCTTCATCAGGTCGAGCAGGTCGAGCAGCGTGGCTCCCGCCATGGTGGGCACGGCGAGGAAGAAGGAGAACTCCGCCGCCCGCTTGCGCGTCAGGCCCTGCGTCATGCCGCCCACGATGGTGGCCATCGAGCGCGACACGCCGGGAATGACGGAGATGCACTGGTAGAGACCGATGTTGAAGGCGCGCCGCTCGGTCAGCCGGTTGGCGTCGCTGCCCTTGTCGAACAGTTTGTCGCAGAACAGCATGAACGCGCCGCCCACCACCAGCATGATGGCCACCACCTCGACGCTGTCGAGGAGCCAGTCGAGCAGCCCCGACTTCTTGGCCAACAGGCCGATGACCACGGCGGGCAGCACGCCCACGAAGAGGAGCCAGTAGAAGTGGTACTTGTGCTTCAGCCGCTGCCACAGGCTGCTGCCCTCGGGGGCCGGCGTGTGGTCAAACTGGAAGAAGCGCTTCCAGTAGAGGCACACCACCGACAGGATGGCGCCAAACTGTATGATGAACGTGAAGGCATGGACAAAGGGGTCGCCCTGCTCGATGCCCAGCAGGTTTTGCGTGATGATCATATGCCCCGTCGACGACACGGGGAGAAACTCCGTCAGCCCCTCGACGATGGCGATGATGATGGTCTCCAGTAGTGTCATTGCTTGTCCTCCCCGTCTTTGCTTTTATGCACCACGGCATAAATCATGCTGACAAAGCCCAGCAGGCACACCACAGGGGCCACCTTGATGCGGCGGGTGGAGAAGATGTCGGGGTTGTATGCCTCGTTCGTGGTGGAGTCGCCACCCATCAGGATGAAGCCCAGCACGACGATGGCCATTCCTATGGCCAACAGGATGAAGTTCATGCGGCCAAAGGCCAGGTTCTTTTTGTCCATTTCTGTATGTATACTTGTTGGTTCTCTTCTACTGGTAATAGAGTTCGCCCGCCTTCATCTTCAGGAAATGGTTCACCGAGATGCGGGTGCACAGGGTGGAGATGACGATGCCGAAGGCAAACACCACTGCGGCCCCTACCGCCACCTCCGTCCACGACAAGACGCAGGTGGCGGCGGGCTCATACTGCCACAGGGCATAGACCATGCCGCCCAGCACCATGCACGCCAGCAACGACGCCAACACGCCCATCCAAAACGCCCGACGGAGGAAGGGGCGGCGGATGAAAGACCACTTGGCGCCTACCAGCTTCATCGTGTGGATCTGGAAACGGCGGGCATAGATGCCCAAGCGCACCGAGTTGTTGATGAGGGAAAAGGAGACGAAGGTCAGCAGCACGGCCAGCACCAAGAGGGCCAGCGAGACGCGGTTCAGATTGCGATTGACGCTGGCCATCAGGTCTTCCTGATAGGCCACGTCGGTCACACGCTGGTCTTTCCTCAGAGCCTTGGCTATCCAGCGCAGCGAATCGATGTTGGCATAGTCGGCCACCAGCTGCACCTCGAGCGTGGCAACGAAAGGATTGACACCCAGAAACTCCGACGGGTCGCTGCCCATGGCCTGCGTCTGCTCCTTCAGGGCCTGCTCCTTGCTGACGTAGGTCACGTGCCTCACGTAGGGCTTGTGGGACAGGCGGTGACGCAGGTCGCGGCATTGCGCGGAAGAGACGCTGTCGCCCAGCATGAGCGTGACAGTCAGGTTCTCCCGCATATACCTCGACATGTTGCGGGCGGTCAGCACCGTAAGCGCAACCAAGCCCAACAGCACAAGCACAAGTGTGGTGCTGATGGTGAGCGTGGCCAACTGCATTCGCACAGGACGCTTGGCCCCCCTTCTGTGTCTTCTCGTCATGGCGGCGCAAAGGTACTGATTTTCTGCTTGAACAGCAAGCATTTAACGCTTATTAACCCTCCACGCACCGTCGCTTGCCGCGCATCTGGATGGAGATGGATGAAGAAAAGTCATCAAGACATTTATCGGCAGTTGCTGAACTCTTGTTTTCCGGCTGTGGGACTATTACGAAAATTTTTCTAGAAAAATTTTTGCAAGTGTGGGACTTTTGATTTCCAAGTGTGGGACTTTTGAAGAAATTTTTCTAGAAAAATTTTTGCAGGGGTGGGACTTTCGCTTTCCGACTGGGAGGGGGCTTGAAGGCAGACGGCTTGTCGTAGCTCTTCTTCTGAACAGTTTTCCTTGGCCCGGGGCGCAATCTTTTGCTCCCGGTTGCACTGCAGCGCCTCCATCCCGAATTGCTCACAGCAGGAGATTGGGAGGTTGGGAGTTTTGGACGTATGGGAGTTTGGACAACAGATTTGCTGACTTTGGCTTTGCAAAAGGACAGATGACGGCGTTCAGCCTCGGAACACCTTGCCCTCTCAGCCTGTTCGCTTACAAAAGACGAGGGCGGGAATTAGGCCGCGCACGCTAATTCTTAATTCGTAATTCCCACTCGCCAAAGGCGACAACTCTAACCTATATTATTCATTGTGGGAGTTTGGGAGTTTGGGAGAATAGGAGTTTGGACAATAGTTTTGTTCGCCTCGGCTTTGCCAAAGGTGGATACAGGTTGCATACAGCGCTATGACTATCGTCCAAACTCCTATACTCCCAAACTCCCAAACTCCTGCTGTGAATAATACAGGCTAAACTCTTAATTCTAAATTCTTAATTGCATGAATAATGCAAGCTAAACTCCCCGATCCGCAAGTCCGCAAACTCGCATGAAACGATGCCGGTGGGCCCCTCACGCATGAAGAAAAAAGAAAAATCTTCATCCGACAGACATGAAATTCAGAATTTATGCCTAAATTTGCACCGCCTAAAAAGAGAACATCCGCATGAACGAGAGCAAGCCAAAGATGGCGTTCGACTGGCACCACCTGTCGTTGTGGTGTCTGCTGATGGTCGTCAGCGTGGTAGCCGTGGTGCTGGCCCTGCCGCGCGAGGGCCGCGCCAACTACAAGGCTGAGGTGGGAACACCTTGGCGTTATGCCGACTTGGCCGCGCCCTTCTACTTTGCCATCAACAAGAGCGAAGAGGTGGTGGCCAGGGAGCGCGACAGCGTCTTGAGCCTTTTCGAGCCTTACTATATGCTCAACAAGGAGGTTGAGACGCAACAGTTGAGGCGATTTGCCAAAGACTTCACCGAGGGCCTGCCCGGCTTGCCCGACGACTATCTGGCCATCGTGGCCAACAGGCTGCACAATCTCTACCAGCAGGGCATCATGGCCAACGACGACTACCGCCAGATGATGGCCAAGGACACACTGTCGCAGGTGAGGCTCATCGACGGCAAGGAGGCGTGGGTGGTGAACGTGCGCGACCTGCTCAGCACGGTCACGGCGTATGAGAAGCTGTTCCAGTATCCGCAGCTGGCCAGCAGGCGCGAACTGCTGGCCAAGTGCAACCTGAACAACTACCTGCTGCCCAACGTCATCTTGGACAAAGAACGCAGCGACGTGGCCCATGCCGACCTGCTCAACAGCATCCCATTGGCCAGCGGCGTGATGCAGCAGGGGCAGAAAATCATCGGCCAGGGGGAGATCGTGACGCAGGAGAAGCTCGACATCCTGCGCTCGATGGAGATGGAACAAGAGCGCAGACAGGCGCAGGAGAAGGGCATCTCGGTGCGTCTGGTGGGACAGGTGTGCTATGTCGCCATTCTCTTCTGCTGCTTCACCCTCTATCTGGCCGTCTACCGGCGCGACTATTTCGACACCCTGCGCACGATGGCCATGCCCTACGCCCTCATCGTGCTGTTCTCCCTGATGGCGTCGCTCCTGGTGGGCCACCACGTCCTGCACGTCTATCTGCTGCCCTTCGCCATGGTGCCCATCTTCATCAGCCTGTTCATGGACTCGCGCACGGCGTTTATGTCGCTCGTCACGATGGTGCTGTTGGTGGCCGTGCAACTGCAGCGGCCCTTCCCCTTCATCGCGGTGGAGACCGTGGCGGGACTGGTGTCCATCCTCTCGCTGAGGGAACTGAGCAGCCGTTCACAGCTGTTCCAGACAGCCATCTGCAGCACCCTTGCGGCCATGGCCACCTCGCTGGCCATGGAGTGGATAGAGACGGGACACCTCAAGCCCGCCAACTGGTATGAATACAACTACCTGGCCGTGCAGGCTCTGCTGCTGTTCTGCACCTACCCGCTCATGTTCCTCATCGAGAAGACCTTCGGCTTCATCAGCAACATCACCTTGATAGAACTCTCAGACATGAACAAGCCCCTGCTGCGCCAGATGAGCGAAGTGGCCCCGGGCACGTTCCAGCACAGCATACAGGTGGCCAACCTGTCGGCAGAGATAGCCAACAAGATAGGAGCCAACAGTCAGTTGGTCAGGACGGGAGCCCTCTACCACGACATAGGCAAGCTCAAAAACCCCGTCTACTACACAGAGAACCAGAGCGGGCAGAACCCGCACGACGCGCTGAACCCCATCGAGAGCGCACAGGTCATCATCTCGCACGTCACAGAAGGGCAGAAACTGGCCGACCGCTACCACCTGCCACCCGTCATACAGAAGTTCATCTCAACACACCACGGGCTGGGAAAGGCCAAATACTTCTACGTGAAATACCAGAACGAACACCCCGACGAACCCGTCGACTCGCTGCTGTTCACCTATCCCGGCCCCAACCCGCAGACCAAGGAGCAGGCCATCCTCATGATGGCAGACACGGTGGAGGCCGCCTCGCGCTCGCTGACGAGCTACACCGAGACCGACCTGCGCCAACTGGTGGAGCGGCTGATAGACGGACAGGTGCAGGAGGGATATTTCCGCGACTGCCCCATCACCTTCCGCGACATCGCATGGGCCAAGACCGTGCTCATCGAGAAATTGAAGACCATCTACCACACCCGCATCAGCTATCCCGAACAGAAACAACCCAAGGAGCCGTCGGGCGACGTCTCCACCAACCACCAATAGCCCAACTCATGAAACACACTCTACTTACCATCCTGCTTGTCCTGCTGGCCGCCGCATCCGGCGCCCGCAGCAAGAAGAAGACAGTCGCACCGCAACTGTGGCCCGACGGCACCGCAATGGCGGCGTTCTTCAGCGACACCTCGCGCGTCAATGTCGACACGCTGGGGCAGCGCTTCGTCGTGACCGACTATGGCGTCAGCACGGACAGCACACTGGTGCAGACCCAAGCCCTGCAAGCCGTCATCGACCGCGCAGCGCAGGCCGGAGGAGGCGTGGTGGTGATACCACGCGGCACGTTCCTCAGCGGGGCGCTCTTCTTCAAGCCCGGCACACACCTATATATAGAGGAGGGGGGAACCCTCAAGGGCAGCGACCGCATCAAGCACTTCCCCGTGAGGAAGACACGCATGGAGGGGCAGACGCTCAACTACTTCGCCGCACTGGTCAATGCAGACGGATGCGACGGATTCACCATCGCAGGGCCAGGCACCATCAACGGCAACGGAAGGGCCTACTGGGAGGAGTTCTGGATACGCCGGCAATACAACCGGCAGTGCACCAACCTCGAAGCGCTACGGCCACGGCTGGTGTACATCAGCAACTCCAGCCGGGTCACTGTGCAGGACGTACACCTCATCAACTCGCCTTTCTGGACCAACCACCTCTACCGCTGCGGCTTCGTCCGCTACCTCTACACCACCATCTACGCACCCCACGAGCCCCAGCACGCCAAGGCGCCGTCGAGCGACGCCATCGACCTGGACGTCTGCCATGACGTCTTGGTGTACGGATGTGACATCTCCGTCAATGACGACGCCGTCGTGCTGAAGGGCGGCAAGGGCACCTGGGCAGACAAAGACCCCGACAACGGGCCGTGCCGCAACATACTGGTGGACAAGTGCCACTACGGATTCGTGCACGGGTGCCTCACGCTCGGCTCGGAGAGCCTCGACGACCACAACGTGGTGTTGCGCCGTTGCCAAGTGGACGACGCCACCCGCGTGCTGTGGCTCAAGATGCGCCCAGACACTCCGCAACATTACGAATACGTGACGGTGGCCGACCTGAAGGGCTGTTGCGGCTCGTTCCTCGTCGTCAGGCCCTGGACACAGTTCTTCAAGCCCGAAGACAGGGCCGATATGCCACTCTCGCGGTGCAACAACATCACGCTGGAGAACATAAGCATGGACTGCAAGAACTTCTTCGACGTGGGAGGATCGGACAAGTACAGGCTCAGCGACTTCACCTTCCGCAACATCAACGTCAGCGACAAGGCCAAGAAACCGGCCTTCAGCGAAAGGCCCATTGACAATCTGGTGCTGGACCGCGTCGTCATCAACGGCCAGACAGTGAAGTGAACCGGCCGCAAAAGCGCATCTTCCCACCCAAGCCTACGTGTAGAACAAGAATAATAACCTTAATGTAAAATGTCATCACTCACCCTCTGCATCGTCATCGTCTTCTGTGTCGGCTACTTCTTCATCGCCATCGAGAGCCTGACGAAAGTGAACAAGGCGGCTGTCGCACTACTGATGTTCGTCGCCACCTGGACGCTGTTCATGATTGCGCCCGAAGACTATCTGCCTGCCGCCGTGGGCGACATGAAAGCCCTGGTCGTGGGAACGGCCATCGAACACCACCTGGGTTCCACGGCCACCACGCTGTTCTTCCTTCTGGGCGCCATGACCATCGTCGAACTGGTCGACCAGAACGGCGGGTTCAACTTCGTGCGAGACACCCTGCGCACCACCTCCAAGCGGGCCCTGCTGTGGCGCATCGCTTTCATGACATTCATCCTCTCGGCTATTCTGGACAACCTGACCACCTCAATCGTGATGGTCATGATTCTGCGAAAACTGGTCGACGACAAGAAAGACCGCATCATCTACGCCTCGCTGGTCGTCATCGCCGCCAACTCGGGCGGAGCCTTCTCGCCCATCGGCGACGTCACCACCATCATGCTGTGGAACAAAGGGGTCATCACGGCTCCAGGTGTCATCAGCGAGATCTTCGTTCCGTCGCTGGTCTCGATGGCCGTACCTGCCTACTTGCTCTCCCTCTCGCTGCACGGCTCCTTGCAGACGCAGGAGGTGGCGGAGGAGGCCGTCGAGAGCGACGGCCTGAACGAGACGCAACGGAAAACCATCTTCTTCCTCGGCGTGGGAGGCCTCATCTTCGTCCCCATCTTCAAGACCATCACCCACCTGCCTCCCTTCGTCGGCATCCTGCTGGTGCTGGGCGTGCTGTGGACCGTCACGGAGGTGTTCTACACCCGCATCCACCAGGAACACGAGGACACCGCAGACAACCGAGGTACGCAGAAGCGCGTCTCCAAAATGCTGTCGCGCATCGACATGGACACCATCCTCTTCTTCCTCGGCATCCTGATGGCCGTCGGCTGTCTGGAGACCATAGGCGTGCTGACCATGCTGGGCGAGGGGCTGAACACCGCCTTCAACGGCAACCACTATCTCGTCACCGGCATCATCGGCGTGCTGTCGAGCATCGTCGACAACGTCCCCCTCGTGGCAGGCTGCATGGGCATGTACCCCGTGGCCCCAACAGGCGACATGGCCGTCGACGGCGTGTTCTGGCAACTGCTCGCCTACTGCGCAGGAGTGGGAGGCTCGATGCTCATCATCGGCTCCGCTGCTGGCGTAGTGGTCATGGGACTGGAGAAAATCACCTTCGGATGGTACATGAGGCGCATCACCTGGGTCGCCTTCGTCGGATACCTGCTGGGCATCCTGTGCTATTGGGCGGAGAAGACGTTCTTGTTCTAAATGTTCTTTTTACTATTCACTTGTTTTTATCCGATAAATATAAATCAAAATGATGACAGCAAACGAGATACGCGAATCGTTCAAGACTTTTTTTGAACAGCACGGACACACCATCGTGCCCTCTGCACCCATGGTCGTCAAGGACGACCCCACGCTGATGTTCACCAACGCAGGCATGAACCAGTGGAAAGACATCATCCTCGGAACACGCCAACCAGAACCGCGCCGCCGCGCAGACACGCAGAAATGCCTGCGAGTCTCGGGCAAGCACAACGACTTGGAAGAGGTGGGGCACGACACCTACCACCACACCATGTTCGAGATGCTGGGCAACTGGTCGTTCGGCGACTACTTCAAGGAGGGCGCCATCGACATGGCGTGGGAATATCTGACCAACGTGCTGGGACTGAATCCCGCAGACCTTTACGTCACCGTCTTCGAGGGCTCGCCTGAAGAGAACATACCACGCGACGACGAGGCCGCGCGCTACTGGATGAAGCATGTGCCAGAAGACCACATCATCAACGGAAACAAACATGACAACTTCTGGGAGATGGGCGACACAGGACCCTGCGGACCGTGCTCGGAGATACACGTAGACAGCAGAACACCAGAACAGCGCGCAGCGTCGGGAAAGACGGGACGCGAACTGGTGAACCAAGATGACCCGCAGGTCATAGAGATCTGGAACCTGGTCTTCATGCAGTTCAACCGAAAAGCCGACGGCTCCTTGGAGAAACTTTCCATGAACGTCATTGACACGGGAATGGGCTTCGAACGGCTGGTGCGCATGATGCAGGGAAAACACTCCAACTATGACACCGACGTCTTCCAGCCCATCATCAAGGCAGAAGAGGCGATAACGGGGCTGAAGTACACCACCTTTGAGGAAGAAGCAAGCATTGGTGGACAGTCCGGTCAGGCTAACCCTTCCGGACAGTATGGCACATCTGGCTCTTCTGACAGCCAAGAGCAAACCAATGTGGCCATGCGCGTGTGCGCCGACCACCTGCGGGCTGTGGCTTTCTCCATTGCCGACGGACAGTTGCCCAGCAACGCCAAGGCTGGCTATGTCATACGCAGAATACTGCGCCGCGCCGTGCGATACGCATACACATTCCTCGGGCAGCGCGAAGCATTCCTGTGCCAACTCGTCCCCACATTGGTGAAGGAGATGGGAGACGCCTTCCCCGAACTGCGCGCACAGCAGGAACTCATCACACGTGTCAT
>Ga0310697_10006624_pt1 | contig 10986 bp, 9 predicted proteins | sample 172DNAGHGlowgp2_FD_203883 | JGI IMG/M metagenome (GOLD analysis project Ga0310697, IMG submission 203883) | Sheep rumen microbial communities from Palmerston North, Manawatu-Wanganui, New Zealand - 1728 DNA GHGlow gp2 (v2) (version 2) | ecosystem: Host-associated > Mammals > Digestive system >...
GAGGGAGACAAGCTCTATGTCAAACTAGTCAATCCATCTTCCGAGGCTTTTGCCACCACGTTGATCACCCAGGGCTATTCTGCCTCCAATGTCATTCAGACACAGATGATGGCTATCAGTGACCAAGCTGAAAACAGCGCCGATAATATGTATAATGTTGTTCCGCGCACCTTCAACCTGCCTGCTTACGGTACTAATCTCTTAATCAATACGCCGGCCTATTCCTTCAACATCGTGGAGATGAATATCACTCCTGGTGAGAACAACGACGTATGCGTGATGCCGGCCGAGGGTACTTATTATCTGAAAGATACTGCAACCGGTCTTTACCTTTCCCGTGGAGCTATGTGGGGTACCCGTGCCACATTGTCCACCTTTGGAGTGCCAGTAGCAATCACCAACACCAGCAGTGACATTTATACCATTCGTTACCGCGACCTGAGTAACAAGTATCTTGGCAATCTTACCTATCCCTTCACCGACGCGGATGCAGGAGACGGCACCCAGTGGCGTTTCCATAATGACGGGCAGGGCGCCCTATGGCTGGAGAATACACTCTCCAACACCTATTTCACGTGCCCCGCTGAAGATGAAGGTGCAGACTTTACCGATGACGTACAGCAAGCTACACGCTTCCAACTTGTTTCTCCTGAAGTCTATGAGCAAGAGATGAGCGCCCTAAATGCCCTTTGTGAAAGTACCAGCATGGTCATTAGCAAAAACGTGACCGACCGGATCGTCAATGCCTCTATGGATAATGGTGCTGAAGGATGGACCAATACTTTTCATACCTTCTTCAACAATGGCAATCCGGCTTATCGCGGCATCACTAACCGGGCTAACGTCTGTGAAGTTTTTGAACTGATGGGAGAGGTGACACAGACCATAACCGGCCTCACCCCTAATGGCATCTATCGTTTCTCCATCCCGGCTTTCTTCCGTGCTGCCTCGAACACTATCTGCACAAGTGTTTCCAATGAGGGTATTGCATTGGGTAATGCCTATATCATTTGCGGTGATGTGAGGGTTCCCTTGAAGACATGGGCTTCAGACCGCACCGGTGACGTCTATCCCAACAGTATGGAAGACGCTTCAGCATGTTTTGCACAGGGGCTTTACCAGAATGTCGTTGCCGGACGTGCCGACGAGCAGGGGCGGCTCACCATAGGCTTGGGAGTGGGGCAACGCATAGGCAAGCAATGGCTCATTTGGGGTACTGCTAAGCTTGAAGCCGTGTCAGAACCAGTAGATTATACTGCAAACATCATCAACCCCTCCTTTGAGAGCAGTCTCAACAATGGCTGGATCAACGACGGGATGCAGCGCCAGAATAATTCAGAGGTCAAGGCAGGCAAGACGGGCAATTACTATTGTGAGAAGTGGGTAGAACGGGCGACTTCGCTGTCCGATGCATCCGTCACCCAGACCGTGAAGGGGCTTCGCGACGGCGACTATCTCGTCAAGGCCTTCTGTCATGCCGAGTTGCAGGGAAGCCTCAATGCAATAAACGGTGTGTATCTCATGGCTGGAGACAAACGTGTGGCTATCAGCACTCCTGCTATATACAGCGTTCAGGCAACAGTTGTTGGGGGAGAACTCACCATTGGATTCGGTTGTGAGAATACCAATGCTAACTGGATCACGGTTGATCATTTCCAGATGACGTGGATTGGCTCCTCTTTTGAAAATAACAAGGCTTCTCTGGAAGCGCTCATTGACAAGCTGCAAAAACTTCTTGATACCAAATTCATTCTCTCTTCACAGCAAATCAACGAAGCCTCCGCGGTCATCAATGCAGCCCATGCCGCCACCACGCCGGAAGAGGTGGAGCAGGCTATCGCCGATGTCAGTTCAAAATACAATGAGCTGGCGGCCTATCGTCTGCCGGTCGAACGCAACGAGGACTACAATGCCTACCTCTTCGCCTACTTCCCCAGTAACTCTGACGAGAACCTCTACTACGCACTCTCCACGGACGGCTTCAACTACACACCGCTCAACAACGGACAGCGCATCATAAGCGCCAATGCTTATACTCGTTCAGGCGGTATCCGCGACCCGCACATCCTGCGTGGTGAGGATGGCGTCTTCCGCATGGTAGCCACTGACATGGTCTGTGCCAACGGATGGGATAGCAACCGAGGCATGGTCCTGAGCAAAAGCTCAGACCTCATTCATTGGACCCATAGCATCATCCATTTCCCCACACGCTTCCCCGACAGATGGGGGAATGTCACCCGCGTTTGGGCGCCTGAAACCATCTATGACCGCGAGACGGGCAAGTACCTCGTTTATTTCTCGCTGCTCACCAACGATGGCACCTGCACCTACGATAAAGTGTTCTATTGCTATGCCAACGACGAGTTCACCGACCTTGAAGACTATCCGGTCCACTTCTTCGATCGAGGCAGCGCCACCATCGATGCTGACATAGTTTTCGACGAGACAGACCAACTCTACCACATGATTTACAAAAACGAGGGAATCCAATCCATCAGTCACGTGTCGGCCCGGTATCTCACCGCACGCGATGGAAATCCCACGGGTAGCCAATGGGGAGAGCTTGGCGGCGGCATTCAGCAAACCTCGGTGGGCGTGGAAGGCGGTGGCATCTTTCGCCTCATAGGTCAGAACACCTACGTTGTCATGTATGACTGCTATACGGCAGGGTACTATCAGTTCTGTACCACCGACGATTGGAAAATCTATACCCTGCAGGCGCAAACTGCTACTTCGGGTAAGTTTACGCCGCGGCATGGTAGCGTTATTCCCCTTCATCCCTATGAGACCCGTGCGCTGCTGGATGCATTCCCCACGCAGGGATTCGACATCGACTGCGGCGACCTTACGGGCATTTCCTCGTGCAAGACTGCCACAGACCAGGGCTCAGATTGGCTCTACAACTTGAGCGGACAGCGAGTGAATGACAACTACAGAGGTGTTGTCATTCAGAACGGAAGGAAGCGGCTGGAATAGGACAGAGCGTCGCTATCTGATAAGAATGTCCGAGAGGGTGTAGTTGTCCATCATGCAGCTGCGGTCCACATTGCCTCGTATGCCACGTATGCGGCTTGTGGCGCTGTACTGCCACATGACGAATGCGGCGTTGTCGCAGAGTTGGGGTATGTCAGGATGGTAGCGCGCTATCATGTATTTGTAGTGGGTGAAAGGTCCTGACAGGTATTTGTTGTAGAAATCGCGGGAGGTGTAGAGAATGGGGCGTACTCCGTAGTGCCGTTCCACCATCTGAAGGAACTGCTTGAGGCGGTTTCGGAACTCTGGCAGGGGGGACTTGCCGCGATGCTCAATATCGATGATGGGAATCAGGTCCTGCTCCTTGAGCTTCACCACCGTTGAGAAGTTGCGGAACTGCTCGCGGGCATTGGCGTTGGGGTTGAAGAAATGATAAGCTCCTACGCGCAGCCCCGCTTTGCGTGCTCCGCGCAGGTTCGTGTGATAAGTGTTGTCCACGAGGTTCGTGCCTTCCGTGGCCTTGATGTAGGCGTAGAGGATGTTACGTTCTTTGGCTACCTCCCGCCAGTTGATAGAGCCTTGGTAGTGCGACACATCGATGCCTCCGATGTTGCGGTTGGCGGTGTGAGCGCTTCGCAGTTGCGTTGGCAACAGCGGCTTCAGCCCCGCGACGAGGACCTCGCCCAGATGCGGCTGAGGGGTGAGGGCGGGCATGGGCTCATCTGGCTGCGGAAGATTGGCATAGTAGTCATCGACAACTACTTTTTTCTTCTTCTTCCGTTCTGCGGAATAGGACGGCATCGTGCCTGTGAGCAGCATTGCGGCTGCGAGGGAGAGTAGCAGGCGGTGTGTCATGCAAGTTCGGAGCCGTCGAAGGTGAGCGGCAGCAGGTCGCGTACGCTGGGGATGACATAGACGCCCTGGGTGCCATAGAGTAAGACGCGGATGGGCTGTTTGTAGCGCACTTCAGCTTCGAGCAGCGACTGGCGGCAAGCTCCGCATGGCGCCACGAGATCCTTCAGAAAGGCCCCCTTTGTCTGCGCTGCGATGGCGAGAGCCACGGGAGGCACCTCGGGAGCATTGGCGGCAGCGGCAAAGAATGCCGTGCGCTCAGCGCAGAGGCCGGAGGGGAAAGCGGCATTCTCCTGGTTGCTGCCCCGGAACACCTGCCCGTCGGCAAGGCGTAGGGCAGCGCCCACCTGAAAGCGGGAGTAGGGGGAGTAGCTGGTGAGCGTCATGGCCTTAGCCTGCTCAATGAGAGCGCGGTCTTCTTCGGACAGCTCTTCGAAGGCGAAAACCTGGATGGGAACGGTGATTTGGACTTCTCGCATAGGATTATTTAGTGAATTGCGTCACAAAAGTAGCGCTTTTCTCGCTTATCTCAACAAAAAATCATACTTTTGTGCACAAAATACGTGATAATTGAATGAATATGCGTCGTTTTTTGGCCTTTTTTGTATCGTTGACGTTGGTTTTGGGAATCTGTGCCCAATCAAAGCAGTCGGTGCAGTGGCGTTATATAGAGAACTATAAAGACATGGCGATCGACCAGATGCGCCGCTACCATATTCCTGCATCAATCACTCTGGCACAGGGTCTCATAGAGAGCGGTTCGGGTCAGGGTCGTCTGGCCCGTCAGGCCCACAACCATTTCGGCATCAAGGTGGGCGGAACGTGGAAGGGACCGTATATCGTCATGGCCGATGACCGCCCCGATGACCGCTTCCGCAAATACCGTACCGACGACGAGAGCTACGAGGATCATTCCCGTTTTCTGGTGAACGGTCAGCGCTACCGCTCACTTTTCAATCTCAAGATTACGGATTACAAGGGGTGGGCCTATGGTCTGAAGCGTGCGGGTTATGCCACGAATCCGCGCTATGCGGAGATGCTCATCGGTGTCATAGAGCGTTACAACCTGCAGCAGTTCGACTCCTACAATAGGGGGCGCTACCATGCCCGTGCCAAGACGGCAGAGGATACGCGTGCGGAGAGCTCGTTTTTTGCGCAGCACATTGTCTATAAGGTAAATAAGAGTTATATGGTGATTGCTGCGAGTGGCGATTCGTGGGAGCGCATAGCCCGCGAGACTGGCGTCAGCGTGCGCAAGCTACTCCGCTACAACGAGCGTCCGCGCGGCTCTTCGCTCCAGTTGGGCGACATCGTTTATCTCGAGAAGAAACGCTCGAAGGGCGACAAGTCGCTGAAGGGCGTCCCCCACACCGTGCAGCCGGGCGAGTCGCTCTACGACATCGCCCAGCACTATGGCATCCGCCTCGCAGCTCTCTACAAGCTCAACGGGTTGCCAGCCGACTACAGTCCGGAGGTCGGGGACCTTATTTGGCTGAGGTGAGAGGCCCTATATTATAGTTAATAGTTGAGAGTTCTTCGCAGGGCGAAGCGTCGCAAGCGCCGAGCGGAGGGTTGAGAGTTAAGAGTTTAGGGATTTAAGAGTTAAAAGTTTAAGAGTTTTAATTAAAATACAGGTTAAGAATGGCAGACGACAAAAAGATTATTTTCTCCATGGTCGGTGTTAGTAAGACCATACAGCAGACTCAGAAACAAGTTCTCAAGAACATATACCTCAGTTTCTTCTATGGAGCCAAGATCGGCATCATAGGTCTGAACGGTTCAGGTAAATCTACATTGTTGAAGATTATTGCCGGGCTCGACCAAAGCTATCAGGGCAATGTGGTCTTTTCCCCGGGCTATAGCGTCGGCTACCTGCCTCAGGAGCCTCAGCTCGACGATGACAAGACTGTTCGCCAGGTGGTGGAGGAGGGCGTTCAGCATATCGTGGACGCGTTGTCAGAATATGAGGCTATCAACGAGAAGTTTGGGTTGCCTGAATACTACGAGGATGAGGACAAGATGAATGCCCTTTTTGCGCGTCAAGGAGAACTTCAGGATGTCATCGATGCCACTGATGCATGGAACCTCGACACGAAGCTCTCCCGAGCCATGGATGCTCTGCGCTGTCCGCCCCAGGATCAGCTCTGCGGTCAGCTCTCAGGAGGTGAACGCCGTCGCGTAGCCCTCTGCCGCCTGCTCCTGCAGAAACCTGATGTGCTGCTGCTGGACGAGCCCACCAACCATCTCGACGCCGAGAGCATCGACTGGCTGGAACAGCACCTCAACCAATACGAAGGTACTGTCATCGCTGTGACACACGACCGCTATTTCCTCGACGACGTGGCGGGTTGGATTCTCGAGCTCGACCGCGGCGAGGGCATCCCCTGGCAGGGCAACTACAGCTCGTGGCTGGAACAGAAGACCAAGCGCATGGAAATGGAAGAGAAGGTGGAGTCGAAGCGACGGAAGACTCTGCAGCGTGAACTCGAATGGGTTCGCATGGCCCCCAAAGCCCGTCAGGCCAAGGGGAAGGCCCGTCTGTCCAACTACGAGCGGATGCTCAATGAAGACCAGAAGGAGAAGGAGCAGAAACTCGAAATCTATATCCCCAGCGGTCCTCGCCTCGGCAACAAGGTCATTGAGGCTCATGGGCTCTGCAAGGCCTTTGGCGACAAGGTGCTGTTCAAGAATCTCGATTTCACGTTGCCGCCCAACGGTATCGTAGGGGTTATCGGCCCCAACGGCGCTGGCAAGACAACCCTCTTCCGCCTCATCATGGGCTTGGAGAAGCCCGATGCCGGTTCCTTCGAGGTCGGGGAGACCGTGAAGTTGGCATACGTGGATCAGAGCCACCGCGACATCAAGGCCGACGAGACCGTCTATCAGATTGTCTCGCAGGGCAATGAGCTCATTCGCATGGGCGGTCGCGACGTGAATGCCCGTGCTTATCTCTCGCGCTTCAACTTCACCGGTGCCGATCAGGAGAAGAAGTGCGGCGTGCTCTCCGGCGGTGAGCGCAATCGTCTGCATCTGGCCATGGCGCTGAAGGAAGAGGGCAACGTCCTGCTGCTTGACGAGCCCACCAATGACATCGACGTGAACACTTTACGTGCGCTGGAAGAGGGCCTTGAGAGCTTTGCCGGCTGTGCCGTTGTAATCTCGCACGACCGCTGGTTCCTTGACCGTATTTGTACGCACATCCTCGCCTTCGAGGGAGAGGGCAATGTCGTGTTCTTCGAGGGCAGCTACACCGACTACGAGGCCAATAAGCTCAAGCGACTCGGACTCGAAGAGCCTCGTCGCATCCGCTACCGCAAGCTTATGGAGAGTTGATAGTTGAGAGCAATCCTGGTAATCCGTGTCAGCCGTGTTCGAAAAACTCTCTCTCGAAAGCCGCGAAGCCTTTCGCTCAATTAGTGTAATTCGATAATAATTGAACGATTTCTACAGGATATGCAATTCGTGAAATTCGTGCAATGCGTGGTGAAAAAATAGTTGAGAGTTTAGGATTTAATTCTCCACCACAGATTTCTCAGATTCCACAGATTCAAAGCTATTTGCCATCATGAATTCTGGTTACTCTTTCCACAGATTATTGAGCGAGACTGGCGCAGTGTCTCGCTTGAAGAACTACAAGTTGAGAGGATAAGGAGTGTAAACAGCGGTAGGGCACAACTACAGAACGTTCAATTATGATTTGTAGTGGTAGTGCCTTCTGTTGTGCAGGTACTGCAAGTCGGACTGGTGTTTGTATGCCTCTTGCTCAAAACGGATGTGGAAGTATGCCTGCTCGCTGTCCCGATATTTCATGTAAAAGATGAGCCATTCAAGCCCGTACCAGAGGAAGAACGGCAGATACAAAAGTTCCTTTTGCTGAGCAGCATGAATCTTTTCGTGGTTCAGTTCCGTGGGCGTCAAGGGCCTCACGGAGAAGATGAGTCCAAACAAGCAGATGGCAAGGTAGTTCTTGCCCATGGGATGCTTTTTAATCAGATATATGCTGTCCCTTTTCGTCCACATGGTCACGCCGAGATGATGTGCTTGACGACGGCTTCCAGACCACGGCGGTCGTCCTCGTCGAAGGCATCGAGGCAGTCGCTGTCGATGTCTAAGACACCAATGACTTTTCCTCCGTTGATCATCGGTACCACAATCTCAGAGCGCGAGAGACTGCTGCAGGCGATGTGGCCGGGGAAGGCATCGACGTCGGGGACGATGAGCGTCTGCGCCTTGGCCCATGCCGTGCCGCAGACACCGCGCCCGTGCCTGATGCGTGAACAGGCGACAGAACCTTGGAAGGGGCCTAAGTGCAGCCACTGTTCGTCATGCACAAGGTAGAAGCCGACCCAGAAGAAGCCGAAGGCCTCGTGGAGGGCTGCAGCCGTGTTGGCCATGGCGCTGATACGGTCGTCCTCGCCCTCGATGAACGGGACAAACTCTGTCAGAAACTGCTCGTAGCGCTCGCGCTTCGAGAGGGCTGGGGAGGAGGTGAAAGTGGGTTCCATGTGCTCGAAATAAATAGTTCGTTTTCGGTACAAATATACAACATATTTTTATTATTTGCTCTATTCCCATTAATTTTTCATTATTCATTGTTCATTATTCAATATTTTGTCGTACCTTTGCGCCCGCTGTCACGAGTTGGCAGCATAATTTCAAACCTATTTTAATCATAATTAAACATTTATGGCAACAAAAATCAGATTGCAACGACATGGCCGTAAGGGCTACGCCTTCTACAGCATCGTCATTGCAGATGTAAGAGCTCCGCGCGACGGTAAGTTTACAGAGAAGATTGGTACCTACAACCCAAATACCAATCCTGCCACTGTAGATTTGAAATTTGATCGTGCTCTCTACTGGGTAGAGACGGGCGCCCAGCCCACAGACACCGTGCGTAACATCCTCTCCGACGAGGGCGTCTATCTCATGAAACACCTCCGTGGTGGCGTGAAGAAGGGTGCTTTCGACGAGGCAACCGCACAGGTTAAGTTCAACGCCTGGAAGGCCGACAAGCAGAAGGGCCTGAAAGCCGTTGCAGACAAGGTCGCTGCCGACAAGAAGGCTGCTGCTGCCGCCGCTCTCGAAGCAGAGAAGAAGACCAATGAAGAGATCGCTAAGAAAGTAGCCGACAAGAAGGCTGCTGAGGCTGCTGCGAAAGCAGAGGCTGAGGCTGCTGCCAAGGCTGAGGCTGCTGCAGAGGAACAACCCGCAACAGAGGAGGCTCCCGCAGAAGCTTAAACCCTGACTCTCCAAAACATTACATTACTTCCAAACAAACATACAGAAGGCGTGGCTGCGAAGCCGCGCCTTTCTTTGTAGGGTTGTGGAGCGCTTGCCACAACCATAGCGCTTGCTCATCCTCTGGCATAATCAAGCGGTGAAGGGCTTCTTTTCAGAATGCCAAAATAATCTGCTTGCTCTTTTACATTGTAAATGCGAAATGGGCTTTTGCTTCCTGTCAAGGAATCGTTCTCCGTTAATTTTACTAAAAAAACACAATTTCTTCTTCTCGCACGCGCGTACCATAAATAAAAATACTACCTTTGTGGCATCTTAGCAAAGAAAACCTCAGAAACAATAGATGAAGGAGGCAGTAATCACGCATGAAGGCGTGGTGAAAAGCGTTGAGAATAAGCGCGTTTGCGTAACTATTCTCCAGTCGTCGGCTTGTGCAGGCTGTGCGGCTAAGGCTATGTGTGCCAGTGCTGAGGCCAAAGAAAAGGTGGTTGATGTGCTGACCGCTGATGCTGACGCATATAGGGTGGGGCAGAAAGTAGTGCTCGAAGGACGCCTCTCAGATGGGCGCCGCGCTGCCATAATAGCCTATGGGCTACCGCTGTTTCTCCTCTTGCCTGTCCTCTTTATTGCCACACGCGTGACGGGCAGTGAAATTCAGGGGGCTTTGTGTGCATTGGGAACAGTCGCACTTTACTTCCTTGTCATCTATCTGGCTTTTCGCAAACGCTTGCAGCAATCCTTTTCATTTCGCATTAGACATTAAACTATAAACTTTAAATAATCCATTTATGAATGTTATCCTGATTGCAGTGATTGTTCTTGGCAGCATCGGACTGGTGGCAGCGCTCATCTTGTTCCTTGCAGGCAAGAAGTTCGCTGTGCATGAAGACGAGCGCATTGGCCAGGTGCAGGAAGTGCTGCCTGGCGCCAACTGCGGCGGTTGCGGTTTCCCGGGCTGCGGCGGTTTCGCCGGTGCCTGTGTGAAGGCAGCCGACAAAGGCTCGCTCGAAGGACTGCTCTGCCCTGTCGGCGGACAGCCCGTGATGGAACAGGTGGCTGACATCCTTGGCATGAAAGTTGAGGCTGCAGCACCTAAGGTGGCAGTCGTCCGTTGCAACGGCACCTGTGAGAGCCGTCCGCGTATCGCGGAGTTCGACGGTGCTCAAAGTTGTAAAGTGCAGCAGATGCTGGGCAGCGGTGAGACCGCTTGTGCTTATGGTTGCCTCGGTTGTGGCGACTGCGTGGCCGCCTGCCAGTTCGACGCCATTCGCATGAACCCCGAGACGGGTCTGCCCGAGGTGGACGAAGAGAAGTGTACCGCCTGCGGTGCCTGCTCCAAGGCTTGCCCGCGCGGCATCATTGAGATCCGCTTGAAAGGCTTGAAGAACCGCCGTGTGGTGGTGCTCTGCAACAACAAGGACAAGGGTGCCCAGACGCGCAAGGCTTGCAGCGTCGGTTGTATTGCTTGTCAGAAGTGCGTGAAGGTCTGCAAGTTCGAGGCTATCACCGTAGATGCAAATCTCGCCTACATCGATGCTGAGAAGTGCAAGCTTTGTCGCAAGTGCGAGGAAGAGTGTCCGCAGAACGCCATCTACGCTTTCAACTTCCCGCCAAGGAAACCGAAGGTGGAAGCTCCCGCTGCAGAGAAACCAGCCGCAGTCAAGTCATCCGCTCCCGCTGCAGAGAAACCAGCCGCAGTCAAGTCAGCCGCTCCCGCTGCAGAGAAATCCGCTACGAAGAAGCCCGCTGCTCCCGTTGCAGAGAAACCCGCAGCAAAGGAAACCACTGTGCCCGTCGAATCTCCGACGGGGAATGTTGAACCCGCTAAAGAACAAGAAAAAGCATGAAGACATTTAATATTGGCGGTGTTCATCCCGCAGAGAATAAGCTTTCAGCTGCTTCGCCCATCAAAGTGGCAGC
>Ga0310697_10006627_pt1 | contig 10983 bp, 6 predicted proteins | sample 172DNAGHGlowgp2_FD_203883 | JGI IMG/M metagenome (GOLD analysis project Ga0310697, IMG submission 203883) | Sheep rumen microbial communities from Palmerston North, Manawatu-Wanganui, New Zealand - 1728 DNA GHGlow gp2 (v2) (version 2) | ecosystem: Host-associated > Mammals > Digestive system >...
GTATCAAAACTGTATACAACTCGTCTTCCGGCTGTATACAACTTGTATTCAGCCTGAATACAGTTTGTATTCGGCCGGAATACATTTTGTATACAGCCTGTATACAACTTGTATTCGGCCTGAATACAAAAACAATATGCTTTAGGTGGCGTTTTCCTCCATTATTTTTTGCTGAATAGCGAAAATATTTGTATTTTTGCAAGTGAAAACAAAATACTTAAAAAGATGAAGACTGGAGAGAAACAAATCTGGACGGGCTTTGTAGCCATCGTGACATGCGTGTTGACAGCAGGCCAGGCAGCGGCACAGCAGCGGCTGCCCTATCAGGACTGGAACCTGCCCGTGGAGCAGCGTGTGGAAGACCTGCTCGGACGGCTGACGCTGGAAGAGAAGGTACAACTGATGATGAACGGGTCGAGACCCGTTAAACGCCTTGGCATCCCCCAGACCGACTGGTGGAGCGAAGCCCTGCACGGGGTGGGGCGCAACGGTGTGAGCACGGTGTTCCCCTCGTGCGTAGGCATGGCCTGCTCGTTTGACGACGACCTGATAGAGCGCATCTATATCGCCGTGAGCGACGAGGCGCGTGCCAAGAACACCGCGCTGCGCAGTCAGGGCAAGACGGTAGGCAGGTATCAGGGTCTGTCGTTCTGGACGCCCAACATCAACGTCTTTCGCGACCCCCGCTGGGGGCGCGGTCAGGAGACCTACGGCGAGGATCCCTTCATGAACGGCCGCATGGGTCTGAGCGTGGTGCGCGGATTGCAGGGCACATCGCCGAATGAGAAAGCGGAGATGAGAAATGGGAAATACTACAAACTGCATGCCTGCGCCAAGCACTATGCCGTGCACAGCGGTCCGGAGAAGACGCGCCACCACTTTAACATCGAGGACCTGCCACAGCGTGACCTGTGGGAGACCTACCTGCCAGCGTTCAAGATGCTGGTGCAGCAGGGCGATGTGCAGCAGGTGATGTGTGCCTATCAGCGCTTCGAGGGTGACCCGTGCTGTGGCAGCAACCGGCTGCTGCACCATATCCTGCGCGATGACTGGGGCTTCAAGGGACTGGTGGTCAGCGACTGCGGAGCCATCACCGATTTCTGGGGCAAGGGTCGCCACGGCGTGTCGGCCGACGCACAGGCAGCGTCGGCCAAGGCCGTGATGAGCGGTACCGACGTGGAGTGCGGACAGAACTACCGTGCGCTGCCCGATGCCGTGAAGCGTGGCGACATTCGTGAGAGCGACATCGACGTCAGCGTGCGCCGGCTGCTGAAAGGCCGTTTCGAACTGGGTGAGTTCGACCCCGACGAGCAGGTGCCCTGGACACGCATCCCTGCAACAGTCATTGCCTCGAAGGAACACAAGGCACTGGCACGCCAGATGGCCTGCGAGCAGATGGTGCTGCTGAAAAACAACGGCATCCTGCCCCTTCCTCCTTCCTCACCCCTCCTTCCTCCCACAAAGATCATGGTGATGGGGCCTAACGCCAACGACTCGACCACACTCTGGGGCATCTACTTCGGACAGGCCTCCCACTCGGTGACACCCCTGGAGGGCATCGAGGCAAAGATGGGCCACAGGGTGCCCTTCGTAAAGGGCTGCGAGATAACATCGCTGACCGAGATGGAGAGCATCTTCGACCGCATCACCGGCAGCGACTCACGGCCGGGACTCTTTGCCCAATACTGGAACAACACCGAGATGGAGGGTGCGCCCGCTGCCGAGGCACATTACACGTCGCCCATACAGTTGGACAACGGCGGCAACACCGCCTTTGCCGCGGGTGTGGAACTGACCAACTTCACCGTGCGTATGCGCGGCTCGTTTGTGGCTGAACATACCGAGACGCTGAACATCAACGTCACCAACGACGACGGCATACGCATCATCGTCAACGGCGACACACTCATCAACCGGTGGAAGGCCGACTTCCCCGTGGCTCGCATCATGAGGCTGAAAGTGGAGCAGGGCAAGCGCTACGACATTGAACTGGACTATAAGCAGTTGGAGGATGATGCCACGCTGAAGGCCGACATCTCGCGCGACCGCGCCATCACCGCAGCCGATGTGGTGGCACGTGCCAAGGATGCCGAGACCATCATCTTCGTGGGTGGCATCTCGCCCAACCTGGAGCGAGAGCAGGCCATGGTCGATGCGCCGGGCTTCGACGGCGGCGACCGCACCACCATCGAACTGCCGCAGTGCCAGCGCGACATCCTGAAGGCGCTGCACGAGGCGGGCAAGAAGGTCGTCTTCGTGAACTGCAGCGGAAGCGCCGTGGCACTGACCCCCGAGCAGGAGGAGACCTGCGATGCCATTCTCCAGATGTGGTATGCCGGCGAGCAGGGCGGCCATGCGCTGGCCGACGTGCTGTTTGGCGACTATAACCCGGGCGGCAAACTCAGTGTTACCTTTTACAAGGACGACTCACAGTTGCCGCCCTTCGACGAGTACCGCATGGCAGGCCGCACCTATCGCTACTTCCGCGGCGAGCCGCTCTATCCCTTCGGCTACGGACTTTCTTACACCACATACCAGTATGGCAAGCCGTCGTATAAGAATAATAAGGTATGCGTGGAGGTGAAGAATACAGGCAGCATGGACGGCACGGAGATTGTGCAGGTGTATATGCGCCGTCCTGCCGACGTGGAAGGTCCCTTGAAGACGCTGCGCGGCTATGCCCGCGTAGACCTTAGGGTCGGCGAGAAGAAGACGGTGGAGATAGACTTCCCCCGCGAGCGTTTCGAGAACTGGGATGCCCAGACCAACAGCATGCGCGTGGTGCCAGGACGCTACGAACTGATGGTGGGCTCGTCGAGCAGGGACAAGGACCTGAAGCGCATCTCCGTCGCCGTGGAATAAGTGGACTCAGTTAATACAAATAAATCTTGAAGTTCTTTATTGAGCCGGGGGCACCCTGTTCGGCACGGGGCAGGTACTCCAGGGCCTTGACGGTCTGCACGCTGCCCAGGTCGATGACCAGCAGATGGGGTGCCTGTACGCCGCGCTCCGTCTGCCAGTAGGTGCTCTCCTGCAAGTCGAAGACCTTGTCGCCCAGGTGGTTGCCGGCCTCATACTCAGAACTGGCGTATTTCGTCTTCCAAGGCTCGCGGGAGAGCCGCTTGCCATCGGTGCCCTGCAGGTAGAGTTCAGCAATGGCCGCGCGGTCGCCGTCCTTCTGGGTGCTGAGACATTCAATGGCGAGGTAGCGGCCTTTCTGCGGGGCGGCGAAGGTGATGGTCTGCCAGCCGTTGCCGGGCTTGAGGGTGGCGGTTCCGGTGGGCAAACCACCGGACACGGACACAGGCGTGGCGCTATTGAGGTCGGGCTTGTCGCCGATGTTGTTGTGCTTGTTGCTCTTCTCCAACTGTAGTTTGTTGAGTTCAGGCTCGGCCTGTCCCCACACAACGGCCTCTTTAGGACCAACGACATCGAGGACGATAACCTCGTTCTTGCCCTTCTTCAGCCAGCAGCCGGGCACGTAGAGCGTCTGTTGCGGACCAATGCTCCAGATGCGGCCCATGGCGTGACCGTTCACATAGACCTGTCCCTTGCCCCATGTCTCGAAGTTCAGGAAGGTGTCGCCCACCTTCGAGAGGTTGAAATAACCACGATAGTAGCCACGACCTTGGGGAGCGAGCACTTGTTCGAGTTGAGCATCGGCAGGAGCAGCAAAGGCACGGAAAGCCGTATTGTAGTCGTCGGGTATGCGTACCTTCGTCCACTGCTGCGGTTTCCATGTTATTTCGTGGTTGTCCACCTCAGCGGTGATGGCCACATCGCTGACGATGCCCTTAAAGTCCTTGATGGCGCGTCCAAAGTTGATGCGCCCCATGCCTTCGACGATGACGAGCAGTTTGTCGCCCTTCTTCACGGCCGGCAGGGTGATGGTTTTCTCGTTCTTCACACGGTCGGTCTTGCCCACGTACTTGCCGTTGATGAAGAACTGTGCAAAGTCGTGGATGTCGGCCGTGAGCACGCTCTGCGCAGGAATCTCAGGCAATGTCGTTTGGTACATCATGGAGCCCCATCCAAAATCCATTTCCTCAAAAGTCTTCAGTCCGCCTTCCTTGGCCAGGCTGTCGCAGCCATAGACGAGGGGTTTGAACTCCGTCAGTTCGAACTTCGGCACGGTGATGATGGGCATCGGAGCCTTGGGCACGGCGGGGAGTTTCTTGTCTGAGTACTTCTGCATCATCGTGCGCAGTTCCCAGAACTTCGGGGTGGCGAGACCGTACTCGTTGATGGGTGCGTCGTAGTCGTAGGAGGTGACATCGGGTGCAAAGCCGGGGCTGTTGGCACCGGCCCAGTGACCGAACGACGTGCCGCCATGGGTCATATAGAGAGAGAAGGAGATACCTTTCGAGAGCATTTCGTCCATGCCCTCGACCATATCCTTGGCAGGACGCGTCTCGTGGCGGGCGCCCCACTTGTCGAACCAGCCGCTCCAGAACTCCGAGCACATCTTCGGAGCGTTGGGGCGCAGTTCGCCGAGGCGACGGAACTGCTGGTCGATATTGGCGCCCGTGCCGAAGTTCATGGTCCATGTCAGGTCGTCGAGGCCGTTCTTCTCGAAGTTAGAAGACCAGTCGCACTGGAAGAGCAAAACAGCCCCATCAGCCCCACCCCCGGCCCCTCCCGCGGTGGGGAGGGGAGTAGATAGATCTGCTGTTGATTTATCGCCCTGAATGTAACTACTCCCCTCCCCCCCGCGGGAGGGGTCGGGGGTGGGGCTGTTGGGGTCGGGGGTGGGGCTGTAGATGCGCTTTAGGCAATCCCTTATCTCGCTGACATACGGCTTGTCCTCGCCATACGAGCCATACTCGTTCTCCACCTGAATCATGATGATGGGGCCGCCGTTCTGGATGGTAAGGGGCTTCAGTTGCTCGCCCACCTTCTCCTCGAATATCTTGACGCGCTCCATGAAGTACGGGTCGCGTTCGCGCAGACGGATGTCCTTCTTCTTCAGCAGCCACCAGGGCAGACCACCCATCTCCCACTCGGCGCAGACGTAGGGGCCGGGGCGCACGATGACGTAGAGTCCGTTCTTCTGTGCGATGCGGCAGAACTCGGCCACGTCGTTGTTGCCCGTAAAGTCGAACTGTCCCTCCCGTTGCTCGTGGATGTTCCAGAAGATGTAAATACACACGGCGTTCATGCCCAGCGCCTTGCACATCTTGATGCGGTGCTCCCAGTAGGGTCGGGGGATGCGTGGGTAATGAACTTCGGCCGCCTTCACGATGAATGGCTCGCCGTTGAGCAAAAAGGTCTTGTTGCCCGTGGTAAACGTGCCGGGCTTGTTGACGGCCTGTATCATAGCGGGTGCTGCCAGCATGAGTGCCGCAAGGGCAAAGGTTTTCAGTATTCTTTTCATAGTCTTTTATAATGCTAAATTCTATCTTTGAGTCTACTTTCTTAACTCTAAACTCTTAACTCTTCACTCTTAACTCTTCACTTTTCACTTACAAAGGTGGTGATGCTGCGAGGGGCTAATATCGTGGTTCCGTTACAGGGAGCCAGGGGCTTGAGAGTCTCGCCCTCGGCATCGCTGGTGCGATAGGGCTGCCATGTGGTGGCCGTAGCGGCATTTCGACCCACACCGAGTGTGACGGGCTTTTCTGCCTCGCTATAGTTGATGGCCACGACGACCCAGGTGCCGTCGATATTCTGATAGGCCGAGACCATCAGGCCGTAGGGGTCTTCTTTTTCCTTAGAGGTGATGTCGTAGCGCACGGCACCGGGGCGGACAAAGCGGCTATAGTTGCCTAAGGCCCAGAGCAGCCGGCTGTCGCGGGCCTGGTGGCGATGGTCATAGAGGCGGATGAGGCCGTCCTTGTAGTTGCCGCCGCAGGCCCTCCACCACGACCAACTCTCGGCATTGGCATAGCACAGGTCGTGATGGATGATACGAGCCACGTAGAGGGCCGTCGTCATCGAGAAGTCGTAGCCGTTGCCGCCGCCTATCTCCTCGTCGTTCTGCATGATGCATATCTCCGACTGCCAGAACCTGACGCCGTATTTCTTCAGACGGTTGCGCAGGTCGAGGCGTATCTTCTTCATATAGTCCACGGGGGTGTTGGTCCAGTAACTGTGTGCCAGCATGAGGCGGGGCACCAAGGGTGTGTCGCCCAGATAGGTGCGCGTGCTGTCCTTGCTCCAGAACGACGCGATGGCGTTGCCACGCTCCCAAGAGGTCTTATAGACACCCAGGAGGCAGCGCAGGTCACTCGACTCGTTGACCATGACCTGCGTGGTGAGTCCTTTCTGGGTGAAGGCCTCGCTGGTCTTGCGTGCCACCTCGGCAATCTCCCAGTTCAGGGCCGGCGTGCCCTCCTGCTTGGGTCCCTGCCAGTTCCAGTAGCCGTCAGGCTCGTTGACAGGCGAGATATAGTCGATGTGGATACCATGTTCGCGCTCCAGTCCGCTGACGCTTTCTGCCATGAACTGTGCAAAGGCATCATAGCACTCATAGCGCAGGTTCAGCGACTCGCCGCGCCCGGTGTTGGTGGCCAGTTCGTTCTCGGTGAAATAGACGGGCGGCGAGTTCAGGAAAGCGAGTATCTTTGGCACGCCGCGCTCCTTGGCCATCTTCAGGAACCTGACCTGTCCCTCCTGCCGGCTCCAGTCGTAGGTGCCGTCGAAGCGTAGGAAGCACTCCGTTCGCGTACCTTTATTTATATAAGAGGAGTCGCCCTGCTCCGCACTGCCTGCTCCGAGGTTGAAGCGCCATAGCGAGAGGCCTATGCCGCGGGGCTGTCCGTTAGCATCGTTGTCCATGGAGAAGAACCAGTCGGCCACCTGCCGCCGGGTGTCCTCCTCCCAGAGGCCGACGGTCTGCATAGACCAGGCATCGGAGGCGCCGAAATGCGCGATGGTCTGCTGCGGGTGTTTCGTGTCGATGGTAAATGTCTGGGCCTTAGCACACCATGAAGTGCATAAGAAAAGCAGTGCCGGTAGTAGTCTCATAAACATGGGTTAGTAGTCAGGATAATATCTGTAGCAAGCAGGCTAAACACTGCTGCCTTTTCAGGGCTGCTCACCCTCTAGCCTGTGCACGGCACCGGTCAGGGGGTCCAGCCACAGGTGTGTGGTATAGCGTTTGTTGAAGAGTTCGCCACTGAGCAGTTCCACGTTGCCAAACTGCGGTGCGGGGTGCTCTTGGGTGCTGATGGCATCGATGCCCTGATAGAGGGTGACGCGCATACGTCCGGGGATGTTGACATAGATGCCAGCCTCATATTGCTTCTTTTTCTTGGCTTTCGCGGCGGCCTCGTCATCGACGGGCGGCACCGTGTTCAGGTCGTCGATACGGATATAGTAAGGTGCACCCGAGAGGTCGTCGGTGTCTACCAGGCCGTTCACCTGCGACAGGCGGAACAGCAACTGGCGCTCCACGGGGCTGTCGGGGCAGACGGTGAGCACGTGTTCCGTGGTGTCACACTCGGTGATGCCCTGGAACAGGCTGGTCAGCGCCTTGTCCTGACGGTCCAGTTGGTTGAGCATCAGGCGCAGTTGGTCGCCGTCCTTAGGCATGAAGTCGGCCTGTCCTTTGATCAGCAGGTTACGGTTTTCGCGCAGGTCGTAGATCTCTTGGGCGGTGAGTTCGGCCATCTTTGCCGTGCTGCCGGCCGACAGGATTTCCTGCGTGAGATACTGACGCGGAGCCACTGGCAGCGCCTTGGCAGCAGCCTTGAAGACCTCCGGTTGTGTTATCTCCTTAGACTTGGCATTGATAGCCAGCAGGCATCCGTCTTCAGACAGCGCCACGTTGGCTGCCACTGTCTTGGCATCGAACTTCACCGCGTAGGCCTTGGTGGTGTCGGGGATGGGCACGGCCTCCTGACGGATGGTGAGGATGCGGTAGGAGGTGCTGGGCTCCTGGGCGACATCCTTCAGGCGCATATAACGTTGGGCATACATGCAGAAGTCGCCCGGTGTGTATGTGGTCTTCTCTACCAGCAGCGTGAAGCGGATGGCGGCCTTGGGCAGGAAGTAGACGGCTCCTTCGGCGGTCACGCCCGGCTTATACTCCGTGAGTTGGGTCTGCGCCACAGAAATAGGTAAAAAGGTAAAAAGGTAAAAAAGTGAAACACTTATTGCCTTATACCACACTCTATTATCGTTTGTTGTTCTTTTCATCATATTCTCTTATTTACCTTTTTCTCTTTTAATTATTTAATTTTTCAAATTTTCAATTTTTCAACTTTAAAAACGCTTTGGGCAGAAAGCGGACGATGTCGCTGGCAATGAGACTCTCCTCGCCCAGTTCGCGGGCGGCCAGGTCGCCGGCCAGCCCGTGCAGGTAGACGCCCAGTATGCAGGCCTCGCGCCGCTGATAGCCACGGGCCAGCAGTCCGGTGAGGATGCCCGTGAGCACGTCGCCGCTGCCTGCCGTCGCCATGCCTGCATTGCCCGTGGTGTTGAACGCCACATGGCCGTCGGGCATGCAGATAGCCGTATAATGACCTTTCAATATCACATAGCCCTGCAGTTTCTCGGCCAGTTGGCGAGCCTTTGTCAACCGCTCGTAACTGTCGATACACTGTCCCTCCAGGCGGTCCAGTTCCTTGGGATGGGGTGTCAGGATGATGCCTTTGGGCAGTTGCTGCAGCCACGCATGGCGTATGGCCAGGATGTTCAGCGCGTCGGCATCGGCCACCACCGGACACTGCGCCCTGCGCAACTGTGCAATCATGGCTATGCAGGTCTGCTCCGTAGTGCCTAAGCCAGGTCCTATGCCCAGTGCCTGGAAGTCTTCGGTGGGTACGGCTTCCGAGAAGATAGTCTCCTCGCGGTCCAGATGGAGGATGGCCTCGGGTGCCAGCGTCTGCACTATCTGCGCGTTGCGCTTGGGGGTGTGCACCGTCACCTTGCCGGCACCGGCACGCATACAGGCCTGTGCTGCAAAGACGGCGGCACCGGCCATGCCGTAACTGCCGCCCACGATGAGGGCGTGGCCCATCATCCCCTTGTGGGCAAACAGGTCGCGGGGCCGTAGCATCTGGCGCACGTCGTCTTCATCGGTCAGGGTGTACTGCGCGTCCATCTTCGCCATGCCCTCCTGGCTCAACTGTATGTCGAGCGTCTCCTGTTTGCCGATGAACTGCTGGTTCTCGGCAAAGAGAAACGACAGTTTCTTCTGCTGCAGGGTGAGCGTCACGTCGGCCCGTATGATGTTGGCCCGCACGTTGTAGGTGTTGTCTTCGGTCATCAGGCCCGACGGCACGTCGATGCTCACCACGGTGGCTGCCGAGGCGTTGACATATTTCACCAGCGAGGCAAAACCACCGGCCAGCGGCTTGTTGAGACCGGAGCCAAAGAGACCGTCGACCACCAGCATGCCTTGCTCCAGGCGCGGCGGGTCGAACTCCTGCGTCACCTCCGTCAGCAGCGCATGTCCTTTCTTACTAATCAGCCGGTCTTTGTTTGCGGCACAGTCGGCCGAGAGGTGGCCGGAAATATTAAACAGGAAAGCCTGCACCTGATAGCCATGCTCGTTAAGCATGCGAGCCACGGCAAGAGCGTCGCCGCCGTTATTGCCGGGACCGGCCAGCACCACCACGGGCACGTCGCCCTGCCATTGCTCCATGATGGCAGCAGTGATGGCACGCGCCGCTCTTTCCATCAGGTCTATCGACTTGACAGGCTCATGCTCAATGGTATATTTGTCGAGTTCTTGTATCTGTGAATGGGTGAAAATCTTCATAACGATGCAAAAATACGAAATAATTACTAAATATATGACCTTTTTCCAGATTTTTTTGTATTTTTGCATCAAAAATAATTAAATAGGCAGTACATGATGAAGAACATTGTGATTTTCGGCGCACCTGGCTCAGGCAAGGGCACACAAAGTGAGAAACTGATAGAGCACTACGGGCTGGAGCATATCTCCACCGGCGACGTGCTGCGTGCAGAAATAAAGAAAGGCTCTGAACTGGGTAAGACGGCACAGGGCTATATAGACCAGGGGCAACTGATTCCCGACGAACTGATGATCAGCATCCTGGCATCGGTCTACGATGCCTTTGGCCGTGGGCACAAGGGGGTTATCTTCGATGGATTCCCACGTACCATCCCACAGGCTGAGGCCCTGAAGCAGATGCTGGCCGAGCGCGGCGACAAGGTGGCTGCCATGCTCGAACTGGCCGTGCCCGAGGACGAACTGATGCAGCGCCTGCTGCTGCGCGGGCAGCAGAGCGGACGGGCCGACGACAACGAGGAGACCATCAAGAAACGCCTTGTGGTTTACCACCAGCAGACGCAACCCCTCATCGAATGGTACAAGCAGGAGGGGCTGCACCACCACATCGACGGCCTGGGCGCCCTCGACCGTATCTTTGCCGACATCTGCAAGGTGGTGGATGAACTCTAATTGAATGTTTCATCCCTTAATCACCTCAACTCCCCGCCCGGAACGGATGAACAATCCGTTCGACTATGAGCCGCATCCGCTCTGTCTGGAAGCGGCCGGCGAGGTGCGCCGCTATCTGGCACATAAGCCAGAGTGGGCCGACGAGGTGGCCGCCGGAAAGATGTTCGGCGTGCTGGTGTGCGAGGACGCGACAGGCACCCTGGGCTTCCTTGCAGCCTATAGCGGACAGATACAAGGACGTGCCGACTGGCCGTGGTTTGTGCCCGCCGTGTTCGACTACCTGCAGCCCGACGGCTATTTCCGACAGGAGGAGGCACGTATTTCCGACATCAACCGACATATCGGCACGCTGGAAAGCAACGATGACCATGAACAACTGAAACAGAGACGACAGGCCATCGAAACAGCGGCTACAGCCGACATCACGGCCTATAAGACCATTCTCAGCGAAGACAAGCGGCGGCGCAACGACCTGCGCCATGGCGGACAGCCCTTTGACGAGGCATCGCTGGTGCGCGAGAGTCAGTTCCAGAAGGCCGAACTGCGAAGGAAGAAACACTACTGGGCCGCTCAACTGGCACAAATCGATGCGCAGATGCAGCCCATTA
>Ga0310697_10006630_pt1 | contig 10980 bp, 5 predicted proteins | sample 172DNAGHGlowgp2_FD_203883 | JGI IMG/M metagenome (GOLD analysis project Ga0310697, IMG submission 203883) | Sheep rumen microbial communities from Palmerston North, Manawatu-Wanganui, New Zealand - 1728 DNA GHGlow gp2 (v2) (version 2) | ecosystem: Host-associated > Mammals > Digestive system >...
GATACTTCCGATCTGTTTCGGATTTCCATTATTTTAGATTACGACTTTTTCACCTTGTTCAGCGATCAGCTGAAAAACAAGACAAAACGCTAAAAAACGAACAGACTGACAATGTTAGTCAGTCTGTATGATGAGAAGGAAAGACCTCTTTACTTTAGCAACAAGGCGAGATTTCTTCCACAGCAGTGTGCGAAAGGAGTCTCGTCTTCTTTTTATTCCGTAGTCAGCAAAGCACCTTACCAATGACTCGGGCTTGGCGGTGAGGCCGATTGACCGGTCGCTTTGATGGTTTCCGAAAGCCTTGTCACTGCTTGAAACGACCCTTATCAATGCTTGTTAAGCCCCTTATCAATGCTTGTTAAGCCCCTTATCACTGCTTGTTAAGCCTCTTATCAATGCTTGTTAAGCCCCTTGTCACTGCTTGGAAATCATCAATACAAAGTCGGGTTGCCGTCTTGATCGATAGATGCGGCGGTCACAGAAAAAGCCACATGGCATACCCTTCTTGGTAAGTACGCCATGTGGCAATGATAAAATTCCTGTATGAATATTCAGTCGTTGGGCCCCTATTCCTCGTTGATCATCAAGTTGACCGTGGTGATGCCCTTGGGTGCAATGATATAGGCGTGCATACTGCCGAGGGGTGTCGTGGTGGCGGCAATGTCGGCGGTGCCGTTGCCGTGTACGAGGAAGCAGGTGGGCTGGTTGGGATAGAAGGTGGTGGTGCGGTAGAGTCCGGCAAAGGTGAAGCCTTCTCCCTTGACGTTCGTAGCGTTCGAGGCGGGCAGCGTGAAGTCTTCGATGAAGACACCTTTGGTGCGTGTCACGGAGGGTCTGACAAGATAAGGCTTTCCGGCTTCAATGCTCTCCGCACGGGTGAAGATCATCGTTGCGCTGGTGGGGTCGTTGTCGTCGATGACGGCCTGTCCGGAATATTCAGCGAGGATGTGCTCGTCGCCGAACATCTGTTTGGTGAGTTCGGGAGTTAGCGAGAAGGGCAGGCAGAGCGTTGTCCAGTAGCCTTCCTGCAGTGGCATGTGGAAATATACCTTTGCGTCTTCCACGGCCTGTCGGCGGGTGATGGTCTGCGACTCTACGAGTGGCAGGTATTCGTCGTCGAGCAGGAAGTTGACGAGCTGGTGGCTGATGGTCTGCATTCCGTTGTAGGTCGGGTGGTCGAGGGCCTTGGAAACGCCGGAGAGCGTCATCACGGGCACGTCATAATGTTTGCAGATTTCTTCGACAGAGGTGTTGATTTCGGTCTTCAGCCCGTTGTTGAGCATGAAGACGAGCTGTGCCTCTGGATACTTCTGCTGCAGGTAGTCGATGGTCTTTGCCAGTGCCGGCCGGAATGCCTTGAGGTCCTGGCTGGTCCAGTCGCCATACATATAGTTGCCGATGGGCGAGCCGGCATTGCTGTCGTTGGTGCCGCCCTCGATGATGATGAGGTCGGCTTTGCGGAGGTTCTGCGAACGATAGACGAAGCTCACGGTGGAGGCATCAGCTCCGTTCCACCAGGTGTTGCAGATGGTGCCGCCCGAATAGGAGTTGTTATGCTCGAGACGGATGCCCGTCTCGCGTTCGAACAGTTTCCACCAGGTCTGCGTGACTTCGTAGACGTCGATAGCCTCGTGCGGGTAGAACTGTGCGTTGGTGGCAGGTTCCGTCATACCGACGTAGGTTGAATAGGAGTCGCCGATGACGGAGAAGGTGTTGTATTTGTCTTCCAACGGGCTGTCGAAGCGGAGGGTCTGTGCGTTTGTCAGCAGGCTAAAGGCCAGTGCGGGCAGCAGGGTGATGAGTAGTTTTTTCATAGCGGTTCGTTATGGGTTGACGATTTTCTTATGGTTGACGATGGTCACGTTGTGGCGGGGTGTCGTGCCGACAGACTGTCCCTTGAGGTTGTAGATGCTTGATGTTTGAGGTTTTGAACCCCTCCCGTCCTCCTCTAAGGGGATGGATTTGTGGTCGATGCCGCTGGTGATGACTTCGAAGGAGCCGGTGGCAAAGGGAGACCCTTGGTAGGCGGCGTCGACGGTCTGCACACCGAACGTATAATGTCCTTTGGGCAGGTGGAGGCGTACTTTTCGTGCCTGGCAGGCATTGCCCGGAGCGACCACTTTGCGTCGTCCGTCCATGTCGCCGCCGATGAAGGCGTTGCACGAGGTGACGAGTCGTCCGTCGGCATCTTTTACCCAGTATTCAAAGGTGGCGTTTCCCTTGGCTCCCGACGGCTTATCCCACGACAGGGTGATATAGTCGTCCTCGACGACGGCGTCGCGCGTCAGCGGAGCCTCGGGGCGCTCAGGAGCCTTGTTGGGATTGGGAGTAGCCTGGAAATGTGTGCCGCCGTTGACGAAGAAGGTGCCGTCCCACGACTGGCCAAGTTCAACAATGTCGGGCGTGCCGTCGACATTCCAGTCGACAAAGCATGAGGCGGTCTCAGAGCCGGAAGGCACCCGATAGGCCTGAGTAAACGTGCCGTTGCCCGAGCGGTTGGTATAGATGAGGGCGGTCTGCGTGTTATAAGCCCCATACCATCCGGGAGCGTAATAGTCGAAGTTGCCATCGCCGTCCCAGTCGATGAAGCCGGTGGACTGGCTGACGGTGTTCAGCGGTCGTGCCAGAAGTATGGGACAGGTATAGTCTACATCGTACTTGACGGTGCCGTCGGCTTGCAGTGTGGCCCGGAATAGCCCCCAGATGTCATGCTTGCGACCGTTGCCGCAGTAGCCGACGAGATACATGTCGGGCACACCGTCTGAGTCGACGTCGCCGATGGCACAGCCCGTCTCGCCGATGGCCCAGACAGCACTCGAGCCCCATTTCTTTTTGTCCTGCAGGTACTGCCGGCGGAAAGTGCCGGGTTGGTTGGGGTCGTTGAGGAAGATGTCGAAGAAGTGGGTCTCGGTGCATTGGTCGCTCTCGAGACAGCGGACGGTGCGCCCGAGGACGCCGTTGTCGTTCGACTGTCCGCTGATGATGAAGTCCTGCAGACCGTCGTTGTTAAGGTCGTAGTTTTTTACCCACGCCATTTCGAAGTGGTAGATGTCGCCGGCGGCAAAGATAGGTTGCTGTTGGAAGGTGTCGTTGCCGCGGTTCAGCAGGATGTAGTTGCAGGTCTCGTAGTCTTTGGCGGCCACGTCGGCCACAATCTGATAGCCGATGCCGATGATGTCAAGCAGACCGTCGTTGTTGACATCGCAGACCGTTCCCGACAGGAACTTGCGCATGTCGAAGTCGGTCTCCATGCCTTCTGCGTCGAGGATGCGCGGAGAGAGTTGCCTGAAGGTGCCGTCGCCCTGTCCGAGGAAGATGCCTTCGTTGGCGATGCCGTCGGTGTAGGGTTGGTCAGTGGCAATGCGTCCCGTGGTCTCGAAGGCCACGATGTCCATCAATCCGTCGCGGTTGATGTCGCAGGGGGTGAGGCTGGGCCGGTCGGTGACATCGAAGCCGATCCGACGGTTGCTGACGGGCGACCAGCGCAGCATGTCTACATTCGGGTCGACCAGGAGCACATGGGTCATACGGTTGCGTTCGATGTCGTTCGTGCCCTTTGTGTTCGTTACGTTACGGCCGAAACCGGAAATGACGAGGTCGCAGTAGCCGTCGTTGTTCAGGTCGGCACTCGTTGCGGCACCATAATAGCTGGCCCAGTCGCCATACTGGGTGAAGACGGGATAGATTAGCGTCTGGGCTTTCGTGGGCGTAAGCCCTGCCATCGTCGACAGGAAGAACGTGGCGATGACGGTTAGCAGATGTTGTGATTTGTGCATACTTTTCTTGGTCTGTTTGATGGTTCCTCAACTCCAAAAGTCGAATAGATTATCATTGTTGGCTGCAAAATTAAACATTTTCTTCTTTATTGCCAAATTTCGGTGATAATTTCTTTGTACCACCAAGCGATATAAAACTATAAAACAAGGAAAGGGGATAAAAGGGAATATAAAAACGAGCATCGGCGGAAGGCCGGTGCTCGTTGGGTGGAGCTGGCGGGAGTCGAACCCGCGTCCAAACAGGGAAACCATACGCTTTCTACACGCTTATTCCAGCCTTAGGTTTTCGTGCTGCGGCAAGACCTGGACCACCTGGACCGCAACCTTAGCCTCTAAAGTGTCATCGGCATGTCGAGGCGCGTGCCGACTATTTCCGATTGCACTGCGCCGCTGAATCCTCAGATTCGGAAAAACATCCTTGGAGCGACGTCCCGTTCCGTCACCTGGTGGCGGAATAAAGCCAGTAATCTACTATACTTCGATTAGGCAGCGAGAGCATACTCATTGTTGCCAATTAATTTTCTGAAAGCTTCGTTTAAGGAGATAGCCTCCGAGGCTCCGCGTGCTTACGTACCATCTCAACCTGCTGTCAAATCCAGTCAACCCCAGATTGATGTTCTGATGATAGTGGGTGCAAAGGTACGGCTTTTTCTTCAGTTGACCAAATGTTTTCAGAAAAAGTTGACATGATGCTTTGTTCTTTCAACTTTTTTGCCTAACTTTTGATAAGTTATTCCATCTCGGCAAAAAAAATAAATGAATTTATTTTGTTCTGCCCTCGATTTTTCGTAACTTTGCGAAAATTTAAATTATCCATCACATGAAAAGGAATTTATTGACACTGCTGTTGTGTCTGGCGGCCATGGCTGCCTCGGCACAGATTGAGAGACCGAAACTCGTCGTAGGACTTGTCGTTGACCAGATGCGCTGGGATTACCTCTATTATTACTATGACAGGTATGAGCGCGGCGGTCTGCGCCGGTTGGTCGACGAAGGCTTCAGCTGCGACAACACCCTCATCAACTATGTCCCGACCGTGACCGGCATCGGACATGCCTCTATCTACACTGGTTCGACACCGGCCCTGCACAGCATAGCGGGTAACGACTTCTATATGGATGGACGCTTTACCTACTGCTGCTCCGACCATTCGGTGAAGAGTGTCGGCGGTGAGGGCCGTGCCGGCGAGATGTCGCCCCGTAAGATGACAGCCACGACCATCGGTGACATGCTCAAGGTGGCCACCGACTACCGCTCGAAAGTCATCGGCGTGGCTATGAAGGACCGTGCCGCCATCCTTCCTGCCGGACAGGCCGCCGATGCTGCCTACTGGTGGGATAATGAGGTAGGTCACTACATCACGTCGAGCTACTACATGGAGGAGCTGCCCGAGTGGGTGAAGAAGTTCAACGACAAGAACACCTGGAACCCCGGCAAGGATATCAAGATGTCGCCTGTGGGTGTGGAGAAGACTTTCCTCATGGCACAGGCTGCCATAGAGAACGAGAAGCTGGGCCAGCGCGGCGAATGTGACATGCTCTGCATCAGCGTGTCGCCCACCGATGCCATCGGCCACTCTTTCGGTACACGCGGACAAGAGAACTACGAAGTCTACATGGAACTGGACCGTGACTTGGCCAAGTTCCTCAACTACCTCGACAAAACCGTCGGCAAGGGACAGTATCTGCTCTTCCTCACGGCCGACCACGGTGCTGCCCACAACTCCACCACCCTCAACGAACACCGCATACCGGCAGGCGGGTGGAGTGTCGGCGATGCCCGCAAGCGACTGAACGAACACCTCAAGGAGAAGTTTGGACTTGACAACATGGTTCCCTATACCTACTCTTACAAGCTGTTCCTCGACCGCCCAGGCATCAGAAAGGCCGGGCTGAAGTTGCAGGATGTCGTTGACGAAAGCATCGAATTCCTCAAGCAGGAGAAAGACCTGCTCTACGTCGTCGACCTGGCTCATGCCGCACAGGCTACGGTGCCGGCTTTCCTCAAAGAACAACTCATCAATGGATGGAATGCGCAGCGTTCGGGCGACATCTATTGCGTCACCAAGGCGGGTCTCTACGACTTTGTTCCGGGCAACGACTATCGCGGCACGACCCACGGCGCCTGGAACCCCTATGACTCGCACATTCCTTGCGTGTTCTTCGGATGGAATGTCAAGCATGGCCACAGCTCTCGCACCAACTATATGATTGACGTGGCTCCGACGGTTTGCGCCATGCTCCACATACAGATGCCAAACGCTTGCATCGGCAACCCCATCACCGAAGTGGCAGACCAATGAAAAGGTGATGGGTCGTTTGGTTAAGTAATCGTTAAAAAATAAATTGGTACGATTTTATCTCAGATTTTTAGACTATTTTCGTGTTGAGAAGAGGGAGCATAGCGGGCTATGTGACCGATGAACAGCACGAAAAGAGGCAAAAAGGTGAGGTATCGCATCCATAAAAAAATAGGGTCCAAAATCGACCAAGTTTTTTTTTAACGATTACTAGATAAGTCAACATCCAAAAGTTGGGTTTTCTGCAAACGTTTGCATCGATAAAAGCCGCTTTTCTTTTCCGTTCAACGTGCCAACCTGACAATTAATGATTAACTTTGAAACGGAAATAAAATAACTAAAAAACCATGAAGCTGACTTTTTACATACAGTATAAAACCATCTTCGGTGAAGAACTGGTTTTAAACGTGGTGACACCTCAGACCGATGCCACCCCAGAGAAGATCGTGCTCTATCGGATGTCTACCCGCGACGGACTCGACTGGAGTTATGAGCTCAATATTGCGGAACCGCATCCGACGTGCATTGAATACTACTACAGCGTAGAATGCAACGGACATGAGAAATGTCACGAGTGGACAGTGATGAAGCATCGGGTGGAACTTTCCCTGGGGAAGGCGGCCTATGAAATCTACGACCATTGGAACAACATCCCCGAAGACAGCTATCGCTACAGTGCAGCCTTTGCCATTGACGAACCCGAGACCGTCACCGCCAGCCATAAGACGGGTCGCATCGTCCGGCTCAACGTCCGGGCACCACAACTCGGTCGCGGCCAACGCCTCTATGTGGTGGGTTCTGCCAAGGAGATTGGAGCCTGGGATCTGGCTAAGGCCCTGCCGATGATTCAGCATAACTACCACGAATGGGTGGTTGATATCGATGCCGACCGTCTGCAGGAAGAAACCATAGAATTGAAGTTCGTTGCCAAGAGCAAGGATGCCGCCATCTGGGAACATGGTGAGAACCGGGCTATACAGATACTACGGCGTCCCACCGACACGGTCACCGTCTATTCGCTTTCAGCAGCTTACTTCGACCTGCCCAACGACCGTGTGGCAGGCACCCTCGTTCCCGTCTTCTCACTGCGTACGAAGGGCAGCTTCGGTGTCGGCGACTTCGGTGACCTCAAGACCATGATTGACTATGTGGCCATGACCGGACAGAAAGCCCTGCAGGTGCTGCCCATCAACGACACCACCTCCACACACACTTGGACCGACTCCTACCCCTACTCCTGCATCTCCATCTTCGCCCTGCATCCTCAGTATGTCGACCTTCGCCAGCTGCCGGCCCTCAGCGATGACGAGCTTAACAAGAAGTATGAGCAGTTGAGACAGGAACTCAATGCCCTGCCGCAAATCGACTATGAGCGTGTCAACCAGGCCAAACTTGAAATCCTTCGCCTGCTCTACGAACAGGAAGGCAAGAAGACCCTCGCCGGCAAGGAGTTCAAAGCCTTCTTCCACGACACTGAGCAGTGGCTCGTGCCCTACGCCTTCTACTGCCTTCTGCGCGACACCCACCAGCTGGCCGCGCATCCGCAATGGGACGAGCACGACAGGGAGAAACTCACCTCCGCGCGTACCCGTATATATAAAGAGGTAGGGTTCTATTATTTCGTGCAGTTCATTCTCGACAAGCAGATGCGAGCCGCCCACGACCATGCCCGCCAACTGGGCATCATCCTCAAAGGCGACATCCCCATCGGTGTCAGCCGTCAGGGATGCGACGTGTGGGTAGAACCCAAGTATTTCAATATGAACGGTCAGGCAGGAGCACCGCCCGACGACTTCTCCGAGGACGGACAGAACTGGGGCTTCCCCACCTACAACTGGGACGAGATGCTGAAGGACGGCTGCCAGTGGTGGGTGCGCCGCTTCCAAAACATGGCGCGTTTCTTCGATGCCTACCGCATAGACCATGTGCTTGGCTTCTTCCGCATCTGGGAGATACCGGTGCCACAATCCAGCGGCCTCTTCGGTCAGTTCCAACCCGCACTGCCCCTGAGCCGTCAGGACGTAGAAGCATGGGGGATGCCCTTCCATCCTGAACTCTATCTCGAAGACCATAAGCAGAAAGACCGCTGGCACCCCGCCATCGGAGCACTGAAGACGCCGTTCTATCACAGCCTGCCCGACTGGGAAAAAGGCCGCTTCTACGAACTCTATGCCGACTACTATTATCGTCGCAACAACCAGTTCTGGTATGGCGAGGCCATGAAGAAACTGCCGAAACTCGTCGAGGCCACCCGTATGCTCGTCTGTGCCGAAGACCTCGGCATGGTGCCCGACTGTGTGGCATGGGTGATGCAGGAGTTGCGCATCCTCTCGCTGGAGATACAGTCGATGCCGAAAGATCCGCATGTGCGCTTCGGATATCTCGACCGCAACCCCTACCGCTCCGTTTCCACCATCTCTACCCACGACATGGCAACCCTCCGGCAGTGGTGGGACGAAGACTGGCCCCGCACGCAAGACTACTTCAACAACATGCTTCACCGACAGGGACCGGCACCCCATCCGCTGCCCGGATGGCTGGCACGCGACATCGTCATGCAGCACCTCCAGTCGCCCTCCATGCTCTGCATCATCTCGTTGCAAGACTGGCTGGCCATCGATGAGCAGCTACGGCTGGCCGATGCCGATGCCGAACGCATCAACATACCCGCCAACCCCAAGCACTACTGGCGTTACCGTATGCACCTGAACATCGAAGACCTCATGGCCAATGCCAACTTCACGGCCAACGTCCGTGAGCTTGTCGCCCGTAGCGGACGAGCTTAAACCCCCTACCCATGACAATATGAAACAGAAAGCATTACTATTCATCCTCATAGCCATGATGGCCATCGCTACCGACGTCCGGGCACAAGGGCCGGAAACCGTCTATCGGAAGGAAGCCACCACCTTCCGCCTCTTTGCACCCGGCAAGGCCCGGCAGGTCACCCTCCGCCTCTATAACGAAGGCGTAGGCGGCAAACCCTGCAAGACCGTCAAGATGACGCGCGACCCAGAGCTGGACAACATCTGGCGCGCCACCGTCAAAGGCGACCTGAAAGGCAAGTTCTATACCTTTGACGTCACAGGGACAAAGAAACATCCCAACGAAACGCCCGGAATCTTTGCCCGTGCCGTGAGTGTGAACGGACAGCGTGGTGCCATCATCGATATGAACGACACCGACCCAGAGGGATGGCTCGACGACGACAGACCCGTATGGCTCGCACCCACCGACTGGGTCGTCTACGAGATGCATCATCGCGACTTCTCCATCCATCCGCAGTCAGGCTTCCAGTACAAGGGAAAATATCTGGCACTGACCGAGAAGAAAGCCCTGCGCCATCTGAGGCGCCTCGGAGTCAATGCCGTCCACATCCTGCCATCCTTCGACTTCGCCTCCATCGACGAGACGCGCCTCGACCAACCGCAGTATAACTGGGGCTACGACCCCGTGAACTACAACGTGCCGGAAGGGTCATACGCCACCGACCCCTACGACCCCGTATGTCGCATCCGCGAGTTCAAGCAGATGGTGAAAGCCCTCCACACGGCAGGCATCCGCGTCATCCTCGACGTCGTCTACAACCACACCTTCAACATCGACGGCAGCAACTTCCAGAAAACCTTCCCCGGCTACTTCTACCGCAAGAATGCCGACGGCACCTGGAGCGACGGTTCGGGTTGCGGCAACGAGACCGCATCAGAGCGCGAGATGATGCGGATGTTCATGTTCGAAAGCGTGAAATACTGGATGAAAGAATATCACATCGACGGTTTCCGCTTCGACCTCATGGGCGTTCACGACATAGAGACCATGAACTTCCTGTCGAAGATGCTCTATCAGATGGACGACCGCGTGCTCATCTATGGTGAAGGATGGAGTGCCGGCCCGTGCGCCTATCCCGCCGACAAGCTCGCCATGAAGGCCAACGTCAGCCAGATGCCCCTCGTGGCAGCCTTCTCCGACGACCTCCGTGACGCCCTGCGCGGCCCCTTCTCCGACGACACCAAGGGAGCCTTCCTCGCCGCCATACCCGGAGAGGAAGAAAGCCTCAAGGCCGGCATCGCCGCCATGACCGCCCACCCCCAGGTGGACTATTCACGCGTCAACTACAGCAAGCAGCCCTGGGCATTGCAGCCCGCACAGATGGTCAGCTATGTCAGCTGCCACGACGACATGTGCCTCGTCGACCGGCTGAAGACCGAGATGCCCGCCATCACCACCGATGAACTCATCCGCCTCGACCTGCTGGCACAAACCGCCGTCTTCACCTCCCAGGGCATCCCCTTCATGCTCTCCGGCGAAGAGATGTTGCGCAGCAAGAAAGGAGTCCACAACTCCTACAACTCACCCGACAGCATCAACCAACTCGACTGGCAGAACCTCCAGCGCTATCCGCAGGTGTTCGACTACTACCGCAACCTCATCCACCTGCGCCGCCATCATCCAGCCTTCCACATGGGTGAGACCGCACTCATACAGAAGCACCTCGAGTTCCTGCCCACCCAGCCCTGCCTCGTGGCCTTCCGGCTGAAAGACTTTGCCGGTGACGACAAATGGGAAGACATCATCGTCGTGCTCAATGCCAACAAGAGCGCCCGCACCGTCGATATCCCCGACGACACATGGACCGTCGTCTGTTGCGAGGGAGTCATCAACGAAGAGGGCATCCACGACTTCAAGGGCAACAAAATAACCGTCAGCCCACAGTCGGCAGTGATACTCCATAATTGAAAACACCCAAAAGCCCACCCCAACCCTCCCCAAGGGAGGGAGTACCTGCCGGGAGGGGAGGACCTGCCGGAGTTGGACTCCCTCCCTTGGGGAGGGTTGGGGTGGGCTTTACTCATTTCTCATGCTTTCTCTTGGTGACACACCGTAGAACTTTTTGAACATACGGGA
>Ga0310697_10006634_pt1 | contig 10977 bp, 7 predicted proteins | sample 172DNAGHGlowgp2_FD_203883 | JGI IMG/M metagenome (GOLD analysis project Ga0310697, IMG submission 203883) | Sheep rumen microbial communities from Palmerston North, Manawatu-Wanganui, New Zealand - 1728 DNA GHGlow gp2 (v2) (version 2) | ecosystem: Host-associated > Mammals > Digestive system >...
AATCTCACTTCCGAAAAATCGCTCCTTTACCAATCTGTATTTTTCAAGATGCAGCTGACTATCAAGCGAAGTCCTACCAATAATGAACGCTTTATCGAATCCTTTTTCTATAGCGTATTCTTCAAAAGCTTCGTAGGATTCTTTAGTAACATCACAAGATGTCACAACCTTAATTATTTGACCTTGATAATTATTGTTGCCACTTACGATTCTATCAACTATCTTAAAGAGTTCAGATTTAGATAAGCATTCATATCGTTTACACTGTATGAAATACCTATGCATTCCACCTTTTTCAGAACAAAGAATATCAACACCCTCGTCCGACCCCTTTATACCATAAGACCTTATATCTTCGTACAGACAATCCGTATCAAGAATGTTTAGATACATTCTCTCAAACATCATTGGATCTAAGTCTTCAAAATGTAAGACCCCTTTAGTTGTTGACTGTATCATATATAAAAGCTTATAGTGTTATTTATAATTGTTTTCTTTTGACATATCATATATCACATCTTCTACTTTCTTCTTAGCCATTTCCAGAAGTTCCTTGCTTTCTGTTCTAAATGCGAAAGATTGTTTGACTTTCTCTGCTATTGCTTCTTGTTTGTTTTTTGGCAGTATTGGAATAAGAAATTTCTCTAAGTCAGATGGATATAATTCAGCCTGTGCACTACCAGTACAAGCTTTTTCTGTTTGAAGTCTTCCTACTTTACTGTTAAGTACTAAAGCAGCATATATAGGATTAACCCCATCAAGCCTGAGAATATTTACATGATTACTAGCAATTGCAATATCCGAAAGCAAATAAGGCTGCGTTCTTCCAACATTCGCTCCCGTAGTATATACGAGAATGTCATTCTTTCTTATCACTGCTCTCTCATTTTGTTTTAAGAACTCAGAACTTGTCTTCTCAAAGTTATCATAATCCAAGCCATTCTCAAGAATATGTTTGCTATTTACGACTGAGATATTACCATCTGGGATGTAATCAGGCTGGACACCGCGAGCATTGAATGTCTGCAAATCAGCAACGGTTTTGTATGATACGGATTTTATTTTTTCTTCAAGGTTATCATACTTGATATGGTAGTATTCTGCGTCTAGGCGTCCACTTGATACAAAATCGGAAAAGCGTTTTACTGAGACTGCCTCGCTACTTTGCTTAAAGTCCTTCATCCCTAAACATTCAACTAGAAAGTTTTCAGCAGAGTCATATAATTGCTGGCCTTTTATTAAAGACTCATATGAACGATTGACAATTTCTGATATATCCTTTTGGATAGACTGCTCGATGTTAGGAATAAGCAATTGATCAAAGTCTTCCAGAATAAGCCCCGTCTGCCCCGAACCTCTACGGAATTTCTGTATCTGTTGTTGTCCATACTTGCTCATTAAATATATTCCCACATATTCGGGCAGTAACATATCTTTATTGGGCCGAATGATTGCTAATTTGCAGCTACATGTTGCCAAGTTATTGGTGGTCACCAAAGACACGTTTCCTATGATTGCGCCCACTATAGACAATAACACGTCACCTTTTTGCAAATGAGAACGTTGCATTGTCGGCATGTCAAAAATAGGCTTCGGAATACGTAAAGGAGACGTTGTTGTTTCGATGAATACATTATATATGTCACCTCCTCTATAATATGGCACACCTTCATCCACAAAGTTGTCGCTTATTGACATGTGGTTACCATCTGAAATAATCGCGAAGTTTGCAAGCGATTGAGCATCAATTTTATTAAACAATTTTTGCTGCCCAAGGTTGAATTTAGAATAAAACTCAGCGTCCAGTCTCAGTGTACGCTCTAAACTGGTGTTGCTGATTTCAGAGATTTCCAGCCCCTCCAACAAAGATTTGTATTTTACTTCATCAAAGGGGCATCTGCGAAAAAAGACAGCTTTTCCCTTTTGGCAAATTCGGCAAAAGCCTCGGCAATGCCATCCTTGCAGTATCTCCCTTTAAGCCTCGCATCGCGACTTGTCCACAGAGCATCGAGTTCAGGGTCGTGATTATAGAGGTCGTGTTTTACGAAGATGTGTCCGTGGGTATCTTTCATACGTACATGACTGCGCTCTTTTACGTTTTCCGTCATAAGGTAAAACTTTTGTACCTCTTTAGACAAGGCTGCGTATTCGTCAGGTCCTATTTCGACTGCTGTGTAGCAATCGCAGTCCTTACCACCGTTCACAACTTCCTTATAGTACTTTCGTGAAACTGCGGACAGGTCAAGCCATTCTTCCAAGGTAATCTCGTCAGCCAGTGCAAGTATTTTTTTGTTCTGTGCATCTTTCTTGCCCAGTGACTTCTTTTTAAACGTCACGGGTTTCTTTATCCATTTCCTGTGTGCTGCGAGTTCGCCATAATCTTCAATGAAAAGGTCTTGGATAAAGTCTGTAGAGTTCCATGTGGTTTTCTGTTCTACCGCCTGTTGTACGATGTTTCCATCTTTTATTGAATAAATATATTTTGTCCATGTGACGTAATTCTCTGTCACATAGATTTTCTCTTTCTTGTTGTTTACAGTCGGCTCCTGCATGGTGGCAAAGAAGATGTTGTAGTCATCAACTTTGGGACAAAGTTTATCATCCCACTTTTGTACAAAGAGAACACTCGTCTTTGTTCCTGTATGCTGGAGAAATGTATTAGGGTGCAAGCCCACAACGGCCAGAATACGGCACTTCTCAGCAATGAAGTCACGCAGATATTTTTCACTCGAATTGTTGAAGTCACCTTGCGGTAAGACCACTCCCATACGTCCGCCAGGTTTCAAGAAATTAAGGTTGCGCTCAATAAAAAGTATATCACGACCGATATTGTTCTTCAGTTTTCCCTTATCGTTGAAGCCGAGTGTGTAAAGGCCAATGACTTTTGGATCTGTGCGGTCGCCAGCAAACGGCGGATTGCCAAGCACAAGGTCAAAGTCATATTTTCTGTAAGTTCCCTTTTCATCTTTATTTGCATAACCTTCAAGCCTATGAAATCCTTCAAAATATTTTTGAGGCCATTCCTTCTTTTGCAAATACTTACTCCCATTCCACACATTATAGTCAAGCGTGTTCAGTTCAAGGACGTTTGTCTTACCGTCTCCAGCAATAATGTTGAGCATTTTTCCTACACGGACGCAAACCTCGTCGAAATCAATAGCGAACACTTTTCTATTCACATAATTTATTTCTCGCTGACTTCGCTTTGTGTTTACAAAATTATGCTGTTTAGGGTTTATCTTGTTCCACACATGGAAAATTGTGTGCATGGGGAAACCGCAGCTTCCGCTTGCGGTATCAATCATAGCATCTTCTTCCGTAGGATTCATCATTTTAACACACATATCAATGACATAGCGCGGAGTAAAAAATTGACCTTTTTCTGCTTTCTGAGACTTTTTCATCAAGTGTTCAAAAGCATCATCCACAACATCAAGGTTTGAGTTGAAGAGCTTTACGTTTTCAAGATAGCTTACCACTATCTTTACGTCGGAAGCACCAAGTTCAAACTTTGTTTCTTTTGGAAAAATACCGACCCATTCATCCTGAGCCTTTTCAAATAAATTTTGCACCCTGTTCAAAACCTGATTTTCAGAACCGAGCGACCGGAACTCCAGTTGACGGAAGTTCGCATCTTTATTGTATTCTGATACGTGAGATATGAATCCATCGTTAATAGCATTTGAAAGGCGGTCGTTATCATCAGCGGAACAAAACTCATCATATAGTTTGGCAAAGAGAAATTTGAAAACTTCCTCAAAAACATCACCTCCGAAATTAGCAAAGATTTTGTCTTCTAATTCCAGAATAACGTCTTTCAAAGATGTAGTACTCTTTTCGTCCTCAATGACAAGATCCTTGATGGTAAAACTGTGGTTTAATATTTGGTCGAGTGTTTCGTTGAATTTTGGGAGGCGGTCTATTTTCTCAAACTTATAGTTCTTGTTATGAGAACTCTGCCTATTGAAATAATACTCCTTTACTTCGCCACCATCCACCTCTACGGCAATGCTTGCACCAAGGGTTTTGCAATAACTTTCCAACTGACCGTCAACCTTCTCTTTTCCAGGTGCCTTACACTCCACTACTATATAAGGAGCAGTTTTATGTTCGTCTTCATAAATTACGATGTCGGCACGTTTTTCTTCATCACGCCCCATCATCACAATTCTCTCTAATTCGATACGCTCTTTTGGATAGCCGTATTCTTCAATCAGTTTATGAACGTAAAGCTGGCGTACAATTTCTTCCGGCTTCACTTCTATCTCTTTTTCGCGAATTATGCAATTCACCCTTGCAACTTGTTTGCCATCGTCATTAACACCTTGATAGATGCGGTTTTCGAGCCATATTATTTCCTGCTCGGAGAACTGTGTGAGATTATTATACTCTTCTTTTGAAAGAATTTCTGTCAGTTTCATTGCCTTTTTTTTTTAACGTGTTAAACATGAGTTGATTTTGGCTCAACTCTGACGAGCTCCGTATAATCGACTTCTAATAAGTCGGCAATTTTAATCAAGATTTCAAGAGTGGGTTGAGATTGGTTTGTACACCACTTTGAAACAGTCGTTGGGTCTTTACCCAGCTCCTTTGCAAGCCATCTGGCAGTTTTATTCTTTTCTACCAGCATAACTTTGATTCTGTTTAGTCCATTATTTTCCATCTAAAATAAATTGAATTTTGTACAAAGATACAAAAAAAATAATCTCACGACATAGATTCTTGTCAAAAATATATTGAAATTTACCAATTCGTTTGAAAATTTTCATACTTGTCAGTTCGACTTTTATATTTCGCAAAACATTTCTTGTCCTGTCATTGACTCCTACTTTTTTGGAATAAGGATGATTAGACGTCAGAATATTATGAAAAACAACAATTATCCCTCTTTTTTTTAGTGCTTGCAACTTCAAGGGACTTTTTCATCACTCCTTCTTCATTTTTTCCCCCACAAAAAGGTTAAAGTTAATTGGTTAATTGGTTAATTGGGGTTTTTCAAATTCTGCGGCAAATTTAAAGAGTCTTGATGAAATAAACAGAAAAAATATATGTATGTAAACTGCCCTATTATCTCCAAAAATCAGAAAAGTCTAAACAATTGCGATTTGTTTAGACTTTTCTTATGATGATGACTTCTGTTCAGAAGAACATGAGGGGCAATGAGTTCTTCCGTTTCTGCGAAAGTTCGCTCTTCATGCGCGTAATGGCGATTTTGAAGAAGAAGGCGATGAGGTGTTCATCGGTTCCTTCTATGCGAATTTGTTTAAGGGCAGAGATATAAGCGGAACGCTCTTCAATGGGGATGATGAGTAAGGGGTGATTGGCACGAAGCAAGATGAAGTTTGAGAACAAACGACCTGTTCTCCCGTTGCCGTCACGGAAGGGATGCAGATACTCATAGTATCCGTGCCATTTTGCTGAGACAATCATGGGATGCTGCCCGTCATGAAGAGCTTTTTCGGTAGAGGTCATCAAGTTGGGAACACGGGCTATCAGCGTTTCGTGGTCACCAAACATGGTGTCACCAGCAGCCATGTCTTCTGTCGTGTATTCGCCAGGTATGGCATCGGGAACACGGTATTGAAGTGTATGCTCTGTCACCAGACGGTTCACCTCCTTCAACAAAACTTCATCAAACGGACTCTCCAAATGACTCGTCATGTAGTCGAAAGCACGAAAGTGGTCAGCCATCTCTGTGCATTCCAGCAACGAGCGCCCCACTGGAATCATTGCCATGCCTTGTTCGCGAAGGATTCTTGTATCATCCACTGTGAATGAGTTTCCCTCGATAGCGCAAGAATGGGCAGAGAACAGAATCTCGTTGTATTCCATCCACTGCTGATGCCCCATCTTTTCAGCTATCTTCTGCTGATACTCCAAACGGATGCGTTCGTATTCTTCTATTTCCTTCTCGAACATCGTTAAAAAAAGAGGATAAAGTATTTAACTCAACTTTTGGGGCGCTGCTACATCCGTTCGGGCATCTCGATGCCGAGCAAGCCCATGCCGAGGCTGATGACTTTGGCGACTGCCTGAGCAAGGGAGAGACGGAAGAGTTTGAGGGTCTCGTCGGTCTCGCCGAGGATGGTGAAGTCGTGGTAGAACTGGTTGAACGCCTTGGTGAGTTCGTAGCAGTAGTTGCAGATGCCAGAGGGGCTGTAGTCGGTGCCTGCCTGACGAACTGCCACGGGGAACTGGTTGAGCTTCTGGATGAGCTCGGTTTCTTTTGTGGACAGTTGGCAGTTGACAGTTGACAGTTGGGCGGGGATGACCACTCCCTGGTCTTTGGCTTTGCGAAGAATGGAGGCGATACGGGCATAGGTGTACTGAATGAAGGGACCTGTGTTGCCGTTGAAGTCGATGGACTCTTCAGGGTTGAAGAGCATGTTCTTGCGGGCATCGACTTTGAGGATGAAGTATTTGAGTGCGCCAAGTCCCACCTTGCGTGCCACCTCACGTGCCTCTTCTTCAGGCATTTCGGTCTGTTTGACACGCTCCTTACTGGCTTCGTAAGCATCAGCTATCATGGCTGCCATGAGGTCGTCGGCATCGACTACGGTACCTTCTCGGCTCTTCATCTTGCCGTTGGGAAGTTCGACCATGCCATAGGAGAAGTGAACAAGGTCTTTGCCCCATTTGAAGCCGAGTTTGTCGAGGAGAATGGAGAGCACCTGGAAGTGGTAGTTCTGCTCGTTGCCCACTACGTAGATCATCTTGTCGATGGGGAAGTCTTGGAAACGGAGTTTGGCGGTGCCGATGTCTTGTGTCATATAGACGGAGGTTCCGTCGGAGCGCAGAAGGAGTTTTTCGTCAAGCCCTTCGCCTGTGAGGTCTGCCCACACAGAACCATCATCGCGACGATAGAAGAGTCCTTTCTGAAGGCCTTCGATGACTTTCTCCTTACCTTCGAGGTAGGTGTCTGATTCGTAGTATATCTTGTCGAAGCTGACGCCCATCATCTTGTAGGTTTCGTCGAAACCCGCATAAACCCATTCGTTCATCTTGCGCCAGAGGGCACGCACTTCGGAGTCGTTGCGCTCCCACTTGACGAGCATCTCGTGGGCTTCCTTGATGAGGGGTGCTTCCTGCTTGGCTGTCTCTTCGTCCATGCCTTGTGCGACGAGCTGCTTGACCTCTTCGCGGTAGTGCTTGTCAAAGGCCACGTAGTAGTCGCCAATGAGGTGGTCGCCCTTCTTGCCAGAGGATTCGGGTGTTTCGCCATTGCCCCACTTGAGCCATGCGAGCATGGACTTGCAGATGTGGATGCCACGGTCGTTGACGATGTTGGTCTTGACCACCTTGTTGCCATTGGCTTCGACAATACGTGCGAGGGCGCTGCCGAGGAGGTTGTTCCTGACGTGTCCGAGGTGGAGGGGCTTGTTGGTGTTGGGCGATGAGTATTCAATCATCACGAGCGGACTCTTGTCAGTGACGGGTTGGAAACCAAACTGTGGGTCGGCATTGACTTGATTGAGCAGGTCAATCCATGGGGCATCGCTGATGACGAGGTTGAGGAATCCCTTGACCACGTTGTATTTGGCAACCACATCGCCTGCATTCTCCACAAGGTATTTACCTATCTCTTCACCCACCATTTCGGGGGACTTGCGTGCTGCCTTGACAAAGGGGAACACCACCACGGTGAGGTGGCCTTCAAATTCATCACGGGTCTTCTGCAACTGCACCTGCTGAGCGGGTGCTTCAAAGCCATAGAGCGACTTGACTGCCGCCTGTACGCCTTCTATCAGTTTTTCTTCTATTGTCATTTTGCAAAAATATTATCTAAAATCTTTTTATGTGAAAAGTGAAAAACTAAAAGTGAAAAGTTAGGAGTTAGGAGTTGCCATGCGGCGTGTTGGAATCCTGTTTACTATGGATACTTTCACTGTTAATTTTTAACTTTTAGTTTTTGACTCGGAATGCTAAAATCTCACGCCGAAGGAGGCTTTGGCACTCCAATCGTTGATGTGTCCGTGTCCTGTCTTGTAGCGATAGCTGAAGGTGTCGAACTGTGCGTAGAGGCTGACGAAATAGCGGCTCCACTGGTAGGCGACGGTGGCACGGGCATCGAAGTTGATGCTCACACGACCATTACGGTTTTGAGTTCCATAGGGTTCGAGCGTAAGGTCGTTCTCTGTGAACAGATAGGCATGATTCCAATCATACTCGTCGGGTTCGCAGTAGTGCAGATCTTCCTTATTTTCGGCAATGTACTGGTTGAGCCTTTCGACATTCTCTGCCTCAGGAGCATCGTTGTTCCAGATATTCTTCAAATCGTCTTCTGGCACCCAAAGTTTCTTGTATTTCACATAGTCCTTGTCGTCATCGTCAGAGAGGGCAAAGGTCTTTCGTGAATAGGGGGAGTCGTAGAGCGACACCTTGATTTTGTCGTAGAAGGTCAGAGAGGGCAGCACGGTGGCATTGATGAGCCATCCCTTTGCTGGCACCCAGTTGTAGGAGTAACCGGCACTCACGCTTGCCTGCCATTGTCTGATGGTGCCCACCTTGCTCATCATCATGACGAAGTCGGCATCGAGATTGTTGGCAAAGGCATATTTGGAATGGAAGAACGAAATGCCAGCAATGGGCGAACCTGCCGAACGCTTCTGAATGACAGCCTGACGACGAGCGGCTGCATAGGAGAAACGCTTGTAGTTGAAGATGTAGAAGCCATTCAGATAGAGGGTGCGCGCCTTGATGGGGTCCATCAGGCTATAGGAGTCTTTGTCACCTACCACACCCATCTCTCCTGTCTCCTCATCCACATAATGTATTTTCATGTCCACCTCGGGCTCGTCGGTCTTGAAGGTGTGGTACCGGAAGTTCAGGCTGTAGAACTTGCCTGTAGATGTGAGTGTGAGGCTGGTTCCCTTGTCACCGCCCACATTGACTGCATATCCGATGCCATGTCCACGATAACCTACCCATGCACCTACCGATGTGCTCACCTTCGTCAATATGCGGGGGTTCCAATCGATGCCCTCGCCAGGTTCAGCCTTGGGGAATTGGCTACCATCCATGGTGGAGTTCATCTTCAAGTCGGTCTGGTCATAGGCATTCTGCACCATCACCGACCAGGGCTGCTTGGGCATCTCTATGTAGCGAGGGTCATGTCCCCTCACACGAGTGGAGTCGAAAAAAGTGGTGACCTTATCATACACCCCTTTCAGTCCACGTTTAGATGCGACTGAATCGGAGTTGGCTGAGTTCTGTGCAAAACCAGACAGGGTGCAAGCAAGCAACATGGAAATGAAGATGATTCGCATAGTGTTTCTGTTTTTGTTAGTATTTTGTCTGCAAAGATAAGAAAAAGTTAGGAGTTAGGAGTTAGGAGTTAGGAGTTATTTAAAAAAAGAAGGAACTTAACAGTCCTTTCACACCAAAAAAGGACTGCTTTTCTCACGAAGAGCAGTCCTCAAACCAATAAAAATCAATTTACCAATATATAGTAGAAAGAGAGAGAAATTCGAATGCAGAATGAAATAAGCACGTTTATTTCTTATGCTGAGATGCATCCTCTCTTATGTAAAGAGAGAGAAATTCGTCTTATCTGCGACCTCCACCTGTACGTCCTCCCACTGCTGCACCTCCACCACGAGTGCTCATGCTTGCACCACTGCTGCGAGTGCCCATGCTTGCGCCTGCACTGCTACGGGTTCCGATACTTGTACTGGAGCTGGTGCGTGTGCCGATGTTGCTGCTGCCACGAGAAGGCAGGGTTGGAGCAGTTGTGGTCGTGCTGCGAGTGGCACCATTGAAGCGAGAAGAGCTGTTGATGTTGCTGCCGCTGCGCATGCTGCTGCCGGCATTGGCACCCACGTTGGTGCGCATCTCATGACGGTTAGCTTCCACAACGCTGTTCGTAGTCACATTCGTGTTGGGAGTCGTAGGACGAGTCACATTCACGTTAGGAGCTGTTGGACGAGTCACGTTCACGTTGGTGTTCACATTCACGTTACGGTTGACGTTCACGTTGGTGTTCGTATTACGGTTCACATTGGTATTCATGTTGCCGTTCATGCGTGGAGCCATATCGTTAGCTCTGCCTGTGCGGGGCGCTGCGCCACGGTATGCACCATTGTTGGGAACCATGCCACCACGAGGACCCATATCGCCGCGAGGCACATTGTGAGGAGGAGGAACCATTCTGTCCCTTCTGGGCGCCATGCCACGGAAGAAGTGACCCCCAGTGTAGGTTACCAATGGGCGAGGAGCGCGGTAGTAGTAGCGGTTCACCCCATAGCGGTCGTAGTCGTAGATGCTGAATCGCCAGCCACGGTTTGCAAACACGATAGGACGATAGAAGTAGGTGTAGTTGATTACACGGTTCCAGAGTCTTGTGCCGAGCAAATTGCGGAGTGCAATATCGCGTGCAGCCACCACTGCCATGTAGTCGTCGTAGTAGTAACCCAATGCCACATCGTCCAGATACTCATTCACGCCCCAAATGTAGTCGTAGTTGATGCGATATATCTCGTCAATGACGAATGGGTCGCTGATACCAAGTGTGTAAGCCATGCGGTCGGTCAAGAACCGTGCATTGCTGCGCATAGCTGCGATGCTCATGCTCTGAGCGTTGACTGTCATTGCTCCGATGAAGAGGATGACTGCTGCGAGTGTAGTTCTTAAAGCCTTCATAATCGTATTCTTTTAAAGTGTTAATACCTTGTTTATTTCTATGTTGTTTGACCTTCCAAGAGTCGCTCCACTGTCGGGCTTTTCTTTTGTTGTCGATGCAAAGTTACGGCAAAAAGAAACCCCTCGCAAATGGCATTTTCCTATTTGCGAGGGGTTTTTCCCTATTTGGTGAGGGGTCATGCGAAGGGAAGTTCCAACTGCACGGCTCCCAACAGATTGAAAGTCATTCGATGATAAGGCGTTGTGCCATGATTCTCAATGCCTTGCCGATGTTCCTTTGTAGGATAGCCCGCATTGTGATCCCAACCATAGAAAGGAAACTCCTGATGCAATTTTTTC
>Ga0310697_10006635_pt1 | contig 10974 bp, 5 predicted proteins | sample 172DNAGHGlowgp2_FD_203883 | JGI IMG/M metagenome (GOLD analysis project Ga0310697, IMG submission 203883) | Sheep rumen microbial communities from Palmerston North, Manawatu-Wanganui, New Zealand - 1728 DNA GHGlow gp2 (v2) (version 2) | ecosystem: Host-associated > Mammals > Digestive system >...
GTAATCCTGGTATTCCTCCGGCTTGACTATACCATGTTCTTTTACGGCTTCACCGATTATCTCGCCTACCGGCAGCCTGGGTGATAATGAAGAATACGGATCCTGGAAGATTATCTGCATCTTCGTGCGCAGCGCACGCAGCTCCTTTTTATCCTTAGCCGATATATCCTCTCCGTTAAAGAGTATCTCACCGTCGGTCTTTTCCAGAAGCCGCAGTATCGTACGTCCGGTCGTGGACTTGCCGCAGCCGGATTCACCTACCAGGCCCATTGTGGTCCCTTTTTTGATGGTGAAGCTTACATCATCGACGGCCTTAACCTGTCCGGTCACTCCGCCGAAGAAGCCGCCCTTTATGGGAAAATATTTTTTTAAGTGAGATACTTCTAAGATGTTTTCGCTCATGTTTATATTCCTCCGGGGAAAGATCGTCTTATGCCCCATATCATCGTTATAGTGACTAACCTCTCAGGTAGCAGCTGACTCTGTGGGTGGGGCTGAGCTCATAAACTCCGGGGTATTCGCCCTCGCATTCCTTGATGCATTTTTCGCATCTGTCGCGGAAATAGCAGTAATCCGGCATATCTACAGGGTTGGGCACGTTACCCGGTATGCTGTAAAGCCTCTTTACATGCTTGCCCACAACAGGCTTTGAGTTCATAAGTCCTATGGTGTAGGGATGCCTGGGATCATGGAAGATCTCTGAAGCACTGCCCTGCTCCACTACCCTGCCCGCATACATTACCACCACGTAATCTGCCATTTCCGCCACCACACCCAGATCGTGGGTGATCAGCATGATGGACGAGCCAATCCTGTCTTTTAAGTTGCGCAGAAGGTCCAGTATCTGCGCCTGTATCGTAACATCCAGTGCGGTAGTCGGCTCATCGGCGATTATCAGTCTGGGGTCGCAGGAAAGCGCCATGGCTATCATTATCCTCTGTCTCATACCACCGGACAGCTCGTGCGGATACATGGAATATACGCCTTCTTTATTTGCGATACCCACCATGGAAAGCATGTCCATGGTCCTGGCTTTCACATCCTCCTTACTCATCGTGGGATTATGAAGCGCTATCACCTCATCCACCTGCGCACCGATACGGAACACCGGATTTAAGGATGTCATGGGCTCCTGGAAGATCATGGCCATCTGATTGCCGCGCAATCCTCTCATCACATCGGCCGGTGCTGCTGCCACATTGATGGCTTTCTCACCTGTATTAAAACGTATCTCACCGCCTATCGTCTGACCGGAAGGCCGCTGTACCAGCTGCATGAGTGATAAGCTGGTCACTGATTTTCCGCAGCCGGATTCCCCCACTATACCCACGGTCTTTCCCAGGGGCACATCAAAACTCACGCCGTCTACAGCCTTCACCGTTCCTATATCCGTGAAGAAATAAGTCTGCACATTATCAAATTCCACGCAGTTATTTTCATCACGCATCTTTGTCACATATTCCGATTCGGGAATATGCCTGCGGTTTCTTTTTTTCTCTATCTCGGAAGTGATCTTCCTGTTTCTTCTGGAGATCTCCCTTGATTCTTTTGCAGAGATATAATTACCGTTCTTAGCCATCTTCTTACCTCTTCATCCTGGGATCAAAGGCATCCCTCAGTCCGTCACCGATAAAATTGAATGCCAGCACCGTAAGCAGTATGAAAAATCCTGCGGGTACCCACACAAACAGATAATTGGTCATAACATACGAATCATTAACGGCATTGATGATACTGCCCCATGAAGCTGCCGGATACTTGATACCAAGACCCAGATATGAAAGAGTAGCCTCAGCAAGTATGACCTCGCCCAGTCCCATGCTGGCGTACACTATAAGCTGGGGCACCACATTGGGGATCAGATGCTTGAAGATACGCCTGCGAACGCTTATGCCTGTTGCCTCCGCAGCTATCATGAATTCCTGCTCGCGCAGTGAAAGGATCTGACCGCGTACTATACGGGCTATACCTACCCAGCCTATCACCGCCATTACCACGCACAGAAGATATATACGTGCGGTGGCCGGTGCCTGGTACCAGTCCATAATGGAACCCAGTATCAGATAAAGGGGCATGGACGGGATGCAGTAGACCACATCCACCACTCTCATTAAAAAGTTATCCACCCAGCCTCCGAAGAAGCCCGCGATACCGCCCAGTATCGTTCCTATGGTCACCTCTATCGCTATTACCACAAATCCTATAAGAAGCGATATCCTGCCTCCGTACATAAGCCTGGTCAGCAGATCCATACCGTTACCGTCGGTACCGAAGATATGCTCCTTTGAAGGAGATGCATATTTATCGATGACCTTGGTCTCCTGGTTACGGCGGATCAGATACTGCCCGTTCTTGTTCTGCAGGATATATCTTACTTCCGTTCCGTCGCTATCGGGATAGCTAAAGCTCTCTTCTCCCGCCGCTATAGCCTCCAGCGCTGTCATCTTATATGCAGGGCTTAAATATGTACCGCTTACCACAGGGTTAAAATTCATGGGAGATACAAAAGCGTATTCCTCACCGTTTAAATAGATAAGCTCGCCGCTCTCATCCACGTTTAAACTGTACTCCGTACCGTCGGCTTTAAATGAGTCCGCTTTATCGGACCCTGCGATCAGCGCCTCACGGCAGAACTCATAGGAAAGCGATGTAGATGAAGAATAAGCTGTAAAGCTCTTCATGCTGCCCACCGCTATCTCATGCGCTTTATAGAAAGTGGGCCTTTCGATGAATGCATTGAAAAGGTACAGTTCTCCGTCCTTTTCAAAAACATTCTTTCCGGCAGCCGCAGCATCTTTAAACTCCTGCTGCTTCCAGAAAAGTCCTGTTTCCGGCGTTAACGAATATACGATATATACCTCATCCCCTGCGGGAGAGATGCCGTAGTATCCGCCGCTTCTGGACTCGAAGGCATAATCTTTTTTCGTAACTGCCATTATGGTCTTTGAATATATATCTTTCGGGAGCTGTTCACCGGGTGCATTTACAAACTGATACTGGTCTATAACGGTAGTACCCGCATAATCCTTAAGCATCACTTCGGTGGTGTAGAACACCTCGCTCTGTGAATAGGGCACCAATACTCCGCCCAGGAAGGCAAACAAAAACATCCCGACTATAATGACTATACCGACGATAGCCAGACGGTTGCGCAAAAAGCGCTTAAGGACCATCATACCGGGGGAGAGTACCCTCACCCTGGCTGCATCGTCGAGTGTCATCTTCTCTTCTTTCTCAATATTTTTCTCAATATTTTTTTCAGTGTCTTTTTCGATCTTCTTATCTTTATCACTCATCATCCGACCCTCACTCTGGGATCTACCGCCGCGTACAGCACATCCGCTATCAGGTTGCCCAGCAGTGTAAGCGCGGCCAGGAATACAAGATAGAACATAACAAAAGGAATATCACCCTGCATAACGCAGACATAAGACGTATAGCCTATACCGGGGATCTGGAACAGCTGCTCCGTTATCATCGCGCCGGAAAAGAGTCCCGGCAGAGAGCCGCCCAGCAGGGTTACGATGGGGATCAGAGTATTTCTGAAAGCATGATGATTGATAACCTTTTTTTCTGACAGGCCTTTAGCCCTGGCAGTACGTATATAATCGGAATTGAGCACCTCAAGCATGTTGGCACGGACATATCGCATAAGACTTCCTATCGACACCACGGTAATCGTGATGATTGGAAGCACCATATGCTTTGCTATATCCCAGAACTGCTGCATGGGTGTCATCGACTGGTGCATACGGCTTACTGTACCGCTTAAGTCAAACCAGCCAAGCTTTATGGAAAAAATGTATTTAAGTATCGTTGCAAAAAAGAAACTGGGAAGTGAAATACCTATAAGCGCCACCACCGTAACGGTATAATCCGTAAGCGAATACTGCTTTCTGGCGGCAGCAATGCCCAGGGGCACTGCTATTATTATCTCAAGGATAAATGTAGCAAGCCCCAGAGCAAATGAATACCAGATAACGCTCTTAAACTTCTCAAGTATCGGCTGGTTCCAATACCAGGAATCACCGAAATCCAGCCTGACCGCCTTCGATGCCCAGCGCAGATAACCCTGCAGCACTCCCACATCCAGACCATACTGGGCATTGAGCTGCGCCACCCATTCCTGGTAGCTTTTCGCTCCCGGACGGGTGGAGAGAGCCCTTGCCTGATTCTCCACAAACGATGTGGGCATACAACGCATTATCGCGTAAATGATCAGTGATACAAAGAACAGCAATACCACCGATATGAGCAGACGTTTCAGGATAAATTTCTTCATAGCTGCCTTTCCTTATTTCATCATAAGTGTCTGGATCTCGTTTGCATACTGATAGAATGTAGTCTGATCCTTCATAATGGTGTCAACATTGATCCTCTCTGCAGAGAAGAGATTGCAATCCTGTCTCTGATAGATGGGGATCTCTACCGCATAATCAACTATGAAATCAAGGCACTCTTTGTAGATAGCCTTTCTGTACTGCTGGTTGGTTGATGAACGTGCATCCATGATCATCTCATCCAGTTCCTTGTTGTATATACGATACATATATGCGCTGCCGCCCTCTGAATGATATACCTGGAACATATCGGGATCGATGGTTGCCTGCCATGCAGCACACCAGAGCTCTGCAGTACCGCCCTCTGTTGCAGACCAGAGGATGGAAGAATCGGTAAGGTCATTGATCTTAAGATCAAAGCCGATGGTGGCAAGTGCCTCGCTGGCTGCGGTAAGGATACCGAATGAAGGGTGATCGCCCTGGCCTGCGCCGCCGACCATAACCTCATAAGTAAGCTTTGCACCTGCGGGTGCTGCGGTAAGCTTTCCGTCCTTTACTGTATAGCCTGCTGCCTCAAAGAAGCCAAGAGCTGCATTTAAAGCTGCGGCATATTTGTCATCCTCGCTCATTCCGTCGCTGTAGATAGGATTGCCGTCTACATCCGTAGAGAAAGCAACAGCATAGTCGGGATCGGAAGGCTGGGGTGCGGCCCAGCTGGTATTTGAGATGGGGTAGTTGATAACACTTGCAGCGTCACCGTAATAAGAATCGATGACCACATCACGGTATACGGAAAGAACTGTAGCGATAGCCTTTCTTAAGTTCTTTGACTCTTCGCTTCCGGGATTTCCGCCCACGCATACGTTCTCGGCATTCATACCTATGTATCCGTAACCAAGTACGTCAACCAGGGAAGTCACGATCTTATCACCGGACAGCTGTCCGTTAGAGTTTTCCTTGCGTACCTGCTCAAGGCGCTCCTTAGATGCCGAAGGATCGGAGATATCCAGTGTACCCTGTGCCACACCGGGCTCCTTATCGGGATCAAGAGTAACACGGAACTGAAGCTCGCTCACATTGGGCTTGCCCAGATAGTAATTCGGATTGGGCTTCATATAAACGGTCTTGTTCTCGTACTTATCAAATACGAAGGGACCTGCGCCCATAGGCTTGGTCATCTTAGAACGCACGCTTGACAGATCGCCCTTGGTAAAACCGAACTTGTTATTATCATAATCATAAGCTGCCTTATCTCCGTAATAGTGCATGGGAACCACATATGTGCTCAGCTGGTATATAGCCGTAGCATCAAGCTTATCAAGTGTTACGGAGAAGCTGTAATCACCTGTCTTTACGATACCGCTGATGTTCGCAGCCGACTCACCTGTCTCTATACCGTTCTTGTATACATCGGGAAGGAAATCAGTGATGGGACTCTCTGCCTTCTCTGTATCGGAAAGGGTCATAACATCATTTTCGTAAGCTGCCATCATCTCTGCAAAATAATCTGCAGCGGTAGGCACATCACTGCCCTCCAGCGTCCAGGTAGTGCCGCTCACCGAAGCGGTTATGCTGCCGTCATCGCCTGCAGTAGCGAAGCCCCAGTTTACCATACCGTTTGCTATATCGCAGTTATCGATCTTTTCCACACCGGTAACATATCCGTTTGCAATGCAGTAATCCGCGATGCTCTGGCAGAACTGCTCCCCTGCTGCAGGCAGATCCTTCTCAAAGAAGGTCTTCTGCTGCTCCTCGGTATAATATGTAAAGTCGGTATTATCCTCTCCGCCTTCCAGTATCAGGGCCAGCAGAGTCTGAACACCGCTTCTGTATTCCTCAAGTCCGCTGATGGGCAGTGCATAAAGTGAGATGCCGCCGTCATAAGAAGGGTCGCAGAGTACATAATATGTGAAGATGGCATCATCTGCGGTAAGTTTTTCACCATCCGAGAAGAGCACATCATCCCTTAACTTAAAGTCATACTTAACAGTCCCGTCCGTATTCTCGGTAACATCGCAGTCAGCAATGCCTTTGTATGTATAATCTGTTCCGTTGTAATTCTTGGTCTCGCCTTCGATACCATGGTAAATGATATCACCTACACGGTCATTCTTAAGCAATGTAACTGCGGTATAATCAGCCACATTCTGATCGGGCACGGATGCCGCAAAGAGTGAGCAGAATTTCTCACTGAAATCATCCGCTGCGATGACCACAGGTACATCGGAAGCGGGTGCGGGTGCGGGAGTATCTTCCGGCTTTGTGTTATCTCCCGGATCCTCAGGTGCTTCCGTGGGCGTTTCGGCAGTTTCCACTGCAGACTGCTTGCCATCGCAGCCTGTGCTCAGGATCATTACTGAAGCCATGAGCAGAGCCAGGACTCTTTTCTTTTTCATAATTTACCTCCTTTTATAAAGATCCTTCGCTTCGCTCAGGATGACACCCCGGGGATCCTTCGCTTCGCTCAAGATGATTTACGTTTAGATCTTCTTCTCCATTTCTTCCACGATGTGCTTTATGCAGCCGTCCTCAAAAGGCGATTCAAGCCCGACAGCCTTAAGCTCCGGTACATAGAAATCTCTGACCGAAAGCTTACACAGCTTAAGATATCTCTCCCAGGCGTCATTGTAATCTTTATCCATGGCTATCTTAAACTGCATAGCGCATACGCTGGCAAGAACATAATCTATGTAATAAAACGGATAGCAGAATATATGGAGCTGCTTCTGCCACCAGCCGCCGGCGTCAAAGAAGGGATCGTTGTCATAATCCAGCCAGGGCCTGTATTCTCCCTCCAGCTTCTTCCACACATCCTTGCGCTGCGCAGGCGTCATATCCGGCTTTGAATACACGATATGCTGGAATTCATCCACCATACAGCCGTAGGGCAGAAACTCCGCCGAATCCTCCAGATGCATGGTAAGATAATCGTCCTTACGCTCTCCGAAAAACTTATCCATCCAGTTATAAGTAAAGTATTCCATGCTCATGGAGTGGATCTCTGCCGTTTCCATGGTCAGATCGTTATGCTCCATTATCTCATCATCCCTGGTAATATAACCCTGGAAAGCATGGCCGCATTCATGAGTGATCACGTCCACATCCGAACTGGTTCCGTTAAAGTTTGCAAAGACAAAGGGGGCTTTGTGATCGGGAAAATAGGTCATGAAACCGCCGGCACGTTTATTCTTCCTGCCCAGCACATCGAAGAGCTCACTCTTAAGCATAAAATCAAAGAACTCCCCTGTCTCGGCGGAAAGCTCCTTATACATCTCCTGCCCCTTCTTAAGGATCTCCTCCGGAGTGCCTATGGGTGCGGGGTTTCCTTCGGAGAAGAAAACATCGTTATCATAATACTTAAGCTCTGAAAGTCCAAGACGCTGCTTTCTCTTTTCCTCAAGCTTTTTTACAAAAGGTACAAATTCAGACTTTACCTGGCGGCGGAAATTCTCGACCATATCACGGTCGTAGCTGTTGCGCTGCATACGGTAGTAGCCCAGCTCCACATAGTCCTTATACCCCATAGCCTGCGCCTGCGCGGTACGGTTTTTTACCATCTTATCAAAGATCTCATCGATCTCAGCGGTCACAGACAGAAAATAATCCGAGAGCGCCTTCCAGGCTTTCTTCCTGTGATCGCGGTCTTTATCCGTCAAATGCGGCCGCAGAAGGCTGATATTATAAACCTCGCCCTCAAACTCTATCTTTGCAGTCGCGATCAGCTTATTATACCTGCTTATCAGTGCATTCTCTTCCTGCATCAGCTCCGTTATCTTTTCGCTGTATGCTTTTAATGACAACTCGGTATTCTTAAAAGCCACCCTGCCTATCCTGTCTTCGAGATATGCCCTATAGGGTGAATCATATAAAGCCTTATCGTATTCATTTTTAACATTCTGGATCACCGGAATGAATTCATCAAAGAAATCATTTTCTTTCTCATAGAATCCGTCGGTGGTGTCGATCGCATTCCGTACCTCAACCAGAGCACGCGCGGTAACAAAATGCCCATAGATCTTATAGAACTCTTTATGTATCTCAAACTGCTCTTCGCCGCTTTTTGCATCCTTTATCCTCCCGGCCAGCTCCGAAAGCTGTTTTAAAAGCTCCTCCCTGTCCGGTCTTTCATATGGCATTTCAGAAAACTTCATTTCCACGATCCTCCGAATCTATACATACTGTAATATTATAATCCCCGACACTTGTATGGTCAAGGAAGGCCGCTATACAAAAAACACCCGGAGAGTGCCCCGGGCGTTTAGTCTCACGTTCCAAGCATCCTCTTTATGAACTGTCCCGTATAGGACTGCTTTTGTTTTGCCACCTCTTCCGGCGTACCGGTCGCTATCACGGTGCCGCCTCCGTCACCGCCTTCGGGACCCATGTCTATTATATAATCCGCATTCTTTATCACGTCAAGGTTATGCTCTATGACCACTACGGAATTGCCGCCGTCGGTAAGCTTCTGCAATATGCCTATCAGTTTGTTGACATCCTCAAAATGCAATCCGGTAGTGGGCTCGTCCAGTATATATATGGTCTTTCCGGTAGAGCGGCGCGATAATTCAGTTGCCAGCTTGATGCGCTGCGCTTCACCGCCGGAAAGCTGTGTGGAAGGCTGTCCCAGCCTTATATAGCCCAGTCCCACATCATAGAGCGTCTGTATCTTGGTACTGATGGCCTTTACCGGCGCAAAGAATTCCAGCGCCTCTTCCACAGTCATATCCAGTACATCGGATATGCTCTTTCCCTTATACAGCACATCCAGGGTCTCACGGTTGTAGCGCTTCCCGCCGCAGACCTCGCAGGGTACATATACATCGGGCAGGAAATGCATCTCTATCTTAACGATACCGTCGCCGCTGCAGGCTTCGCAGCGTCCACCCTTTACGTTAAAAGAGAATCTCCCCTTCTTATAGCCCTTTGCCTTTGCATCCTGGGTTGATGCGAACAGATCCCTGATCAGATCAAACACGCCCGTATAAGTTGCGGGATTTGATCTGGGGGTGCGCCCTATAGGCGACTGGTCGATCGCTATCACCTTATCCAGGGCCTGCAGGCCGCTTATCTTCTTATGTTTGCCCGGTACGGTATAGGCGCGGTTTAGTTTCCTTGCCAGCACCTTATACAGCACTTCGTTTATCAGCGAAGATTTACCCGAGCCGGAAACACCGGTAACACAGGTAAATATACCAAGAGGTATATCCACATCGATATTCTTTAAGTTGTTTTCCGCAGCGCCCTGTATCTTAAGCCAGCCCGAAGGTTTCCTGCGCACATCGGGAACAGCGATCTTTTTCTTACCGCTTAGATACTGTCCTGTGATGGAGCGCTTCTCTTTTATGATATCATCTACGGTACCTGTGGCCACTATCTCACCACCGTGCTCGCCTGCAAGGGGCCCCACATCCACGATAAAGTCCGCTTCACGCATGGTATCCTCATCATGCTCAACGACGATCAGTGTATTTCCCAGGCTCTGAAGGCCCCGCAACGCCCCCAGCAGCTTATCATTATCCCTCTGATGCAGACCTATCGAAGGCTCATCCAGAATATAGCATACGCCCACCAGGCCCGATCCTATCTGCGTAGCCAGACGTATGCGCTGGGATTCACCGCCGGACAGGGTTGCGGTAGCTCTTGCAAGCGTCAGATAATCAAGGCCCACTTCCACTAAGAAGCCCACTCTGGCCTTTATCTCACGTATAACCTGATCGGCTATCAGATGCTGCTGTTTTGTCAGCTCCATACTGTCTAAGAAATCCTTAAGCGCGCCTATGGATATGGATGTTATCTCGTAGATATTCTTACCGGACAGAGTAACCGCCAGCGATTCTTTCTTAAGGCGCATGCCGTTACATTCGGTGCAGGGCGTGATCGACATATATTTCTCATATTCCGCCTTGCTCATCTCCGATCCCGTCTCACGATAGCGGCGCTCCACATTACGTATAAGGCCCTCAAAGGCTATGGGATATACGCCGTAGCCGCGCTGTCCCTGATAATGCACGTCCACTTCGATATCCGTACCGTTTATGAGTATATCCTTTATCTTATCATCCAGATCTGCCCAGGGCGTATCCAGGCTGAACTTAAACTTCTTTACCAGCGCCTGCAGCAGGGCGTTGGAGAAACTGCCCTCCGATGATGCGCTCTGCCAGCCCATAACCTGTATGCAGCCTTCATTTATCGACCTTGTGGGGTCGGGTATCATCGAACCTTCGGTAAATTCCATCTTTATACCAAGACCCGCGCACGCCGGGCAGGCACCAAAGGGATTGTTGAAAGAGAAGCTCCTGGGCTCTATCTCATCTATACTGATGCCGCAATCCGGGCAGGAGAAGCTCTGGCTGAAATTAAGGCGCTCATCCGTTCCTGCAAGCTCCACCACCAAAAGTCCGTCGGTAAGCTGTAATACATTCTCTATGGAATCCGTAAGGCGGCGCTCTATCCCGGGCTTGACCACCAGACGGTCCACCACCACTTCTATGGTATGCTTGATATTCTTATCAAGGGTGATCTCCTCGGTAAGCTCGTACATGTTGCCGTCCACCAGGGCACGGACATAGCCGCTCTTTTTCATGCGCTCGAGCACCTTTTCGTGACGGCCCTTCTTGCCGCGTACCACAGGGGCCAGCAGCTGTATCTTAGTCCCTTCCGGCAGTTCCATCACCTGATCGCACATCTGGTCAAC
>Ga0310697_10006636_pt1 | contig 10974 bp, 8 predicted proteins | sample 172DNAGHGlowgp2_FD_203883 | JGI IMG/M metagenome (GOLD analysis project Ga0310697, IMG submission 203883) | Sheep rumen microbial communities from Palmerston North, Manawatu-Wanganui, New Zealand - 1728 DNA GHGlow gp2 (v2) (version 2) | ecosystem: Host-associated > Mammals > Digestive system >...
TACATCAGGGGTTAACTAAGGAACTGTTTAAAATTAGTAACAACTTATATCAAACAAAGTTTTGGTCTGATGGGCTTATTCCGTATTGTTCTAATATAGGTATTAGGAAATTATGGAATAGTGCAGATAAAGAAGAAAAGCAGATTATTTTGCAGCGCTTGGGCATAACCTTAACTCCAACAAAAGAAAACAACATTGAATGCTATTTCGATAACATTGAAGAAGTTGTACTAAGAAATATTATTTCAGCCAGAACAACAATATATGCTTGTATGGCTTGGTTTACCAACTTCAGCATTTTTAAGGCTATTAGACATAAATTGGAAGAAGGTACTAAGGTTATTCTTTTGACCAATAATGACCTTATAAACAATGGAGGCTATTGCTTGAATTTCAATGAATTAATAGATAAGGGATTAGAATTGCATCTTGCAGAATACCCAGAACTAATTCATCATAAATTTTGTATTGTTGATGAGCAATTGTTAATGACAGGTTCGTACAACTGGACTTTTTTCTCTGAAAACATCAATCGTGAAAACATGATTGTTATTAAAGATGACCAAGATGCAATTAGAGCATATATGGGTGAATTCAATTTGCTTATTGAAAAATTTGAGGCTGTTGACGAAATGCCAGTATCTGTTCCAGAGAAACCTGAATACGACAGAAGTTCATTCAAACAATATATTAGTGAAGAATTAGTGTTGCGTTCAAAGAAGCGAATAGGAAATGTAATAGATAACATCCTGAGCGCAAAACGTCTTTCTCCAATGTATACTCCTGTTCTTCAGGCAATTTCCGACTTTAATATAGTTGAAGATAATACATCATTAACCGTAGAACAAATAGAACAAACAGTTAATACGACAGCTATAGCAGAAAGGCGAGAACATATCAATACTCTTAATCAACGGCAACAAAACCTTGTTGCACAGAGAGTGGATTTAGAACAAGAAAGACAACAGATTGTTCAACAAAAAGAAAAAGTTGCAGCACAAGCAAAGCAAATTGCAGAGAACGAGGATGTTACTGAAGAAGAGCGTAACGAAATGCAAGAAAATATCCGAATTCAAGCACAAGAACTGGAACATAGACATGAACTGATAGAATCAACTATTAATCAAGTAGAACAAGAAAGTTCTACAATTGAAGAAGCTGTTAATCAAACAGAAGTACAGATCGCAACAATTCAAAGTACTTCTCAAATTGTCACAGAAGGTGGTCGTGGTTCATTAAAAGTAAATCTCAAATGGAATACATATGATGATCTAGACCTACATGTAATAGACCCTGATGGAGTTGAAATTTATTATAGTTCAAAGGAGCATCGTTGTCAAGACGTTTTGGGCAAACTAGATATTGATGCTAATGCCGGTAGTAGTCATACAAGAACACCACAAGAAAATATTTTCTGGGAAGATGGAAAAAATGCACCATTAGGAAGATATAGGGTCTTTGTAGAATATTACGCAAAAAAAGATACTTTTGCAGAGGTTCCTTTTACTGTTACTGTATATCCAGACAAGGGTCAATCTAAGGTTTTTACAGGTATAATGTATAATGCGAAAGACAAGAGAGATATAGTTGTTTTCGATTATTCAGAAAACGGAATATCATACGTAGAGTAGAAATAGAATTGTCAAGACTTATACAAACACATTTTCAAGATTGATAACGAAATGGACAAAACCACTGATTCTCAGCATTAATGCCGAATGCCAGTGGGTTAATTGTACCCAAATTGCGAAACACAAACCATGATGGAAACATTAGATGATTAAAACCCGTTGAGCCCTTTGCCAACCATCATGGCTATGACAGTAGCGAATAGGAGAATAACGGAGTGACGAAAACCTCTAAAGTCACACATGGCTTGCCTTTGGGTGGCAGACTTCAATCAAACATAGCGGCGATGGGGTATTAGGCTACCCCTGACTTTGAAAAAGTGGCATCGGCAAGCCGATTGAACAAACAAGATAGAACCATTGGTATTAACCAGAGAATTCATGACCAGCCATGTGTGAGCCCCCTTTATGCCAGATAGCGCGACCTCTGCTTGTAGTTTAATGTGGCAGTTTACCGTTCGATGCAAATCGAAACGGGTAGTGAGCTTCCCGATACAGGAATAATGTGGCACTTGGGCAAGCCCAGTGCCCCGAAGGCTTGAAAAGAAGCTAATCATATGTTGCTAACTTGTTTGTACGGTAAGTGCCATTGTTGAATACAATTTTCTTGACCATCTCATTGAGCCTGTCGGCAATGCGATCACCATAATGTTCTCGGATTTGTTGGGGTGTGATGTTGGCGGTGATAATGGTGAAAAGCTGCTCTTCGTACCGCTTTATCAGCAAGTCAATAACAGGTGTATAGACATTGCCATAGTCCATCACCTCAGATGGCTCTGTACCAAGGTCGTCGATGCCGTGCATATAAACACTGATAAGTTTATGGTATGCCTCATAGTTGTTCTTGCAAAGGTGGGCGATGTACTTTGAGTCCACAATCTGGATTCCGTAGGTGCCATCGTTGTCTGGCTTATGAATGTACAGAGAGTTTAGCAACTGCTGGAATGCCTTAAGCATGGTGCTTTTGCCATTGCCACATCCACCGCATAGCATAATGCCGAAATGTGATGATGGTGAGGTAAACCAATGAGCCATCTCATAGAGTTGCTTCTTCAAGTATTCGTTTGGGCAGAAGGTGCGGTGGCGATATGTCACTTCAGTCTCGATTGCTGCTAACAGACAGTGACATGCCTGTTCTTCTGTCATAGGCAACTTAAAACGTTCCTTCATAGGATGACTTTGTAGCAGAGATTTCTTTAATGCCTCTACGTCGATTTTGTGTGTCGTTTCCATTTGTTATTTTCCCTTTCTTTATTTGAAAAATTTGTAGAACCGCTTTTTATTCTTTCTCTTTATCTTTTAAAGGGGTAAAGTCTGCCGTCAATCCATCCGTCAACTCTACCGTCAAGTTATCCGTCCAAATGAGTAGTGAATATTTGGACGGTACATGACGTGATTTGCCTTCAGAAAAAGAGATAAGTCCACGCTTGGCAAGATTCTTACGAGCAGTGCAAAGTGTCTGTTTGGACATGTGCAGCATTTCGCAGATCCGTACCGTAGAGCATGACACAGGCATATTCCAGCGGTGTTGGTTGCACTCGTTCACTATGAAAGCGTAGAGTGCAACCTCGCTGGAGGACATGTACTCCATTGCTGAAGAGCGCCAGAACTGATTCATGTAATCAATATATGTCATTCCTCTTTCGTTTTATTATCGCCTTTGACCTTGATGGTTCCTGCTTTCTTTGCCAATTCAAGGGCAAGGTTACCATCGATTACAATCTGGCGATCAATTTGGGTAATGGCATCATCTATAACGCCACTCTTCTTGATGCGGTTTGCTGTCGGAACACTGCAACCGAATATTTGAGCGATGCCTTCAATGCCATAGTAGGTACGTCTTTGACTCAGACTCGCAATCTCTGTAGCCCAAGTAGCCATACGGCTGTCAATGAGGAAACTCAGTTCCTCTCCTGTCATCATTGCCACAGGTTTTTGTTTCAAATCGTTTATATCCATTTTAATGTCATTTTAATTGATACTACGAGGTCCTCAGAACCTCAATGAATCTCTTTGGAACCAATTCCGAGTGCAAAGGTAATGACATTTCCATGGGGCATTGGTCGGCTTATTTATACCTTAATATAACCGACCATTTTATGAGAGGAGAATCAATGTTTATTAACGGTATATCAACAAAATAAGCAGACAATCAGCATTACACCGGTTATCTGCTTATTATGTAAAAAAGTTATGAAGTGGGTCTTACACTACTGATGCAAATATATCAGACCAATGATATATAATGGCTTTAGCCCTAGTCCAACTTCCCTTCTGTGGTCCATGAAATCCAAAGTCTTTCAATTCGCCATAGCGTTTCTGAGGAGTGTCAATCCCAATCTTTCGTCCAGTAAACTGTTCAATGGCACGATGGAAAGTTGCATAACTGATATTCTTCTTGACAGCATCAGCCATTGTTAACGCCTTCAATAGGTACGCCAAACAGATTGGTCCAGGATTCTCTTCAGTAAAAAGAAGGATCTTTTCTTTCAATGCAGACTTGTTCCCTATTAGTAGGTTGTCAATACATTTGACTTCAACCTTTCTTCCACGGTTGCCATCAGACTTACTAAGTTCATAGCTGATGTCCTTCCATATTTCAGGGTCACATGAGTTTGCAACCTTTCCCCATGATTCCTTTGTCTCCACACCGAGATTGATGCTGTCTGGAACCATAAAGCCGACTGCACCACGAATCATGGTCAAATCCTCTTGGTCAAGAATGTCTTCATTCATAATGCTATTCAATGTCTCAATCATCTTTGTTGAGCCGCCATCAAACATCATGTAATAGTACATGCATCGAATGACATCATTCTCTTCATCCATGGCTTTTGCCTTTAAATTGTTCACAAACGATGGAACGAACGACATACATGTGTTCATGTAGTCAACGGATTCTTCTATCAAAGAAAGACAATCCTCCTTGGTCGCCTTACCATCCTTTTTGCTCGTTTCAGCAATATAGGACTTGGCGTATTGAGGAAGGTTTTGCCAAATCCCTTCGGCAGTCCCGTAGCCAGGCAATGAAGATGTTGTCATGCCCGCTGCCTTATCAGACAAGCAATCACTGGCAAGACTGAACATCGCGTCTAATGCAGACAGGCTTCCCGAGCTGATGTTGTCCATTTTGTTCTTAAATTCCGAATAAATACCTTCATGCTCTGCTTTCCAAGAACAGATGCTTAGTGATGCCCTTTCTCGCAATTCGGGGAAATTACTCACATTCATTAGCGCTTCAAGTATATTCTTCATACATTATACATTATTATATAGGTACTACATGACTTTTGCGAGAAGTTGTGCAAGCTCCTGATTTGACAACTTCGAGAGTTTTGTCATCAGTTCATCCCGCTCGGCTAATTCCTTATCGAGAACAAGCAATTTGGAGTTGTACTCCATCTGCATTTCAATCGGGTATGTGTCCAGATAAACATTGGTCATGTCGTTTGAATTGCCGGAGTGGCCCATACTTTCATCAATGTAAGTCTTTTCCACACCAGCATTACGGAGGTTTGTGGCAAACGAATGGCGGCACCAGGTACCAGAGGGTTGTATTGCTTCGTCCCATCCAAGAACGTCATGACATATCTTGGTAACACGGGCTTTTATGTTGGAGTTTTCCTGAGAGGTCAGTTTCCGACGTTCTTTCTCACTTGTCTCACCCTTGAATATCTGAGGGAAAACATATCCTCCAAGAGTAGGAGGCGCTGCAATCTCATCAAGAATAACCTGCAACGGCTCAATGATAGGGATGACAACTTCGGAACCGTTGGCACTTCTGTCAGCAGTCTTCTTGCGGTTGAAGAGGAATGCCCTTCTTCCTGTCTGGAAGTAATAGTCGTTGTATTGCAGACGTGCGGCATCGGCCATGTTGAATCCATTGCAGAGATACTGCACCAAGAACAGACCGAGCGAATAATGTGCTCGTTCGGCATAGCCCTTCTTCCATGTTTCGGGGTACTTCTTGTTGATAAACACATTATAGAGTTCTGTGAACTGCTCTCGCTTCAGATAGACCTTCTTCTTCACCTTGCCTCGTGGGATGACCACCAGATTTTTTTCTTTCTTATTGGAGAATGGATAAGGGACATCTAGCAGATAGCCCTGACTGCGGCAGAGATTCCATATCGTGCGGCAGGAACGGAGATAAAGGCCAACTGTCGCATCTGATAGTTCTCTTTTGGTTTTGCCATTCTTGACAACAACTGCGTTACACATAGCATCCTTCCATTTCTGTATTTCAGTCACACTGATACCAAATCCTTTGATGGCATCCTTTCCCAAGAACTTCTGGAAGGAATTCAATGCGCTGATGTAGCTGTCGCTTGTGGAATATCGCTTGCCATTATCGTCGTTCTGAAGATGATAGATGTACTCTTGCCATATTCCGATAAAGGAGTTATCTTCTTTGGCAACCTCAATGTTGGCATTGCCTGTGGTGACAGCCACGCGTACCATTTCATAAGTGAAAGGAGTACCTTTGTTGAGGTTGACTAGCATGTCCTTGTATTTCGGAACGATTTCTTCGCGCCACATCTTCTGCTCCTTATAGTTTTCCGAAGAACTTTTAGTAGCAGTACAGATGTCAGAGAAGTGCTTCTCTGAGTATGAGCCTCCGACTTGATGGTAGAAGAACTTGCGGTCAACCGTGAATCGGATGGCAAGAGGGTACTCACTCACATTCTTACGATTGGTGCGAGTGTCAAGAACTAAAGAAGCGTTGCAATTACGCTCCTTAATGATAGGTAGAGATTTTGTTAGTTTCATTACTGAAATGAATTTAAATTGTTGAACATGTTGAACTTTCTCACATGCAGTCATTTCAGTACATGGATGTATACAAAAACAACTGCGTTTGACCATTGCCGAAGCAATAATCAAATGCAGCTGTGCAATCTCGGTCTCTTCTGTCGCTGTTTGGGAACCGGGCTTATGCTAATCGGTCTCACCCCCTGAAGAGCTTCTTATGTGGAGTTGGATAGAGCATCTTCCGACTAATACTCCCTCCGCACGAAGATTCATCGGAATGGATTTTTACCAGTTCACGTTCTGGTGAGCAGACTCACTTTCCTGTCATAAACAAGAAGAGCAACATTCGTTCATGGCCCGCTCTTAATGCCAAAGCGTTGCAAAGGTACAACATTTTCCCCAAAGGAACGTAATAGTCTGGCAGAAAATAGAGTATCTTTGAACTTCTTTAACTATCATACTTGGATAAAGTATGAGAATACAAAAAGAAACAATGTTAACAAGACCAATCAGAAAAAGCTGTCTCATTACGTGATAATTTGGCTATATATCAACAATAGCAAAGGGCAAAAACATAAAAAACACTAAATCTTTTATATTATTCACTCAAAAGTTATCATAATTGATAATATTTTATTATCTTTGCACCGAAATAAATATTCACTGCATGCTAATTATAGAATATGAGGATGAAGCTATTGAGACTTTAATCAGAACTGGCAAAAGCAATGACAAGAGATATAAGAAACTGGCCAGCAATGCCTCTTTCAAAAGAGATCTTTCAAAAGTCATTCTTATCTTTCGTTCTGTCTCCAATGCAAAAGATTTAGGAAGATATGGACAACTTCATTATGAAACTTTAAAATATGACCTAGCTGGTAAGAGTAGCGTCCGGATTGGTTATAACTCAAAATATAGGTTGATCTTCGAAGAATTTGAAAACGGAATCAGAATAAATCTGATAGAAATTAATGAGCACTATGGCGACAAGTAAAGAACTTAAGAACACCCCATTTGCGGTAGCACATCCTACAGATATCATAAAAGATGAGCTTAAAGCAAGAGGCATGTCACAAAAAGAACTTGCCTCTAGAATGGACATGCAGACTTCTAATCTAAGTCGCTTCTTGAAAGGAGAAAACATAACTCCTGCAATAGCTGCTAAATTAGAAATTGCATTAGACATCCCTGCGGAATTTTGGTTGAATTTGCAAGCTCAGTACGAGCTTGATACCAAGAACATTGCATTAAGGGATGAGAAGGAACGTGAAGCATTTAATATAGAGAAAATGCTTACAAACATTATCAATCTACCGGAGTTGTATAGACGGCTGAGAATTAACTCTTCTCTATTTATTCAAGATAAATTGGACAAATTAGAAGAGTTAATGGGATTTCAAGTGCTAAGTTTAAGTTCCCAACCATTCATCCTTCAGCACTGTTTCAAAAAGAACGAAAAGCATGAAACAGACGAGCGAAACGAAACGACATGGCTTACGCTTGCCTATATCAAGTCAAGAAATATAAAGCCAGAAAAGGAGTATATGTATGGAAATGCCCAAAAAGCGGCAGAGGAGATTTCAAAATGTGCTCATTTAGGAGGTATAACAGAAAAGGATATTCAATTAGTCTTAAATAAGTATGGTATAGCATATAGTGTTATTCCAAAATTGGAAAAGACACCAATAGATGCTGCATCTCTTCAAATGTCGGGATATCCGTCAATCATTACTACGCATAGATATAATGATATGAGCCGGCTTATTTTTAATATACTTCATGAATTAGGACATATACAAAAGCATATGACATTTGAAAAAGAAAGTCAGTGCTCTGTATTTATCTCATCTGAACATGACTATTCAAGAGACAACAAAGAGGAAAGAGAAGCTAATGAATTCGCCGAAGATATGCTAATTCCTAAAGAGACATGGAAGAAAATGATGTCAACAAGCACAAAGAATCTATCAAACCAACATATTCTCAAAATACTCAAACAACTATCATCTGAATACTCGTTGGATTTCAATATCGTAGCATGGAGATATAAATATGAGTCGAGTAGATATAATTTATACGGTATAAAGACGCTACCTATTTCATAAGAATGACAAACCCACTCGTGCCATTCATAGAGTGGGTTTATTTTTTTGTTGACATTTTCACGATGGCTATTAATCCAGCAATGTAAATGAAAAAGAAAGTAGTAAAGATCCCTCTAAAAACATGAACAATATGTATAAGGATGGATTTCAGAAGAGGTGTATGAGAATGTAATGTATAGTTGAATTATTATGGATAATAAATCTCAAGACAACATAGTTGCGGAAACAACAGAGGCTGTTAAGACACAAACGAACAACAAAGTGATTTATTCCTCTACAGCTGAAAAAGAAAGACGGGAGTTCTTCGGCATTGATGCCAATACTTTCAAAGATCAAGAGTTCAAATTAAGGAATAAATCTGAAGTGGTTAGGTTTAACGAGTTGCTGGAGGAGTATGTTCATGACGAAATTAACATACCATTTTATGCCATTACTCTTCCTTCATGGTTTGACAAATGCATGACTCTACCAGAAGGTAGGCGTTTATTCACGGCACTCGTTGATTTGAAAATTACATTGGCTTTTCTATTCATTGATTCAATTAAGGCTACTCCAGATGGTAATACTATAAACAGGAAAGATGATATAAATATTCTATCGAATCCTGTACTATTCAAGAAGAAGTTGAAAATGCTTCATAAAAACATTGACATAGCCCTACGCTATAGAGCTTTTTATGATAAATTTATGGGTATTCTTGTGCTAGCATTATGTCCTGATGATTATGACTCCTTTATTAAAGCAGACAGTCGCAAGAAGGCATTTGAGAAAAAAATGGTAGGCCATCTTGATTCATCAAGCATAAAATCGTTAATAGCATCCATTTCTCATCTCGATGATACCTTCCGAACACCTGAAGTTCACCAAACTGGTAGAATGCGCAAATGGGTATTAAGTAGTCAAGATTTATTCCTTGACAATGAATTTGATCTATTGGGGTATATGAATGACATTTTGAACCTATCAATTTGGTTAGATGAGTTGATAGAAACCATAGATAGATAAAGAGATCGTCGAAAGACTGATTTTTATAGAACTTTAGAAAATAAATCTGCGTAAACAATGCGTAAACATTTAATTTCAGTTAGGGGTATTTTCTGATATTCAGAGAAAACCACGTTTTTGTAAACCGTTGATTATCAGTACACTTTTACAACAACGAAATATCACAGAATATCACTTTAAGAGACTCATAATCTGGAGGTCCCAGGTTCAAGCCCTGGCTGGTCCACACTGGAAATCAAGCACTTACAAAGATTTTGTAGGTGCTTTTTCTTTTCTTGGTGAACATGAGGTGAACATAGAGGACCCGAAAAAACAGAAAAACTATAGCAGAAAGCATATAAAAATGTTAAATATCACACTTTTTATATAAGAAAGCTTTAACGCAGATAACAGGCTTTAGCACCGGAAGAATCTATGTTCCGGTGTAGGTGGATGTAGGTGCATGTAGGTGACATTCATATTACAACGCCATATACACTAACAAGTTACAGCGGAAATGTAGGTAAACCCGAAAATTGAGGCACACTCAATATGTGTTTGTAAATTTCGGAATAAGTGTTATACATACAAACTTTCAAACACTTATATTTCGTCGAACTCACGTTATATTAACAGAATCATCAAACTAATCAAGTCGATGGATATTATCATTAAGACCATTTGTCCGAGACTTACCAAATTTATTGGATAGTGTCGGACAAATGAGTTTGTATTTCAGTCTTTAGGCTCTTCTTCAAATGGAAGAGCGTCCATGTATCTGTCAAAGTCGCTTTGGAATAGGCGGTCTTGTATGATGCGGTACTTTTCAAACTCCGTTTCTGCATGTTCTTTTGCTTGTTCGGCAGTCACTTGTCCTGGCGTTTGTAGGACTTCGTTACCACCAGCAGCCAAAATGGTGTCTATCTGTTTCGCCCAATCCTCCATTGTCATTGGAATATGACGTTTTGCCATTCTTTCTGCCAATTCAAGCACACCATTCACCAACTGTCCCATGTCGGCTAGTTCCGCCTCTTTGAGATAGTTCTTGGCAATCACAACATCGGTCTTTACAATTTTACCTTCTGGTGCATTCTCCCACGAAGTAAGTCCCATGTGTTCCTGCTCTGCATCAGCCCGTTCGACAATCAGTTCTGCTGCCGTTCGTCCATGAACAGCATAGTGCATTTTATTCTGCATCATCTTGAAGAATAATCGCGTGGTTGGAGCATCACGGTTATAATCAATAGCTGTGGCGTAGATGTCCGTCAGTTTCTGGTAGAATCGCCGTTCTGAGAGGCGTATCTCTCGTATCTCTGCTAACAAATGTTCATAATAATCTTCGTCAAGGAACGAACCATTCTCCATCCTCTTCTTATCAAGAACGTAACCGCGAATGGCATATTCACGCAACACACTCGTTGCCCATTGACGGAACTGAGTTGCACGAATACTGTTCACACGATATCCTACGCTTATTACGGCATCAAGATTATAGAACTGCAAGG
>Ga0310697_10006637_pt1 | contig 10972 bp, 12 predicted proteins | sample 172DNAGHGlowgp2_FD_203883 | JGI IMG/M metagenome (GOLD analysis project Ga0310697, IMG submission 203883) | Sheep rumen microbial communities from Palmerston North, Manawatu-Wanganui, New Zealand - 1728 DNA GHGlow gp2 (v2) (version 2) | ecosystem: Host-associated > Mammals > Digestive system >...
ACCACCATGCCCACAAGGCCGCCAGTCTTTGTACCGAGAGCGCTTCCCGTAAAGGTGGCAGAAACCGTATTCGACCGGAACGACAGCAATCCACTCTTGTGGGCCAATCTTCCAATGAGGCCGCCCGCCATCGGAGCGTTCAGTTCGACGTCGACCTGCAGAATGGAAGCGACAAACTGGGGGTCCGTCGCGGAAGCGGTTGTCACAGAGTCAATGCCGAACAAGCCACCGGCCGCATCATAAGAAAACACCTTCGATCTATCGACGGAAATATTCCCGAAAGTCACGTTCTTCGCTACTGCAGCGACGACACCTGCCGCGGCAATCCCTCTATAAGCCGACTTTGCATTCACATAGGCATTATCAAAATGCAGGTTTTGAATGTTACAGTCGTCTATATTGCCCAAAAAGCCTACCGTTCCCGTACCGATCTGGCAAAAATTACGGATAACATGTTCTACGCCGTCATAACGGCCATTGAATTCCTTCAGCGGCATGTATAAGGCGCCAAAATTAATCGGCTTGAAATCGTTCACGCAGGTGACTTCGGAACCATCGTCCTTATAGCCGCCAAAATCCAAGTCCGTCTTCAGGTAAAACGTCACCCCGGTAGCAGGACTCGAAGCTGTCAACCGTGTATCCGATTCTATTGCCGTAACGAGGTCGTTCCACGAATCATACACCTCCGACGTGGTGAAAATGTCCCAGGTCGCATCGTCCACGGAGGCATACTGGCCGATGAAGCAGGTCACCTCGGGCGCCGCCGACGTAGGTTCGCTACAGGTATACGCAAAGACACCGACATCCGAATTCGACAAATCTGCAGCAACCGATTCGACTGCAGAGCCAAGTCCAAGAATAGCGGATAATAAGATAACCTTCAAATTCAGCTTCATAGAGGCCTCACTTTTCATAGAAAATAAGAAAATTTTAAGGTATTAGTGGTGTCCGGGAGCACATTGTGTTGTAATTCACATCCTCCCCAAAACTTTTTGCTAGATTTCCGATGGTTCAATATTGTCGCCACACAAGGAGTTTAGGATGTTCAAAAGGGTTATTCTGGCCGTCGCGCTCGCCATCAGCGCATCTTTTGCCACATGGGACTACTTCCCCATCCGCCCCGCAGGGAGCGGTACCGGCGAAATCGGGCTCTACTACGACTGGGACCACCGCTGGTCGCAGGCCGGCCTCTCGGCGGGCGCTCGCTTTTCGCTGCTTAGCGTCTTTGAAATCGCCGTCATGGGCTTTGGTTACCAGGTCTGGGGCGAAGACGACTGCGACGACTGCGTCAACGGTGGTGACGGCCTCCGCGACGTGACGATTGGCGGTAGGTTCCAGATTAACCCGATGGTCAGCGCCTTTATCGACGCGCACCTGCCTATCGGCCGCGAAGTGTACGACGGCTACAACACCACGCCTCCGGGCAACAACGAATTCGCAATCTACTTCGGTGCACAGTTCTCCATGCCCATCAAGGAAGCTCCGGGCCTCAAGTTCGGTACGGAAGCGGGCCTCGACTGGGGTTTTGAGCACACCAACCCCTATGACGGCCGCAAGGGCTACGAACGCGGACTCGAGATGCACCTCTCCGGCGAACTGGACTACACCGTACCTAAGTCACAGGTCACTCCCTACCTCGGCATGCAATTCAAGCTCCAGCTGACCGAAGACACCTGGGAAGACGGCAACAAGGAAAGGGGCGACAACGACGACTTCGACGACGGACAGTTCAACCTGTGGCTCGGCGTCCAGGTCGACATCAGCAGCGCCATCTACGTGAAGGCCCACCTGAAGTTCCGCACCGGCGATATGGACGGCGAGGCGACCGGGCTCTACATGGCCGGCGGCTTCAATTTCTAGTTACGCCCTGCCAGCGGGCTAAAACGGCCTTTTCGCCCGGTCTAGACTGCAACGAAAATCACACAACGCACGTTTTTTATTGCAAACGTGCGTTTTTTATATTATTTTAGTACAAAACCCTCAACAAAGGAACAACAATGCTCAAGAAAATCCTCCTGGCAGCCGTTCTCGCGGCAACAGCGTCGTTCGCTCAAATCAACTTCGGTGCACATGTTGGCGCCGACATGAACACCCTCTGGGGCGACGATGCCGAAGACATCGGTACAAGCGTCGGCTTCAACGCCGGTCTCGGCCTCAAGATTTCCCTGCCGCTCCTGCCCATCACGCTTGCTCCGGAAGTCTTGATTGACATGCGTAACTTCTCCGTCGAAAGGGCCGGTGAAGACTTGAGCGCGACCACCTGGGCCTTGGATATCCCGGTTCTCGTACGCTTCTCCCTGTTGCCCATCCTCTACCTCGAGGGCGGTCCGCAGTTTGCGTTTAACCTGAGCACGGATTCCGATAAAATCGCTCTTGGCACCACTATCGCCGACTGGTACGAATTCAACACCTTCGAATTTGACGTCGTTCTCGGCGTGGGCACGGGCATCGTTCCGTTTGTCGATATCGACTTCCGCGTTGTGCTCGGCTTGACTGACTTCGTCGCCGAAGAACAGGGTATCGTCGGAAGCGACGCCCCGGATATGGCTAACATGCAGTTCATGCTCGGCGCCACCTACTGGTTCTAAGCCGTTTTTTCAAATAAACGCAAAAGCCCCCGCACCGACGGGGGTCTTTTTTATGGCATTTTATATTATATTTCTTGAGAACCTCTAAACAAAGGATTCAATATGCTCAAGAAAATCCTCCTAGCAGCAGTCGTAGCAGCGACGGCCACCTTCGCACAAATCAATGTCGGCGCCACCCTCGGTGCCAACCTGAGCACCCTCAAGGGCGACGACGCCGAAGATTTCGGCACCAGCATCGGTTTCCAGGCCGGTGTCGCCGGCAAGTTCGCCGTACCCGTCATCCCTCTCGTGCTCGTGCCGGAAATCTTGATCGACATGCGCAACTTCAGCTATGATCCCGGTGCGGAATATAACATCACGACTTGGGCATTGGACATTCCCGTGATGGCACGCTTCTCCCCGATGCCCGTGTTCTACATCGAAGCCGGTCCGCAGTTTGCGTTCAACCTGAGCACCTCCTCCGACAAGGTTCTCGGCAAGGACATTTCCGACATCTTCGAGTTCAACACCTTTGAATTCGACTTCGTTCTCGGTGGGGGCACGGACATCCTTCCGTTCGTAGACATCGACTTCCGCGTCGTACTCGGCCTGTCCGACTGGATGTCCGGCTTGGTCGGCGAGAAGGGAGGCGACCCCTGGGACACTTCCAACCTGCAGTTTATGCTCGGCGTCACCTACTGGTTCCTGTAGACCCGCATAACGCGATATTGCAAAAGAGACGTGCCGCAAAGCACGTCTCTTTTTTTATGAAAGATCCCCGCCGGAGTTTACCCCGCACTTGATGCTGGGCCTCCAGGGTGACATTTTCTACTTCTATTTCACGTCGTATTCCGGAATCGGGAGGCTTTCGCCGGATTTCATGGCGGCATCGAGTTTCTTGGACTTTTCCGGGTCGAGCCACCAGTAAACCGGGATGGCGTCTTCGCGGTTGAAGTGGTCCAGTACCTTTTCGGGCATGCCGTAGCGGTTCCAGTAGAGAATACGGTGATGGTCGCACTGCCACATAAGCACGTAAGGCACGATTTCGGCAAGGCGGTTGTCAAGCGCCTTCAGGATTTCGTTACGCTTCGCGAGGTCGAATTCCGTCTTCTGCAGGTCGATGAGGCTATCCACCACCTTGTCCTGCACGCCGGCGAGGTTGTTCGTGCCCTTCTGGAGAGCGGTTGCCGAAGACCAGCTGGCTTCCGGATCGCGGAGGCGGCCTGCACCCCAGTTCACCCAGTACAAATCGAAGTCCGCATCGTCCAAACGCTTGCGAAGCGTGCTCTGGCTCATCTGTTCGATGGTCGCCACCACGCCGACCTTCTTCAGGTCTTCCTGGAACAGCGTGAGGTGGCGCAGGTCTTCCTGGCTCGTGATGAAGTTTATCGCAAACGGCTTGCCGTCCTTCTCGAGAACGCCCTGGCCGTTCACCTTGTAGCCCGCTTCGGCAAAGAGCGCGCGGGCGCTATCCGGGTTGAACGTGTAGAGCGGCGCCGTCGGGTTCTTGTTGCCTTCCCACAAGTCGGGGTAGTAGCTGTTCAGCAAGAAGTACTGGCCGAACATGTACTTCTCGTTCATGGCCTCGCGGTTCAGGAGCATCGAAAGGGCGCGACGCACGCGAACGTCCTGGAACTGCGGCTTGCGCAGGTTGATGGCCATGCCTTGGAATCCGATGGGCTCCTTGTTAAAGATACGCTGCTTCACGGCCCAGCCCTTCTTCACGGCGTCGAAGTCGGTCTGCTTCATCCAGATGCTGCTGGTGTAGATGGCATACGCGTTGAAGTCCTGCTTCTTGAAGGCTTCGAGCGCCTTCGTCTGGTCGTTCATGAAGCGGTAGCGGATTTTCTGGAAGTTGTACTTGCCGCGGTTCCAGTTCTTGTGGAAGCCCCACCAGTCGGCGCGACGTTCCAGTTCCACATAGCGGTCTTCGCGGAAGGTCTTGATCTTGTACGGGCCCGAGACTACCGGGAACTCGTAGCGGATCTGGTTGAAGTCCTTGCCCGCCCACACGTGCTTGGGGAACGCGAGCATGCCAGCGGCTTCCCAGAAGTTGCCCCAATGCGATTCCTTCGCAGTCATCTTCACCGTGAGGCTGTCGACCACCTCCGGGCGGTCGAAACGGCTAAGCCCGACCTTGAAAATCGGCGTGAGGTTCTTCTCGTCCATGATGACGTCGTAGTAGTACTGTACGTCTTCGGCGGTGACGGGCTTGCCGTCGCTCCACCGGGCCCGCGCATCTACGTGGAAAGTGAACGTCTTGCCGTCTTCCGATACGCTCCAACTGTCGGCGAGGATGCCGACTTCGCGGTCCTCGGTGGAGTGCAGACTCACGAGCGGCTCGAACATCATGCCCATGAGTTCGGCAGAGAAACTGTTGTAGTCTTCCCACATGTTGAAGGATTTGGGCATCGCGGAGCCCCAGAGGGTAATCGTGCCGCAGGGGCGGGCGTCCTTCGAGGCCACCGGGTCGAACTCGCCTGTAGCTTCCGGGTCCTGCGGCAGTTCCGGGCAGTTCAACTCGCCACCCGCAGCCTTCGCGGACTTAGATGCACCCTGCTCGTTGCAGGCAGTGAGGGCCATCGCCGATACCATCAGGGATGCAAGTGCTACTCCATAAAACTTCATATTCTTCATTCTTCGTTCTCTCATTCTAGATGGCGGGTCTCCGCCCGCCATGACGATGCCACGACAAGGGAGTTCCACACATTTCTCTTCCACTGTTCCTAAGGTCTAAAATATCTCTTGGGTTTCACGGGCTTTTCGGGGGCGGCTTCGGGCGGGGCGCTCTTCGCGCGTTCTGCGTCTTCGGCCTTGAGCACCGCAAGCGCCACGCGGGCAGCCTCCTGCTCGGCCCTCTTCTTGTTCGGGCCAACGCCACGGCCATACACCTTCCCGTTCACGCGCACCTCGGCGGTAAACTCCTTCTGGTGTTCCGGGCCTTCCTCGCCCACGATTTCGTATTCCGGGGAAACGCGCAGCGAACTCCCCTGCGTGTATTCCAGCAGTTCGCTCTTGAAGTTCACGAAGTCCTCGGCGACAATGATCTGCTGCACCCGCGGGAAGTGGAACTTGTTGAGAATCGCGCGGACCTCCTCGAGCCCGCCGTCGAGGTATACCGCCCCGAGCACGGCCTCGTAGGCATCGGCCAGAATGCTTTCCTTGCCCCGGCCGCCCATCTTCGCCTCGGCCTTCCCTATCTTCACGTATTCGCCCAGGTCCCATTCCTTCGAGGACTGCGCGCACGCATGGCCCGAGACAATCGCGCTCTTGCGCTTCGAGAGGTCGCCTTCGGGGTCGTCGGGGTATGTCTTGTACAGGTATTCCGTGGTCAGCATGTTCAGCACGGAATCGCCCAGGAACTCCAGGCGTTCGTTGTTGCTCTCGTAGGGCAGGTCGCGCCCCGAAAGGAAGGACCTGTGCACCAGCGCATGGGCCAGCAGCTCCGGATCCTTGAACCGATACCCAAGCTTTGCCTCAAGCCCCTCACCGGACTTCTGGCGAAACCAGAGTTTCAGCAGTTTGTGCAGCATGTTCTTTTCTTCCAATATCTACTCCTTTTCTGCTCTCGAAAAGATATAAAAATACCCCGGGTTTGAACCGGGGAATTCGCCGTCCCGGCATAGGCCGGGAAATCCGCTCCGCCCGACCTGCGGGCGAAGTACACGGGGCATAAGAAGATTACTTCTTCTTTTCTTCCAGGAAGGCAACCACGTCGGAAACCTTCTGGAACTTTTCGGCATCGGTATCGAGGATTTCGACTTCGAAAGCGTCTTCGAGAGCCATCACGAGCTCAACGCGGTCGAGAGAGTCGGCACCGAGGTCGTTACCGAATTCAGATTCCATCTTCACGTCTTCGGCCTTGACTTCGAGCTTGGCGACGATGACGTCGGTAATCTTCTTGAAAATTTCTTCTTGTGTCATTGTTAACTCCGTTTGGATTGTTTGATGTTAAATTTAATAAAAAATGGCTAGGCGTTCAACCCCCCATCAACGCCCAGAATCTGGCCGGTGATGTAGCAGGCGTCATCCGATGCCAAAAATGCGACCGCATTGGCTACGTCTTCGGGTTTTCCGATACGTCCGAGGGGGATCTGAGCTGCATATTTTTCCTTGGTGGCGTCATCCATTGCGGCGGTCATGTCGGTACCGATAAAACCGGGGGCGATTGCGTTCACCGTAATCCCGCGAGAAGCGAATTCCCTCGAGTTGGAACGGGTCATGCCGATGATGCCGGCCTTGGCGGCGGCGTAGTTCGCCTGGCCAGCCTGGCCACGCAGGGCGTTAATGCTCGAAATGTTGATAATGCGGCCGGTACGCTTGCCCATCATGGTGCGGGCGACAGCGCGGGTGCAAAGGAACACGGAACGCAGGTTGGTGGCGATGACGGCGTCGAAGTCTTCGTCCTTCATGCGCATCAGGAGGCCATCGCGGGTAATGCCGGCGTTGTTCACCAGGATGTCGACCGTACCCATGTCGGCGATGATCTGCTTGAACACGTCCTGCACGGTCTGGGAGTCGGCTACGTTGCATGCGTAGCTCTTGACCTGCACCCCAAGTTCGGCGGAAAGTTTGGCAGCCAGTTCTTCCTTGACCGAGGTGGAAAGGATGGCGACGTCGGCGCCTTCGCTCGCGAGCTTGGTCGCAATGGCGAGACCGATACCGCGGGAAGCACCAGTGACAATGGCCTTTTTACCTGTAAGTTTACCCATTTTATTACCCCTTTAAAGCCTGGAAGGCTTCGATGGTTTCGACCGGAGTGACCTTCACGTCGCGGCTAATCTTGCGCATGAGGCCCATGAGCACCTTGCCGGAGCCCACTTCCACACCCTGGGTCACACCGAGGGACATGGCCTTGTTCATGCAGTCGTTCCAGCGGACCGGAGATACCAGTTGCTTCACCAAAAGTTCGGCAAGTTCGGAACCCTTCGTGACCGGTTCGGCAATCACGTTGGCAATGACCGGCTTTTCGACATCGTTAAACTTGGTCTTCGCGATGGCTTCGGCAAGGCCAGCCTGTGCGAACTGCATCAGCGGGCTGTGGAAGGCACCGGAGACGGCGAGCGGGATGGCCTTGATACCGGCGGCACCGCAGTTTTCCACGAGCTTGTTCACGCCGGCGACGGCGCCGGACACCACGATCTGGCCCGGGCAGTTGATGTTGGCGGGCACCACGGCGCCCACGTCCTTCACGGCTTCGCAGAGTTCAAGAATCTTGGCTTCGTCCTGGCCCATGATGGCAGCCATCGCACCCGGGTTCTTGCTACCGGCGCTGGCCATGAGTTCACCGCGGGTACGCACCAGGCGCAGGCCCTCTTCAAAGCTGAAACCGCCGGCGGCGTAGATGGCGGAATATTCACCGAGGGAATGCCCGGCCACGTAGTCGAACGCAAAACCTTCGGACTTGAGGAGTTCCATCACCATCGCAGACACGGTAAAGAGGGCCGGCTGCGTGTTGTCGGTGCTCTTGAGCACGTCTTCCGGACCTTCGGCCATGAGCTTGGAGAGCGAGAAGCCGAGAATCTCGTCGGCCTGCTGCATAATCTTCTTGGCCGGTTCGAAAGTAGAGGCGAGGGTCTGGCCCATACCTACATACTGGGCACCCTGACCGGGGAAAAGCAAAATAGTCTTGGACATTTCAATCCTTTGCGGAAACCCGCGTTTTAGTTCCCCCCAAATTTAAAAAAGAACAGTCCCGTTTCTAGGGTCGCGGGGCAAAAAGCACTCTTTACCCTCGTATGAAAGGAAAATAGAATGTTTTTGTAAGCACGGGCTGGAATGGCAGGGGGGTGACATTGCAAAAAAGAGGACGGAACCTTGCGGTTCCGTCCCTAAAAGCCTTTTACAGACAAACTAGCGAAAGCTTATTACTTGGCTTCGGCAGATTCGTCCTTGATGGCGGCAAGGCGTTCGTTGACGTTCTTGAACACACCCTTCTCGGCGTACTTGGCGGCGACTTCCACAGCCTTCTCGATAGCGAGGGCGTCGGAGCGGCCGTGGGCGATAATGCCCGTGCCGTTGAGGCCGAGGAGCAGGGCGCCACCGGTCATGCGGTAGTCCCACATCTCGTCGAAGCGGCGGCCAGCCGGAGTGTCGATAGAGCCGAACATCTTGTGGTGCATCTCGAAGAAGCCTTCAAGCATCTTCAAGACAACGTTGCCCGTGAAACCGGACGTAACGACCACGTCGGCGGCACCCATGATAAGCGTCTCGCCTTCGATGTTACCGATGAAGTTCACCGGAGCGGCCTTCAGGAGCTGGTGAGCTTCCTGGAGCACTGCCGGGCCCTTGTGTTCTTCTTCGCCCATGTTGAGGAGGCCGACCTTCGGCTTCTCGTAACCGAAGTAGGTCTCGGCGAATGCGGAACCCGCGATGGCGAAATCCACCAGCGTGGAGGCGCGTTCATCGACGTTCGCGCCGGCATCGACCAGGATGATCGGGCGGTCGGCGGTCGGGATAACGCAACCGATAGGCGGACGGCTGAACTTTTCGCTAGACTTCCCGAGAAGCATGAGGCAGCTTGCCATCATGGCACCGGAGTTGCCGGCGCTCACGGAGGCATCGACCATGCCCTTCTTCTGCAGGGCGACACACGTCACCAGGCCGGAGTGGGGCTTCTTCTTGAGAACCTGAACAGGGTGTTCGTCCATGGCGACAGGGTCCGGAGCGTCGATGACCGAAATCCCGTTGCCGGCGTAACCGAGCGACTCGAGTTTAGCCTTGACCACGGCCTCCGGTCCGCACAGGACCACATGCAGGTTTGCATTCTTGTTGACGGCGTTTACCGCACCTTCAACCACGACGTCGGGAGCGAAATCGCCACCCAGAGCATCAAGAGCAACTTTTACCATGAACATCTCCTTGCAACAAACGCTGCTTCAGCAAATTAGGCTTCGGCGTCCTTCATGTTGACAACTTCGACACCATTGTAGTAGCCGCAAACCGGGCACACGCGGTGCGGGCGCTTTGCAGAACCGCAGTGGTCGCAGGTAGCCATAGCGGGAGCTTCCATCTTCCAGTGGGTGCGGCGCTTGTCACGACGGGCGGTCGAGGTTTTTCTTTTAGGTACTGCCATTTTTAACTCCTATTTTCCATTTTGCTCTTAAGAGCCATGAGTTTTTCCCAGCGCGGGTCCATGGGCTTTTCGGCCCCATCGGCACCGTCGACGGGCGGATTGTTTGATACAAAGATAAAATCTTCGTCAGGATTTTTCACGGGCGCGACCGGTTCTTGCAGCAGAACCAGCTGTCGGATGCACTCGGATACATCTACGAAGTCCTGCCCCTGGGGGATCTTGTAGGCGAAGACATCTGCATCGTCCTCGTCCAGCTCCTGCTTTGCAATGGGGAGCCTCTCGACTTCCGCCACGACTTCGGTCGTGAACGGGCGGTCGAACAGATCCAGCGTCCTGGAACAGGTCAGAGTTTGCACTCCGGAGAGCGTACCGGTCACGAGACACTTACCGGGGCCTTCGGGGCTCACCAGCACCTCGGCTACCAGATCGCCCTTGAGGTGCAGTTCGTCGAAGATTTCGGGAGCGTCGGCATGGGACCAGACCACTCGGCGGTCTTCGGGTTCAGCAAGTTTCTGTGCGATATCGATTCTCAAAGTGGCCCAAATTTAATAAAAAACGTGCCTGATTTCAACTTTTAGAATGTTACATTCGGGCTTAAACAACTTGCGGGAGGGGCCCCAACTCGGAGTTTTAGCGTTTCTATTTGCTCGGGTCGGGTTGGTCCCAGGGGTAGGCCAGGACCGCAGAATCGGGCGGCATCACAGGTATCATGACTTCCGTCGGGAAGTATTCCGTAGTCGTGGTGATGTATTCCAGCGGCAGCAACGCTCCGGCCGCAATGCCCATCGGCGTCCCGACCGCCTTGACCGCGACCTTGGTCGCGCCCTCGGCCGCCCCCCTGCGCAGAATAGTCTGCGTGCTATACCCGCCATCGCCACGATGTATCACCGCCTCCCCGTACACAATGCCGTTCTTTTCGGCCTCGAAGTACATCTCGTCGCCTCCGTCAACAGGGACATTGCAGTTCCTGGAGTCGTCGCAGACCTTCTTGCCGTTACTGTAGATGGCGTAGCCTTCGCGGGAATCGTCCACCTCGACCTTCACGGTCGCGCAGCCACTCAAGACGGCACCGCAGGCAAGCATCGCGACGGCCATTTCAAAAAACTGCGCCCTCATCGGATTTTCTCCTTCGAGACGCGGCTCACAATGGGGATGAATTCGTTCGGGTCGTACGCGATGTGCCGGTAGACCCAGATAAGGGAATTGTCCTTCGACTTGCGCATCTCGAACACGACAACGACACCCGCCGTATCGCGAACCAGCTGCAGTTGCAGTTTGCGGTCGCTCTGCCGCTCGTCTTCGACCAGGGTTACGTTATCATCAATGGCCA
>Ga0310697_10006638_pt1 | contig 10972 bp, 6 predicted proteins | sample 172DNAGHGlowgp2_FD_203883 | JGI IMG/M metagenome (GOLD analysis project Ga0310697, IMG submission 203883) | Sheep rumen microbial communities from Palmerston North, Manawatu-Wanganui, New Zealand - 1728 DNA GHGlow gp2 (v2) (version 2) | ecosystem: Host-associated > Mammals > Digestive system >...
GTCTTCCACTCGGGGCCGATGCCGCCGATCGCGCCCGTGGCGAGCGTCTTGCCGAGGGACTGGAGCGCCACCTCGATCGGACCCTTCACGTCGCCGCGCAGGGCCACGGAGAGACGGTACTGCGCGCCGTCCTTCACGGCGATGCCGAAGTAGCCGTCGTTCGCCACGCCGCCGCCCGGCAGCGCCTCGACGCGGCCGCAGTGGCGGTTCTTCTCGGAGATGGGCTTCGACGAGTCAAGCTCGATTGTCGCGCGGCCGACCGTGCTCCAGAAGCCGATCGTGCCCTGCCCGCGGTACTTGACCAGACCATCCTCGAAGCTGCGGTTACGGACAAGCTCCGCGTACACGCCGCCGTCGAGGGAGAGGTCGATGTCCTCGAAGAAGATGCCCCACATGTCCTCCGACACCGGGAAGCGCGCCTTCGACGCATCAACGACGATCTTGTTCTCGCCGCCGTCAAATGTGATCTCCGGCACGTCGACGGACGAAAACAGGCACGCGCCGTCCAGCTTCATCGTGACCTTCTCGCCGACGCACGTCAACTCGAGGTCGTACCAGCGTCCCGTCTCGATGGGCGCCTTCGTGCAGTCCTTTTTCAGCGGCGTCGCGAAGTCGAAGTTGTTGCCCCTCGTCTCGACGCCATGCTGCTTGTTGAACCAGCCGCCGTAGTTCGCGTAGATGCAGTGTTCGGGCGAGCGCTCGCGCACATGGAGGATGAACCCCTCCTTGCCAGAAAGCTTCCGCGCCTTCGCCTTGAACGTGTAGTCGCCCCACGATGGGTCGCCAAATACGAGCGTGCCGCCGGTGGTGGCTACTTCGTTCGACTGGCGGATCACGCCACCCTCGACCGTCCACTTGCCCTCCTTGCCCACGTCGCATTTTGCGGGATCGGGCAAGCCGCTCCACAGCACCTTGCCGTCGGGCGCGGTGACGGAGATGTCCTTGAACTCCGCCGTGGTCAGCCACGTGTGCAGCGCAACGCGTCCGCAACGCGAACCGTCGGCAAAGGCCGCGCAAGCCATGAACAGCGCAGCCACTGTGGCGAGCGCAACTCGTGCGCGTACCGTTGTTTTTATTCTATTCTCCATCTTCTTTATCCTTTTTATGCTTATGGCTAGGTAAAATCTCTCATCGAGAACGCGCCGCGCGACGGCGCCTTTAGGAACTCATTCGCCTCGGGGCAATCGGTGAAGCGGGCCGACACCGGGTCGAAGTGCAGCTCGCGGTTGGGGAAACGCAGGCCGATCGCGCCCACGAGGAGCGCTTGCGTGAACGGTGCCGCGTATGACATCTTGCTGGCACACGCCTCTGGCGTGCCGGCCTTCGCCGCGTCCACGAACTCCTTGTAGTGGTTGTGGTAGGAAAGGCCCTTCACAACCTCCACCCCTGCGCGTTGCATCGCCTTCGTCTCGTCGTTCCACGCATGGCCTGCGGCGGCGATGACGATCGGCGTCTTCCCGCCCCACACCACGCCGTTGAAGACGCCCTTCGTGCCGATGAACATGAGTCCATTGTCGCCGAACGTATACTTGGGATGAACGCCAGCCGGCATCGGCGGCGTCTGGCTGGAGTTCATCCATGTGAACTTTACCGTTCGCGGACACTTCGGCGTCGGCGCGAACGTCATCTCGATCTTGGCACGGCCCGGAAATGCCGCCACCACCGGCTCGTCGCAGATTCCCTTCACCGCGATAGGTGCATTCCAGCCGAGGATCTCGAACGCGGGATCGGCGTTGTGGATGGCCATGTCGCCAATCGCCCCCGTGCCGTAGTCCCACCACCCGCGCCACTTGAACGGCGCGATAAGCGGCGAACAGGGATGCTCGGCGCAAGGCCCAAGCCAGACGTCCCACGACTCCTTCGTGAAGCCGCGGTCGTACTTGCCCGTGGTCGGGTAGCTCTTCGGCGCGGGCGGCCAGAAGCGTCCCGGACGGTCCGTCCAGCACACCACCTCCGTCACGTCGCCGATCAGTCCCGTCTCCAGCAGAACCTTGAACGCCTTGCCGTGCGGATGGTGCTGGTTGCCCATCTGCGCCACCACGCCAGTGCGCTTCTGCTCCGCCATGAGCATCTGGCACTCCTCGTAGGAATGTGCGAGGGGCTTTTGGATGTAGACGTGTTTGCCGAGGCGCATCGCGTGGAGACCCACGATCGCGTGCGTGTGGTCGGGCGTGCACACCGCCACTGCGTCGAAATTCTTGTGGTGCTTGAACAGCTCGCGCCAGTCCATGTACGTGGGAATGCCGGGATAGCGCTTCGCCGCACCGGCGAGTCTCGCGGAGTTGACGTCGCAGAGCGCCGCCACAGTGGCACCCGCCTTGCGCAGTTCGCCGCTCGTCATGCCACCGATGCCGCCCGCGCCGACAACGGCAAGGCGCAGCTGCTTGCGCGGCAGATCCTGTCCGAAAAGCGTCCGCGCGGGGATGAAGAAGGCCCCGGCCGTCGCGCCCAAAAATGTCCGTCTCGTCGTCTTTGCCATTATCGTTTGTTCCTTGTGCAGCCCATGTCGCGCACGAGCCGTTGTGAATGTCGCTTTTTCCTCGACCTCCGCAGATTATATCAAAACCTCCTTGGCCATGGGGGCGAAATCTTATAATTCCATGAGGTCAACAACTCGCAACATGCGCCTCGCCTGCGAAGATCGGCGTGGAGCCCACCAGAAGTGTGCCGTCGCTCTGGATGCCGCCGCACAGGCCGGAGACTGGAGCCGGATCGGCGTCTGTCTGCTGTACGCTGACCTGCTTGCCCTTGAGCGCGTCGCAGGCGGCGACGAGCGGGTGCAAGGCGGCGAATCCGTTCTGCCGCCAGCTGTCGTAGAACGGGGCGAGCGTCTTCAGGAACGCTCGCCGGACCATCTCGAGCGGACGCTCCTGCCCGTCGATCTGGCAGAGGCTCGTGGCGCGCAACGCTATCTCTGGCGCGAACACCTGCTGGTTCACGTTGATCCCGACGCCGGCGATCACGCTGTCTCCGTGGCGTTCGCATAGGATGCCAGCAAGCTTGCGATGGTAGATCATGACGTCGTTCGGCCACTTGATCCACGTCTGCCGCAGAAGGAGCAGGCTGGTTGCCGTGGCGGCGGCGAGGCCTACGACGAGGGGCAGGGTGGCGACCTCGGACGGGGCGATGCCGCCCACGTCGAGGACGACGGATAGCATGAGGTTCTTGCCGGGCTGCGATATCCACGTGTGGTCGAGGCGTCCGCGCCCGGCGGTCTGTTCGTCCGCGACGAACACGTCGCCGGGCTTGCCCGCGCGCGCGTCGAGGTTAGTCGATTCCGTCACGGGCTTGTGGCGGATCGTCCAGTTGTCCAGTCTTTCCAGCTCCATGGCGGCGTCATACCCCCAGACGGTGCGCGAGCGTGTTGATGTAGTCGTCGGTCATGCCAACGACGAAGTCGAGCACGGCGTGCGCCCACCATGCGAGCGGCTCGTGCTGGTGCGCCTCGTAGTAGGCGCGGTCCCACGCGAGCTGCACGAGGTGGCGCACGATCGTCGGCAGCTCGTCGAAGGACGGGCACCGCTCCACCGTCACCTTTTGCAGGAAGCGCAGGTAGTGCGTGAGGATGAAGTTGAACTGGCTGTAGGAGCCGATCTCCGCTATGACCTTGCGGTGGTTGGAGAACAGAACCTCGTACCGGCGCTGGATGTCGTCTAGCGCCTCCCCTTCCGGACCGGTCAGCGTGCCGCGCAGGTCGCCGGCGAAGGTCCCGTCCATTATAGCTTCGTAGTTTTCCTTGAAGCGCTCGACGAATGCGCGGATGAGGTAGTGGATGGCGAGCGCGCGCAGGCGCTGGATCGGCTGCCCGCGATTGGGATCCTGCTGGTCGGGAGGGATGGCCTTGAGAAAGATGGCGGACACCTCGTCGTACGGCAGGAGCCCCATCAGCACGGCGTCCTCGAAGTCCGCGATGCGGTAGCAGATGTCGTCAGCCGCCTCGGACAGGTACGAGAGCGGATGTCGCATGAAGGTTCCGTCGGGGCGAACGAGGCCCAGCTCTTCCCAGACGGCGCGGAAGATCGCCTCCTCGGACGTGAACGCCGCCATCTTGCAGCGTCCCGCGTAGTCGGCGGGAAAGTCCGATGCGAGGCGTGGGTACTTGACGAGCGCGCCTAGCGTCGCGGCGGTGAGGCGGAAGTAGGAGGTGTCGCGCAGGTCGGGCCGGCTCATCATGCGGAACGTCTGCGCGTTGCCGTCGAAGAAGCGGAAGTCGTGCCAGACGGGGTCGTCGCCAAGCTCGTCCGCCAGCTTCTCGGCCCACGCCTGTATCGCCGCCTCTCCAGAGTGCCCGTACGGCGGATTGCCGATGTCGTGCGCGAGGCCGGCGGCCTGCACGGTCCAGCACACGTGCCCCACGCGCCCCTGCGCGAGATCGCCGCGAGCGACGAGGAACGCGCCGATATCGCGCGCCAAGGTGTATCCAACCGAAGACACCTCGATCGAGTGCGTAAGCCGGTTGTGCACGTGGTCGACCTCCGAGAACGGATGGACCTGCGTCTTGCGCGCAAGGCGGCGGAACGGAGAGGCGAACACCACGCGCTCGTAGTCCACCTCGTAAGGCGAGCGCGTGTCCGGCCTGTGCGGCCCCGCCAGCTCCACCGCGCCGTCCGCGCCCAGCCGCACGCGCTTTTCGGACAGCAGCCTGTCCCACGTTTCCATGTACGTCTTCTTCACGATTGCTCCTTGCGCGAAGATTGTATCACAAATCCGCTTGCCCACGCGGAAATCTTTCGCTAAAATACTCGCACACATGACCTCAAACGATGAATACGTTCTGCAGCTCCTTCGCGACGGGGGCTTCGTCACGGCCGAGCAACTCGATGCCGCCAGCCAGGCTGTACGCGAGGGCAACGAGACTACGCTCGACGTCCTGGTGGCCTCGGGAGCATTGACCGAGGACGATGTCCTCGGCACTATCGCCGAACAGTTCGGCATGAAGTACGTGAACATCGATCCGTCCGCGCTCGATCCGGACATCGGCAAGGAGATCGAACCGGAGATCGCGCGCAAGTACGGCGTCGCGCCGGTGATGAAGGACGCGGACTCTGTCACCGTCGTGCTCTCCGACCCGATGAACTACGACGCCGTCGATTCCCTGCGCTACGTGCTTCACGGCAAGGACGTGCAGGCGGTGCTCGCGCCCTCGGCCGACGTCAAGGCCCTGATGGACAAGCTCTATCCGACGGGCGCGGACGAGATTACCGCGCGCACGGACGACGGATTCGGCGACGACGAATCGGCCACCGGCGACGACGCGCCGGTCATCAAGCTCTGCGGCCTCATCCTCTCCAACGCCATCAAGATGAAGGCGTCAGATATCCACCTCGAGCCGATGGAGAAGGAGTTCCGGGTGCGCTACCGAATCGACGGCGCGCTCCGCAAGATGGACTCGCCCCCGAAGCGCCTGCAGGGCGCGATCCTCTCGCGCTTCAAGATCATGTCGAAGATCAAGATCTCGGAGAAGCGCATCCCGCAGGACGGCCGCATCCAGGTGAACGTGGGCGGGCGAGACCTCGACCTCCGCGTCTCGACGGTGCCGACGAACCACGGCGAGTCCATCGTCATGCGTATTCTCGACAAGTCGAACCTCGCGCTCGGCCTGCCGCAGCTCGGCTTTCTCTCCGACGACCAGAACAAGTTCGAGCGGTTCATCCACCTTTCCGACGGCGTGGTGCTCGTGACGGGACCTACCGGCTCTGGCAAGTCGACGACGCTCTACGCCGCCCTCGGGCAGATAAACCTCCCCGACCGCAAGATCATCACCGTGGAGGATCCTGTAGAATACCAGATGAGCGGCATCAACCAGGTGCAGGTGAACCGCGACGTCGGCCTCGACTTCTCGGCCGCCCTCCGCTCCATCCTGCGACAGGCGCCGAACATCGTCATGATCGGAGAAATCCGCGACTCGGAGACGGCAGACATCGCCATGGAAGCGTCGCTCACGGGCCACCTCGTGTTCTCCACCCTCCACACCAACGACGCGCCTTCTGCCGTGACCCGTCTCACGGACATGGGCGTGAAGCCGTTCCTCGTGGCCTCGGCCATGCGCGCGGCGCTCGCACAGCGCCTTGTGCGCGCCATCTGCACGAAATGCAAGGAGGAGTACACGATCACGGAGCGCGACAAGAAGATGCTCGGCCCGCTCGCCAAGCTCGCCCCTGACAAGATGTACATGGGCAAGGGCTGCTCCGCTTGCAACGGCGGCTACAAGGGCCGCAAGGGAATCTTCGAGATCTTCGAGGTGGACGACACGATCCAGCGCCTCATCTTCGACCACGCCCCTACTGCGGTGCTCCGCGAGCGCGCCCGCGAGATGGGCATGCGTACCCTCCGCGAGGACGGCATGCTCAAGGTCGCGGCCGGCATGACTTCGCTCAAGGAAGTCCTCCAGGCCACTATGGGCGACGCCGACTAGTCGTACCAACATCGTTAAGGGCTTTGCCGGAACGCCCCGCATCCCAGATGCGCCGGACCTCGCCGTGCGTGAGTGTGCGCGTCCAGATCGCGACATCGTCCACATCCCCGACGAACGGGTGCTTGTACCTGCCCGTGCCGTCCTGTCCAATGAAGAACGGCAGCCCCGTCTTGAAGGCGATATCCGAAAGGTCGTCCGCGACGCAGTAGAGATAGCCGTCCCTGCGTCCCTGGTAAAGGCGCACGACGCCATCCGGGCTGCGCGTCCCCGCATAGAACACCCATTCCCCGAAATCGGGGTTGTACACGCCGAGGTCGTACCGCTTCCTGCCGACGCGCCCGCAGTTCAGCAAAAAGCCATGGCAGTTGAATCCCTTGACCCTGCAGCTGTAGCCGGACGTGCGCGACATGTCGACGCGGTCGGGCGCGATGAGCGCGATTCCCGGCCTCGATCCTGCGCTCCAGTCCTTGTTGCCGAGAACGACGGGATCGCCCACCTGCTTGCCGAACGTGCGCACCCACAGGGTGAACGAGAACTCCGCCCCGTTCTCAAACTTCAGCGCCTCGGAACCCTTCAGGCATACGCTCCCCACCTCGTTCGTGCTGGCGGAGACACGCAGCGCCCCGCCGAACTTACCCCCGTCCGCCAGCAGTTTCGCCTTCCCTCGCATCTCCATTTGATTGCTCGGTAGGGCGGTCGCCCCGCGACCGCCGTCGAACGGCAAATACACCGCCAATCCGTCCTTCAGATCACGCTCCTTCTCCGGCGGCACGGCGACGTCTCCGCGCACCTTGCCGTCGAAACGTATCTTCGAGACGTCGACGCCGAAGTGCGCAAGCGCCGTCGGCGCGGCGTCGTAGTTGTGCGGCACGCCGGGAACGCGTCCCTGCGCGACGCGGCGTCCGGCAACGATGAACGGAATCGTGTAGCACTGCGTGGTCAGCTGCCCGTGGTAGCGCTCCCACCCGCCATGGTCCGCCGTCACGACTACGAGCCAGTCCTCCTCCGCGAACGTCTTGCGCGACGCAATGGCATTCAACACGCCGCCGATCTCGTCGTCGCACACTTTCAGCGCCGCATGATACTCCGCCGCGTAGGGATAGTAGCCGAAGCCATGCCCTGCGTGGTCGGGACGGTCGATGTACCACATGATGGCGTCCGGCGCGTCATCGCGCGCGACGATCCCGGCAAGTTCCTTTGCGTTTGCATCGTCCCTGTCGAAGATGAATTTCACGCCGTAGTCGGGACTCATGCGCAGGTCGCCGTACCAAGAGAAAATGTGCAGCGGCTTGGTGCCGGGACGCAACTTTGCAAGGCGGGCAAGCCAGGTCGGCAGCCTGTCCGACCGCGTTCCGCGGCTCAGCAAGTCGGGATTCCACGAGATGCCCGTCTTCTTCACCGTCATGCCCGTCGCGATGGCGACGTGGTTTGGGGCGCTTTCCGTCGAGCCGTCGCGGATCGTGCTCGCGCCGAGCGACCACGCGCATTTGTACCCCGGCTGCCACTTGCCCGCGATGAGCCGCTGGAGGTTTGCCATCTCCAGGTTCTCGACCGCATCGCCGCGGAGGCCATCGAGCATGATCACAAGTGCCTTTGGCTTGAGCGAGCTTTCCGCGTGCACCGTAACCGGCAACACCGCACCCGCCGCGAACGCAAGCGCGGCGAGTTTGCCGCATATTGATTCGATGTTTTTTATGTTCATTGTCGCATCCTTTCGTCTTTGCGTATCTGTGCGCGATGCGGAAATTATACCACATTCCGGCGTGGCGTTGCCATTTGCCTCCTATGGCAGGGTCACGCGCCTGCGCGTCCGCATGGCGGGCTACTTCTTCTGCAACAGCTTTATCATGTCGTCCGCGAGCTTGCAACCTTGGGCGGCGGCCTTGCGGTACCAGCGCACGGCCTCGGCGTAGCATGTCCCGAGATTGTAGATCGACCGGGCATATCCGCTTTCCGCCCCTCATGCGACAACGCGTCTATCGCCTCGTCGAGCGTCGGTTCCGGGCGAGAGCATCCCGCCAGGACGCAGACCGCGCAAATCAAGATTAGATGATGCAGCATCTTCATTGTACATTTGCTCCTTGTGCCGCGCCTGCCGTGGCCTTCTGCTCGTTTTTGCGCTCTTCCTCCCACAGCTTTAGGATAGAGGGTCTAATCTCGACCTCATGGCCGACGATCTTCTCAAGGCGCGAATGTATGTCGCGCCATTTCTCATACGAAAGAAAATATGAATTCGGAATATTGTTGATGAATCGCGACAGCGACTCTACGAAACTATCGTAGGTGCCTTTCACATGCTTGCGATACTCTACCCAGGCGTTGCGCTCTCCCTTGTACACCTTCCTGTCACCGTTTCCTGCGAGATATGCCTCTACGCTTCTCAACTCATCGCGAATCCGTTTGAGACGACGAAGTTTCACCTCCCACACATATTCCATTTCGCAATATGGCATCGTAAAAAAAGACACCCTGTCCGACATCGCACTGAATGCGAACCATTGTTCCTTCCGAGTACCTGAAGCAGTGGGATCGAGAGGATAGTATAAAACTGCCGGTTCGGGGGCGGTAGCATCCAAGGGATAAGCGAAAACGATCTCAACGAGCTTCTTGACATAATTTTTGCGACGTACGGGATCATTGAGACGAATCAGTTCATCCCTAAGCGTAGACATGGTTTTTCTGCGTTTGACGAAATCCCCGTGGTAAAACCGCCAGTTCGAGATTTTGGCGAGCGCGTCCTGTATCTTAAGCTCGCCTGCGTCAACGGCCTTTGCCGACGTCTCATCAGAGGTATTCTCTTGTCGGCATCCGACCATCCCGAAAGAGACACATAAAAATGCAAATAAAACAACTTTCTCTATTTTTGTCATTTCAGCTACACCTTCATTAGTTGCTTCTGTCCCTTGGTCCATGCAAATGAACAACATCGTTGGTCTTACGTTCCACCCAGTTGTCAAGCTTGAAAACGCCAACTCTTCCCTGGCCGTCAAGCATTATCGTATCTTGGATGTCATGGCCAAACTCCTTGTAGGGAGACGTGTCGCCTTCCGTTCCCAACACGTTCCAGCCGAACGGATTGTCAATATAGACTTTTCCGTCCGTCCATGCGCATGCCGCATTCGTTGTTTCCGTACCACTCGGCGTCAACCACGGAATCTTGTCCACGTATCCCGCCTCGTCCTCCTCGCCAATCTTGTTGTCATTATCGATATTCCCCCAGCATCCAGCCCCTGCCAGTCGCGTATGGCCCAGAATCCCATTGAAATACGGGTTGGTAAAGTACCCTCTTGCATCATATGTATAGCATGGCACCTCTTCGACTGCAATCTGCGAGAACGAAACATCCATCGGTTCGACATAAAGGTGCAACCTCATGCCTATGCCACCAGCCTCGCCCTTGTGCACACCAGGATACGCGATAGGATCGTCAAAGGTTCTCGATCTGACGCCATTCGGCTCTACAACTTTAATCTTTGGCGTATAATGTATGTAGCCAATCTCCGCTCGCAACGGATTGTCGCATCCGTCAAGCGGACATTGGTAGCAATCCTTTATTCCATGGACAACGTTCGATCCGCCGCCGACAGGATTCCACACGACGGCGGGCGCGGACGGATATTGCCGATGCTCCACATATTCGCATACGCCGAAAGAATGACGATAGGCACTGTCGTTGGCAGGCGCGACCACCGTTGGCTTGATTTCCACCCTAACCACGGACAGACTATTGCTGGAAGAGATGGTCTCCCACGTCCCGTTCTCGACGAACGTGCACGAAACGGACACGTCGCCCGCCGAATCGCTCTCCTCGCCGCCTTCGCAGAGGAAGGATGCGTAATAGTCTTCATACGTCCCGACTGCCACGCAAGTGCCGGCGCACTGGCATTGCTCCGTGCAGCCGAAGACAACGCCGTGTCCGTCGTACGAGACGCAGCTGCATCCGCCGCCGGGCGTCCCGCCGCGCATGGGAACGCCGCCGCCATCCCCCCACGAGATCTCGCCGCCGGGATCGTACGGGACCACGGTCACCGCATACGTGCGGTTCGACGGCCCTATGCTTTCCGTGAACTGGAAGTCCATCGGCCACCGGATGCGCGCGACGCACGGCTCGTTCGTCTCCACCTCCACGTATGGGTAGTCCACGGGGAACGATACGGAGAACGGCGTATCCGACGTGACGGCGTAGCTGATGCCGATAAGGAGCGGCACTCGGTTCGTCTCGCCCGCGAGCGCGACGACCGCGGGATCGCCGAGGCGGCAAGTCCGGTCGCCTGTGAAGCAAATCGGCGATGGGCCGCGCTCCGCCACCACGTCAACGAAGTAGTAGGCGTTGGAATTGACGCCCTCGCGCCAGAAGAAATCACCGCCATCTTCAAAGGGCAAGATGCCAGTTGTCCCAGTACCACTGCCCTCCACCGCCGTGAACACGTTTGAGCAAACGACGTTGTACCACTCCGCGTTCGTGCCGTGCGCGTCCGGCCCCACGACGAGCGGATCGGGGTCGACCGAGTTCTCCAGACCGTCCCCGTCGCGGTCGAACGGCAGCTCCCGCGCGCC
>Ga0310697_10006639_pt1 | contig 10971 bp, 6 predicted proteins | sample 172DNAGHGlowgp2_FD_203883 | JGI IMG/M metagenome (GOLD analysis project Ga0310697, IMG submission 203883) | Sheep rumen microbial communities from Palmerston North, Manawatu-Wanganui, New Zealand - 1728 DNA GHGlow gp2 (v2) (version 2) | ecosystem: Host-associated > Mammals > Digestive system >...
CGAGGACCACCTTGATGACATTCATCCAGTTGCCGCTCTTGGGTGCTGACTTCAGCCATGTCGGGAACATCGCAAAGAGCGTGAAAGGCGCTGCCAGCGCGAGGGCGAAGCCAAGCATGCCAACGGTAGGGGCGATGACGCTACCGCTGGTGACCATATCCACAAGCAGCAGACCGATGATGGGGCCTGTGCACGAGAAACTCACGACGACCAGCGTCAGCGCCATGAAGAAAATGCTGAGCAGTCCCGTGGTGGAGCTGGCTTTCTCGTCCATCTTCGTGCTCCACGACGACGGCAACGTCAGCTCGAAGCCGCCCAGGAAGGAGGCCGCGAAGACCACCAGCAGGGCAAACAGGAACAGGTTGAAGATGGCGTTGGTGCTGAGGGCGTTCAGCGAGGAGGGACCCCAGATGAGCGTCACCAGCAGGCCGAGGCCTACATAGATGACCACGATACTGAGTCCATAGAGGATGGCGTCGCGGATTCCCTTGCGCTTGTCATCCTTGGCGCGCTTGAGGAAGAAGCTGACTGTCATTGGGATGATGGGCCACACACAGGGTGTCAGCAGGGCTATCAGCCCGCCCAGGATGCCCAGGAAGAAGATGCCCAGCAGCGAGCGTGACTGCGTGTCGCTGGCGACGTCAAGCGCTTTCAGTTCGTCAATGACGGGAGTCCAGAGACCTTCTCCCTGCTTCCCCTCAATGGGGAGGACGGTTACTTGTGCTATAGAGTCGCTATCTTGCTCAGTTTCAATGGCCTCTTGCTCATTGTCCATTGTCAATTGTCCATTCTTCAAGTGTGAAGCGTCCCCTTGGGCCGAGCGATCAATAGCCCATTGTCCCTTCAAATCAAACTCCACATTCGTGGGCGGCATACATTCCTGATCGTTGCAGGCACCATAGCGCAGGTAGCCTTGTGCTTTCCATGCGCCGCCGGTGAGGCGCAGGCGTTGTGTGGCCTTCGCGCTGTGCTCCACGTAGGTGACTTCACACCCGAAGACGGGGTCTTCAACTGTGGTGGGAGTGGGGGAGAGCTTTAGTGCTCCCTGCACCTTGGCTCCTTCCAACGTCTCCATCGTGATGGTCATGGGTGTTGGGCCGCCGTTGTTGTCGGGACCATAGACATGCCAGCCTTCGTTGATGGCAAAGGTAATCACGATGTCCACGAGGTCGTCGTGGCCGTTAACCGCTTTCTGCTCGACCTTCGCATTGACGGGACTCGACATGCCGATTTGTGCATGCGTCAGCGCGCACGCGCACACAACAAATAAAAAAGTAAGAAGCCTTCTCATGCGCATTTCTTTGTTTGCGGCTGCAAAGGTAATACAAAAAAATGGCGTAATCGAATATTTTGCACATTTTATCATTTGGGGGCCTCGCTTTTCATGTTTCTTATCAATTTTTATGCGGGGACGTATCGCAGAATGTTGTACCTTTGCCCCCGACTTTACTATGTATGTGAGATTACACCATATTTCCAAGTGTCTTATGCTGCTATTCGGCCTCCTGACGGCTGATGCAGCCAGCGCAGCCTCCATGAGGGATACCCTTGTCGTGGAGGCGGATACGATTCTTATGCGCGAGCTTACGGTGACAGGGGCCTTGCACCCCGTCACGATGCATGGCGACACCTTGGTGTATGACGTCTCTTCTTTTACGCTTTCCGCAGGTTCTCGTCTGCGCGAGCTGCTGCTTCGCCTTCCGGGTGTCGAGGTGACGGCCGACGGGACGATTAAAGCTCAGGGCTTGAATATCAGTTGCTTGCTGCTCAACGGCCGCGATTTCTTCTCGGGCAATCGCACCATCGTCCTCGATAATCTTCCTGCTGATGTGCTGTTGGATATCCGCGTCTATGACCGTGTGAAGAAGGACGAGGAGGACACGGGCCTCCGCTCGCATACGGAGCGTGTGATGGATCTCACCACAGCGCCCAACGACAACCGCGGTTGGTTCGCCGATATCACGGCCGCCGGTGGCTACGACCGCCGCTATTCAGGCAACGCCAGCGCTAGCCGTTTCGACGAGCAGCATCAGCACATGATCACGGTGGCTTTGGACAACCTCCCCGAGGCTTTCGGGTTGGGCGATTCCTTCTACGATAAGATGGAGAAGAGCGTGGCGACCAGCGACCCGCACCACCGCAATGTCAGCGCCGTCCTGGGTAAGAAGACGGAGCGCTGGGATCTGTCTGGCTCCGTGTCGTATTCCAACACGAAAGCCAGCCAGAAATCCGAGAGCATGACTGAGCACATCCTCAGCACAGGCCACCTCTTCTCGCGTGCCTCCACAGAGGGTGTCGAAAAGACACATTCCGTGGCCGCCACAGGACATTTTGAACGGCGCGATTCGATGATGACCATCTCCCTCGACCCCCAACTCTCCTGGACCCGTTTCCAGGACGATAACCACTACCAGAACTACTCCTCGAACCGTGCTCTAGGTGACCTTTTGGAAACAGGCGACTCGGCTTTGATAATTCCTTTCTTGTTGAATAGACAAACATCTGATAACAATGAGGTTATGAAGTCATTAAATGCGGCTATCACGGCCCATTTTCGTCGCCGGCTGAGTGCCAAGGGACGTACCCTCACGGCTACCGCCTCGTGGTCGTTTTCAGATTTCACGACCACCTCCTCCGTATTCTCCGATACCTATTATTATAGAATTGGTCAGGACAACCGCCAGCTGCGCACCTCCAACCGTCCCGATCGCGACCAACAGACCCTCCTGCGTCTCGCCTGGATTGAGCCTTTTGGAAAATATATCAAGCTCAAGGGAGAGTACTGCGTGTCCTATCGTACAGAGCGCATCCGCGAGGCGGTGTATGCGGACTCCGTCTATTCCGAACAACGCTCGCGTGACGCCAGCTATCGCTACCTCAACCAAGTCGCTCGCTTGTTGATGCAATGGTCACCCTCGGAGAATCTCTACCTGGCCGTCGGTGGTCACTATAACCCTGTGCGCTCGTCCATCCGTTACCTGTGGCAGGGACGTAATCTCAGCAAGACCAATGTCGTGGATCATTTGGCCCCCGAGATGAATTTCTACTACCGTTCTCCCAGCGGGTGGAATATCACGGCACAATATACAGGCGGCAGTCGGCAGCCAGCCTTGCTCAACCTGCTTCCCATCATCGACGATACAGACCCCCTTCATATTCGGGTCGGTAATCCCTCCCTGAAGCCCTCGTTCCTGCATCAGGCAACCGCCACCTTCTTCTGGTTTGACCAAGATACACAGACACAGCTCAACCTGCAGGCACAGGGGCAATGGGAGCTGCATGCCATGACGGACGTCATCGAGATCGACCGCACGGAGGGCGTACGTCGCACATCTATCAGCAATGTCGATGGCTGTCGTCAGTTCGGGGGCGCCTGGATCGTCACTTCCGACTTTGCGCCGGAATCGCGTTGGACCATTGATTTCCAAGGCGATATCGTACATGCCCGCCGCGTGGGCTTGCAGGAGCAGCGCGCTCCGCAGGCGCCCTACGGCTCCTCGGCAGTCACCATCGTTGAAGAGCCCTTCGTGACTCACCAAACCCTTTGGCGCCAGTTCCTGGCTCTGCAATGGCGGCCGGGCGTCTTCTCCATCAAGCCTTATGCCTTCTGCTCCTACAACGGACTGCGCACGGATAAAATCTTCCAGACGGCCTCCAACTTGTGGCTCTGGGGTGTCGGCCTCATCGGTCGCTTGGAGACCGCCAATGGCTGGAGTGCTGCCGTCGATGCGTCGCGGCAGAGCCGTCGTGGCTATCTGGACGCCGTTGATAACGACGACGAGTGGCTCATCGACTTCGAGGTGGCCTACGCTTTCCTCAAGGGACGTGCCGCAGAAGTGCGCCTGCAGGTCTGCGACCTCCTGCACCAGCGCGACTTGGCACGCACCAAGACCTCTGTCTCCGAGCGCATGGAATCCGCCTATCCACATGGCGTCACCAACTACATTCTCCTTAGTTTCACCTACCGCTTCTCCCTCATGGGCAAGTAAGTGCAACGTTAAAAATCTTTGATTTTTTTGGTGCATCGCGAAAATGTCCGTACCTTTGTACGCTCTATGAGCACAAAAGGAACCTTAAGAATTCTTTTATTATACTTTATCAAACTCTACAACAATGACAAAAAGCGCATTGCAAATCGCAAGGGCTGCCTATCAGCCCAAGCTCCCCAAGGCCCTGCAGGGTCCTGTGAAAGCTAAGGAAGGTGCTGCCACGCAGAGTGTCGGCGACCAGGCCAAGATCAAGGAACTCTTCCCCAATACCTACGGTCTGCCCGTTATCGAGTTCGAGGCTGGCGAGGCACAGCAGCTGCCTGCCATCAACGTGGGCGTGATTCTCTCCGGCGGTCAGGCTCCTGGCGGTCACAACGTCATCAGCGGCCTCTTCGACGGCGTGAAGAGCATCAACCCCGCTTCAAAGCTCTACGGCTTCATCCTGGGCCCCGGCGGTCTCGTGGACCACAACTACATGGAGCTCACTGCCGACATCATCGACGAATACCGCAACACCGGCGGCTTCGACATCATCGGCTCCGGCCGCACGAAGCTGGAGAAGGTGGAGCAGTTCGAGAAGGGTATCGAGATTCTGCGCGAGCTGAACATCAAGGCGCTGGTGATCATCGGCGGCGACGACTCCAATACGAACGCTTGCGTGCTGGCTGAGTACTACGCAGCAAAGAAGTATGGCGTGCAGGTCATCGGCTGCCCCAAGACCATCGACGGCGACCTGAAGAATGAGCAGATTGAGACCAGCTTCGGCTTCGACACCGCCTGCAAGACCTACAGCGAGCTCATTGGTAACATCCAGCGCGACTGCAACAGCGCCCGCAAGTACTGGCACTTCATCAAGCTCATGGGCCGCAGTGCCAGCCACATCGCCCTCGAGTGCGCCCTGCAGACACAGCCCAACATCTGCCTCGTCAGTGAGGAGGTGGAGGCCAAGGAGATGAGCCTGGATGACGTGGTGAACTACATCGCCGACATCGTGGCCGCTCGCGCTGAGCAGGGCAACCACTTCGGTACCGTGCTCATTCCCGAGGGTCTGATTGAATTCATCCCTGCCATCAAGAAGCTTATCAAGGAGCTCAACGAGGTGCTGACAGATCCCGCTACCGGCGAGCCTCGCGAGTTTGAGAGCGCCGACGCCCAGATCGCCTTCGTGAAGAAGAGCATCGCCAAGGACAACCTCGCCGTGCTGGAGAGCCTGCCCGAGGATGTGGCCCGTCAGCTCTGCCTCGACCGCGACCCCCACGGCAACGTACAGGTCAGCCTCATCGAGACCGAGAAGCTGCTGAGCCGTATGGTGGCCAAGCGCCTGAAGGAAACAGGCCGCGCACCCAAGTTCAGCGCACAGCACCACTTCTTCGGCTACGAAGGCCGCTGCGCTGCTCCCAGCAACTACGATGCCGACTACTGCTACAGCCTCGGCTTCAACGCCAGCCGCCTCATTGCCAATGGCAAGACGGGCTACATGAGCATCATCAAGAACACCACAGCGCCCGCTGCTGAGTGGATTGCCGGTGGTGTGCCCATCACGATGATGATGAACATCGAGCGTCGCAACGGTGCTGACAAGCCCGTGATCCGCAAGGCCCTCGTAGAGCTGGACGGTGCTCCCTTCAAGTTCTTCGCCGCTCACCGCGAGGAGTGGGCTAAGAACACCTGCTACGTATATCCCGGTCCTATCCAGTACTTCGGTCCCTCCGAGGTCTGCGACCAGAGCACCAAGACCTTGCAGCTTGAACAAGCGTAAGACAGCAACTCCCCGTCGGAGTCGTCGGAAGAAGAAAAATGATTCTTTCTTCCGGCGGCACCGCTGGGCTGTTCTCATAGGTGGTGCTACGCTCGCCGTAGCGCTGTATATCTTCATCTTCGTGCGCGTCTTCGTGGATCCTTTCTCTTTCCGATGGAATGCCATCTACGGGGAGGGCGTGGAACCCGACGGCTTCGAGGTGCGAGGCATAGATATCAGCCACTACCAGGAGCGCATTGACTGGTCGCGCGTGCGCAACGCGCAAATCAAAGGTCAGCCCCTGCGCTTTGTTATCATCAAGGCCACAGAGGGCATCAGTATCATCGACGAGAACTTCATCGACAACTTCTATCAGGCCCGCCAGAATGACCTCATCCGCGGAGCCTATCATTTCTTCACCCCCGATGAGGATCCCGTGCGTCAGGCGCGCTTCTTCATCAAGCAGGTAAAACTCGAGACGGGCGACCTGCCACCCGTGCTCGACGTAGAGAAGGCAGGGAATCTATCAACCAAGCAGCTGCGGAAGGCGGTGCATACATGGCTCGATGTCATTGAGAAACACTATGGCATCAAGCCCATCATCTATACGGGGTACAGCTTTAAGCTCAAATACCTCAACGACGGCACCTTCGATGCCTACCCCTACTGGATAGCGCATTACTATGTCGAGCAGCTGCAATACAAGGGGCAATGGTCCTTCTGGCAATACACCGATATGGGCCGTATCGACGGCATCAACGGCAGTGTAGATTGCAACATCTTCAATGGCGAGCTGCCACAGCTGGTTGCCCTGACAATGAAACCTGAGGAAATAGATGAAGTGGGTCTCTAATATAGGCTCACCTCACATAGCATAAGAAGACATCGATACAATGAAACGCTATTTACTCTTCGCCCTGTTTGTGTGCGCTGCGACAATGATTTCGGCGCAGACACAGCTCAAGTATTCCGATTTCGAAACTTGGGTCAGCCGTAGTATTAAGGAAAGCGGTATCATCGGCGGAAAGACAAAGACACTTTATGAGATTGGGCCCAATATGACTTGGGACGGCAAGAAGGCGTATGTGAACGCCGGCGGTTCGCCATGGGCTACCAGTAATATCATGGCCAAGGTGGCGGGCATCGTGAAGACCAACACCGGCGTCTATCGCGAGCCACGCGGCAACGGCTTCTGTGCCAAGCTGGTAACACACGTGGAGGGCGTGAAGGTACTTGGACTGGTGAACATCCATGTGATGGCTGCCGGCTCTCTCTATCTCGGCTCTATGCTGGAGCCCATCACCAGTTCTTCGAATCCCATGCGCTGGCTTAACTACGGCATCCCCTTCACGCAGAAGCCCAAGGCCGTGCAGTTCGACTACAAGGTGCAGCTCTCCGGTAAACCCGACCGTGTTCGTCAGACGGGTTTCAGCGCCGTTAAAACCATTGCGGGTGCTGATATGCCGAATGTCATCTGCCTCCTGCAGAAACGGTGGGAGGACGAGAAGGGCAACATCTACGCCCGTCGCATCGGCACCGCCATCCAACGCTTCTCTCAAAACAGCGACTGGGTCAACGGCAAGCAGTTGGAGATTCATTATGGCAATATCACTGCGGAGCCCTTCTACAAGCCTTACATGAATCTATTCAATGGCGGCGATGACCAAAAGTACGCCAAGAACAGCAAAGGCAAGATGGTGCCTGTGCAGGAGGTGGAGTGGGGGACTGCCGACGACACGCCGACGCACCTCTGCCTCCAGTTCGCCAGCAGCTTCGGCGGCGCCTACATTGGCGCTGAAGGCACCACCCTCTGGGTGGACAACGTGAAGCTCATCTATTGAACCCTTAAACTCTTGAACTCTTAAAAATTTTCAATTTCCAATTTTCAATTTTTCAATTTTTCAATTTTTCAATTGCAACCTCCCTATTACCTTGTAGAAGAAGAGAAACTGCGGCGCAACCTGTCCTTGATCAAGGACGTTGCCGACCGCTCGGGCGCTGAGATCATCTTGGCGTTCAAGGCGTTTGCACTTTGGAAGACCTTCCCTATCTTCCGCGAGTACATCAGCCACACCACGGCGTCCTCGCCCGATGAGGCCCGTCTGGCCTTCGAGGAGTTCGGCAGCCCGGCCCATACCTACAGCCCCGCCTACACGGAGCGTGACTTCCCCGAGATCCTCCGCTGCTCCTCGCATATCACCTTCAACAGCCTCTCGCAGTTTCATCGCTTTGCAGACCCACCCCTCACCCTCCCTTGTAGGGAGGGAGTGGTCACCTGTCAAGACGAGAAAGATCTCTCTAAATCTCCTAGTCAAGGGAGACTTGCCGGCGCAGAGACTGCAGATGGGAACAAAGCGGACGCCTGCTCAGAACATTCCTCTCCCTCCCTCACAGGGAGGGCGGGGGGTGGGTCTGCTCCTTCCTTCGGCCTGCGTGTGAATCCCGAGTACAGCGAGATAGAGACAGAGCTCTACAACCCCTGCGCCCCGGGTTCACGCTTTGGCGTGCTGGCTGAGGAGCTCCCTGCGCCCGATGCATTCCCTGCTGCCATCGAGGGCTTCCACATTCATTGCCATTGCGAGAGCGGCGCCGATGCCTTCGCGCGTACGCTCGTACATATTATAGATAAGTTCTCCCCTTGGTTCCCGAAGCTCAAATGGATTAACTTTGGCGGCGGCCATCTCATGACCCGCAAGGACTATGACGTGGAGCTCCTCATCCAAACCCTTCGCGACTTCCATGCCCGCTGGCCGCATCTGCGCATGATCCTCGAACCTGGCAGCGCCTTCGCGTGGCAGACAGGACCGCTGGTCGCCTCTGTTGTCGATATCGTGGAGAACCATGGCATCAAGACGGCCATCCTTGATGTCAGCTTCACCTGCCATATGCCCGACTGCCTGGAGATGCCCTACTATCCTGAAATCCGTGGTGCAGAGCACATAGATGTTCAAGGCCTGACAGGACTCGAACGTAGTGAGGCATATCCCCCCTTGGGGGGAGCGGGGAGGGGGGCTATTTACCGCCTCGGCGGCAACTCGTGCCTCGCTGGCGACTTCATGGGTTATTGGCGCTTTCCGCAGCCCCTCAGCGTGGGAGATGAGATCATCTTCGAGGATATGATTCACTACACGACCGTGAAGACCACCACCTTTAATGGCGTGCACCACCCCTCGATTGCCATCCGCCGTCTCGACGGCACCATCGAGCTGCTGCGCGCGTACAAGTACGAGGATTTTCGCGACCGCATGGACTGATTTTTGGAAAAAAGTGCGGTTTGACGAAAAAAATCGCACGAATCCCTTGTCAGTTCAAGAAAAAGCAGTACCTTTGCACCCGCAATCAGAGGATTGCCTATGACTTTGACATGCTGAACAGCTGGTTGGAACACCATTTTGCGGCAATAGCTCAGTTGGTAGAGCACGACCTTGCCAAGGTCGGGGTCGCGAGTTCGAGTCTCGTTTGCCGCTCCAACCGTTGAGCAATTGACGACAACGTCGTACAGAGCCTGCCCAGGTGGCGGAATGGTAGACGCGCTCGTTTCAGGTGCGAGTGTTGAGAGACGTGCAGGTTCGAGTCCTGTTCTGGGCACTGAGTCCTGCGATGTTGGTCGTGAAGTTCATTTTGGAGAGGTGGCGGAATTGGTAGACGCGCTACTTTGAGGGGGTAGTGTCGATTATGACGTGGGAGTTCGAGTCTCCTCCTCTTCACTACAGCTGTTCAAACAGTCAAGAAAGAAGGCCACCCAACAGGTGGCCTTTTTTTGACCCCTTAAACGCTAAACGTTAAACGAAATATCATTATGCACGCACAAACTATCCCCGTGCTGCTGCTCACCGGCTATCTCGGCAGCGGCAAGACAACACTCTTGAATCGCATCCTCAACAATCGTCGCGGCATACGCTTTGCCGTGATTGTCAACGATATCGGTGAGGTGAACATCGATGCCGACCTCATTGAGAAGGGAGGTGTCGTGGCACAGAAGGACGACAGCCTCGTGGCGCTGCAGAACGGTTGCATCTGCTGCACGCTGAAGATGGATCTCGTGGAGCAGCTGCGCGATATCACGCGTCAGCAGCGCTTCGACTACATCGTCATCGAGGCCAGCGGTATCTGCGAGCCTGCACCCATCGCACAGACCATCTGCTCGATTCCCACGATGGGAATGGAATATATGCGCGACGGCATCCCCGTGGTCGATTGCATTGCCACCGTCGTCGATGCCCTGCGTATGCGCGATGAGTTCGGCAGCGGTAAGGATCTCCTGCGTCCCAACCTCGATGAGGACGATATCGAGAACCTCGTCATCCAGCAGATCGAGTTCTGCAACCTCATCCTCCTGAACAAAGCCTCCGAGGTGACACCCCACGAGCTTGGTCGCATCCGTGAGATTATCCGTGCCCTGCAGCCCAAGGCAGAGATTATCGAGTGCGACTACTGCGATGTCGATTTCGACAAGCTCCTCAACACCCATTCCTTCGACTTCGATAAAGTAGCCACCTCTGCCGCATGGATTGATGCCATTGAGGGTCACCACGGCGATGAAGAGGACGATGACGATGATCACGACAATGATCACGACAATGATCACGATGACGATGATGACGACCATGACCACCACCATCATGATCACGAAGACCACGATGATGACCATGATCACCATCACGAACATCACGAGCACCACCATCATCACCACCACCATCATGATGATGAGGGCGAAGCAGAGGAGTACGGAATCGGAACCTTTGTCTATTATCGCCGCGAGCCCTTGAACCTCGGTCTTTTCGATGAGTTTGTTGCCCGCCATTGGCCCGCCTCCATCATTCGTGCCAAGGGCATCTGCTGGTTCTACGGCGAGCCTGACACCTGCTACGTCTTTGAGCAGGCCGGAAAGCAAGTCACTCTTCGCAATGCCGGCCAGTGGTATGCCACGATGCCTGCCGACGAGCTCGCCGAGTTCAAGGCCCAGAACCCCGACCTACGTCGCGACTGGGACGAGCACTACGGCGATCGCATGCAGAAGCTCGTCTTCATCGGCCAACACCTCGACCGCGAAGCCATCACCCTCGCCCTCGACATGTGTCTCGCCAAATCCTAAAAACAATCATCCCCGCCAAATCGGCGGGGATGACTGTTTATCGGATGAAGAGGATCTCGCGGTATTTGGGGAGGGGCCAGAGTTCGTCGTCCACGATGAGCTCCAGCTTATCGACGTGGTAGCGGATGCTGTCGAGGAGGGGCGCCACG
>Ga0310697_10006640_pt1 | contig 10971 bp, 2 predicted proteins | sample 172DNAGHGlowgp2_FD_203883 | JGI IMG/M metagenome (GOLD analysis project Ga0310697, IMG submission 203883) | Sheep rumen microbial communities from Palmerston North, Manawatu-Wanganui, New Zealand - 1728 DNA GHGlow gp2 (v2) (version 2) | ecosystem: Host-associated > Mammals > Digestive system >...
ACGGGGAGAAATAATCTCCCCGTCGTTTACTGCTTCAGCAGGTTGAGTCTCTGTTTCGGAGCGAGAGCGTTGCTCACCTTCTCCGTGTACTGCCCAATCTTTGCTGTCACCGTCTGGCGTATGTCGCGGCTTGAGGCCACCCTGCGCGGCGACGCCCGGCTGGTGGCACGCATGGTGGGCGAGGCCCATCAGGAGAACACCAGCATCATCAAGTACAGCGATGAGAACTCCATGGCCTGTGTGCTGGCCATCGCCTACTACTTCGCCCGGGCTGATTACATCTTCCACCGCGAGTTCCAGACGGGCTGCGGCTTTGCCGACCTGGTGCTCATACCGCGCAAGAACGTCACCACGCCGGCCATCATCGTTGAGCTGAAATATGGCGACACCACCGGCACGGCCATCGACCAAATCAAACAGCGGCAGTACCCCGCCAAAGTCTCGGAATACAGCGGCGAGATGCTCCTCGTGGCCATCAGCTACGACAAGAAGACGAAGGAACACTCGTGCCTGATAGAAACCTGTAGCAAAGAGTAACCTGTAGAGTTTTGCCCCGCAGGGTGTAGAGTTTTGGCGGAATAGTGTGGAGTTTTCGTGGTTTAGCGAAAACTCCACACTGGTTTATTTGGTGTATAATGTACAAATCATTAACTTTGCGGTAAGTTACGAGGCAGACCTTAGCCCACAGCATATATAGCGCGACCTTAAGAAAAGATTTTTATCAACCAAACAATAACCAATTATGAAACAGAAACAAAACCTTACACCCCCTAATGTCCATAGTGGGCGCATCGGAAGCAGGCAGCGGAGCCGGTGGCTCGGGCTGCTCGTGATGATTGTAATGACACTGGCAGCCTTGCCGGCAAAAGCTGGTTATGATAACAATACCCAGCCTCTCTCTTGGGCCAGAGATATGGACATCACGCCAGATCTTGGTGACAGTAATCAACCGACAAAAAATGAATGGATGACTTTTGAGGTGTCACATATCAACTGGGATGGTGACAACTTCTGGTGGCAAAAGTTCGACCTCATTGTCGATGGTGTAAATATCGGCTCTATCTCCTCCATTGGCTGCCCTCTTAAAGGACGCAAATATGACGATGTGGTATGGTCTGGCAGAGCAGGATGGATGGGCGGCTATTACGTAAAGACAACCAACCACCGTCAGGATGGCAACAAGTGGAAGTACACTTATATCCACGTCTTCTTCCCTCAAAACACCTACGGTCAAACCCACACCATTGAAGTGGATGGTATCTGGGTGTCGAAGAACGGGAGCACCAAATCTTACTATGGTCCCAACCAGTCGCGACACATCAAGTACACTTCAAATCCGGTGACCTTCAACACAACCGGCTGTGGTACCTACGAGCGCACCGCTCCAGGGCAGATAACGTGGAAGCCCAGCAAATCGGTGACAGCTTCCAGCGGTTATAGCCATAAGTATGAATTCAGACTGAATGACACAGGCAACTGGATAACCAACAGCAACCCTAACGGCAATTACGTGTTGACGGACATCAACAACAATGAGGCGCAGGCTTACCACACCAGATATGTGCAGTACAAGACTTACACCCAGGCTAATAGAACGATTGATGTCACCTTCACCCGCGACTGGCAGAAGACCCAGTCAGGCAACATCGTGCAGGCCTGTACGCAGCCCACCGACCTGAACGTGGAGCCTAATCTCTGGAACAAGACCGTCACGGTGTCGTGGAACAAAGAGTACACCGACCGTCTGCAAAACGGAAAGTTCTACATCTACCGCTATACGAATGGCGATATTGACACCCGTGAAAAGCTGGGGGTCGTGAACTTCAATGACCGCTTGGCGTTTACAGATGACAATGTGGAATATGACACCGAATATACCTATCAGGTTTCCTTCATCCTCGACAACTGGGACAATACATCGCCCGTTGAAGACCTGACGCTCACGAAGACGATATCTACCTCGCGCGATGAGATGTTCCCCATCGAGCTGAGTGCCGTGCCCAGCGACAACGACATCACGCTGAACTGGAGCTTCCCCAATCCGCAGGTAGCCAGCGGCGCGTCGTTCAAGGTATATCGCCGGGGCGTCAACGAGACGAACTGGAGCGAGCTCACCAGCATCGGCACGGTGACCGCCAGCAAGAACGACGACCACCTCTCGGTGAGCGACAACACGATAGCAAGCTCTTGCGAGAGCTATTATTACGAGGTACGCACGGAGCTGGCCGAAAGAATGTTCACTGCCACCCTGGAACGCCCCGTCAACCTGACGGGCGACGGCACGCAAATCACATCGCTGACCTGCAACCGTGGTACCTATTCTAATATGGTTAAGGTGCAGTGGAGGGTCGAGCAGGTGGGCACCAGCGCCACCCACTACGTGCTCTACCGCCGCCTGATAGGCGAGGGCGACGACACCTATAAGAGCATCTACGAGTGCGACGGCACGTCGTCGAGCTACTACTATGAAGATGTGACGGTCCAGCCCGGACAGTATTATATGTATTATGTGGAGGGGTCAACGGAGTGCTCCTCGGGCGCGACGCTCACCACCTACTCCGACAGCCGCGACGGCTTCGCCCAGAGCAAGGGTGTGCTGAGCGGCCGCGTGAGCTATGGCACGGGCACCGCCGTAGAGGGTGCCAAGGTGCGCCTCACCACCGACAGCGATGCCGGAAAGGCCCAGTTCTACTCGCTCTATGTGGGCGGCCTGGGCAACCGCATAGAGTGGACCGACGCAACGGAGCTGCCCAAGGTGCTGGCCGCAGGCAAAGCCTTCTCGGTGCAGTTCTGGATGAAGGCCGATGCCGTCAACCAGAACGAGGCCACCAACAGCGCCATCGTGATGGACCTGGGTGGCAGCCAGCGTCTGGAGTATCGCCCCGACGGCAAGCTCTATGCTGTGGCGGGCGGCACGGTCATGGGCTCGTCGGCCATCACGCTGACGCCCAACCGCTTCTATAACGTCAGCTACCGCTACGACGGTAATGGACACGTCAGCGTCGGCATCGTCGACGGTACCAAGGTGAGCAGCTTCGGCTACGATGCTACGCTCTCTATGGCCGAGAACCGCCTGACCTTCGGCGCCCCGAGCGGCGCCACCACCGAGCAGCAGTTCTATGGCAACTTCGACGACATTCGCCTGTGGAGCAGCTGCCTGACCGACAAAGAAATTCTGGCGAACTACCAGCGCCTGCTGAGCGGACAAGAGACGGCCCTGGCCGCCTACTGGCCCGTTGACGAGGGCGTGAACGCGCTGAAGATGGTCTACGACTACTCGAAGCAGGGCGGCGTGGCCAACGAGCGTCATGCCCAGATGACCAACGGCGTGCTGTTCTCTACCACCGTCCCCGAGGCCGACCAGCTGAGCCTCTACGGCGTGACCGACAGTCAGGGCAACTACGTGGTGCGCGGCATACCCTATAGCGGCGACGGCACCAACTACAGCGTGACGCCCGTGATGGACAGCCACGAGTTCTCGCCCCAGTACCAGAGCCGCTACGTGAGCAGCAGCGCCCTGAACCACTCGGGCGTCGACTTCACCGACATCTCGTCGTTCCTGGTCGAGGGTGTCATCCGCTATGCCGGCACCAACATCCCCGTCGACAGCGTGCAGATTAGCGTCGACGGCCGCGTGGCCTCGCGCAACAACGAGATTGTGGTGACCGACGAGAACGGACGCTTCGTCGTCGACGTGCCCATAGGCCGACACTACATCAGTGCCTCGAAAGACGGACATACCTTCGTGAAGGAGGGCCGCATACCCGCCGACCCGACGGGACTGAACGAGACCACCTACGAGTTTGTGAAGCCCGAGAGCGGCTTCCTGTTCTGGGACAACACCCTCGTCACCGTGGCCGGCCGCGTGGTGGGCGGTGCCATCGAAGGAGAAAAACCCCTGGGCTTTGCCGACACCGACGACTATCGCAGCAAGAACACCATCGGCCAGGCCCGCATCACGCTCGAGATTCCCGACACACGCTATATGCTCAACGCCAGTGAGGGCAGCGAAGGACTGGTGAACCAGGGCTTCCAGCCCGTAGCCACCAACACGCCGCTGACCTATCCCGCCGGCGCAACGGCCACAGGTGAGGGCTACCGCACCGGCGGCGACGAGATGAACAAGGCCCAGCAGGTGGTCATCACCACCGATGCCGCCACGGGCGACTTCGCCGTGCTGCTGCCACCGCTCGACTACCGTGTGGTCTCGGTGCAGATGGTCAACACGCAGTCCGACGATGCCTATAAGTTCCCCTCCGACCAGCTGCCACGCATCGATGCCTCGCGCCCAGCCACCGTGCTGCAGGACAGCATACCCACTGAAGACGGCGGCTACCGCTACTTCGACTATGTAGCCTCGCTGAAGCTTACCAAGCACACCGACCCCGTGCTGAGTGTGCGCCAGCTGAAGAAGAACAAGCATGACGTGCTGCCAGCGGGAGTCTTCGGCGACGCTGAGGCTAGCTACTCCTTCATCAACGCCCAGGGCAAAGAGGAGACCCAGGATGTCGCCCTCTACACCGTCGATGACCAGGGTCATGTGACCTACAACTACGGCTATCCCATCTTTGGCACCCAGGGCAAATACCACTTCAAGCTGGAGGCCTATGAGACCTATATCAACTACGAGAAGGCCGCTGACGACCGCGTGACCCGTGTACCGCTGCAAAACATGGTGGTGACCATCAGCAACGCCATGAGTGCCAGCCAGAGCGTCTACCCCGAAGGCCACGAGCAAGCCGGCCAGGTGGCCGATCTGAAAGAGAACGAGCTGCAGCTCGACGACAAGGGTGAGGCCGTCTACAGCTGGGAGGCTGGTCTGCCCAACCCGAAAGGCGACTTCACACGGCGCCTGAACATGACCTACAACAACGGCGTCGGCGACTACTCCTGGCAGGGGCTCGACGGCATCATCTTCGGCGACCTGCCCACGGGCACCAACTTCACCACGAAGGGACCGCAGAACGTGCAGATGGTGCTCCACGACCCCTACGGCGACTCGTCGTTTGCCACATGGGAGAGCGGCAAGGTGACCACCACGACCAAGGAGACGCTGAAGACCTCGTCGTCGGAAAGCTCATTCTCGGGCAACATACACTTAGGCCCGAAGATTGAGGTTGAAGAGGGAATCCTCATCTCCGTGCAGACAGAGATTGAGGTCGTGGCCGACATAGAGTCCGGCCATACCCGTACAGAACAGCATGACACCGTCGATGTAAACACGACAACGATAGAGACCACGCGCGCCATCAGCACCAGTGCCGACCCCGACATGGTGGGCGCCGATGCCGACATCTACATCGGCGAGAGCGAGAACCTGCTCTTTGGCGGTTCACTCCGTGTGGGCCTGAAGGGCGACAGCATCAACGCGCCGCAGATTGTAGCTGAAGATGCTGTCGTCGTGTCAACACAGTTCGACACCGAGTTCTTCTACACACAATACGAGATTGAGACCAAGATTATTCCCGACCTGCTGCGACTGCGCAACCTGGCGCTGACCTACAATGCCAACCCTGCCGCCGTCAGCGAGAATGAAGGCGATGACCCGCTCTACCTGACGGCCCTGCAGACCGACGACCCGCACTACGGCGAGGACGGCACCTACAAGTACCTGCCTGGCAAGAAGGGCAGCATCGACATGGTGCACTACTACAACGAGAGCGTGAAGAACTGGCAGGAGCAGATAAAGGCCAGCGAGAAGCACAAGCTCAACCTCTTCGCCGACCAGACAAACCGTGAGAAGAAGAATCTTTCCTTTGGCGGAGGCGTGGAACTGACGGAGTCGGAGGCGAAGTCAACTATCGTGTCGAACACTACCACCCACTCATACACATTCGTCTGCAACTTAGGCACCGATTTTGGAGCCACCTTCAACGGCGTGGGATTAGACCTTGCCTACGAGTCGCACAACACCCCCGCCTATCCCACTGAAGACGAGAAGAACGGTGCCGAGACCGACGGCACAGAGACAGAGGAGACGGCCACCTTCAGCTATACGCTGTCCGACTCGGGTGCCGACGATATGTTCTCTATGGACATCTACAAGGCCGTGAACAACCACGGCCCCGTGTTCCGCACCCGTGGCGGACAGAGCAGCTGCCCGTATGAGGGTCAGGAGGTGACGAAGTACTACCAGCCCGGCGAAGAGCTGTCGGCTGCCACGGTGCAGATAGAGCAGCCCTTCATCGACTGCAAGAACCGCCTGCTGACGGGCGTGCCCACGGGCGGCAAGGCTCAGTTCGAGCTGGAGCTGTGGAACAATAGCGGCATCAAAGCCGATGCCTACTTCGAGCTGGTGCCCGTCGACGGCACCAATCCGCTGGGTGCCAAACTGAGCCTGCCCACAGGCGCCATCGGCAACGGCCGCACCATCTTCGTGCCCTACAGCGATGAGCCGCTGAAGATGATTCTCACCCTGGAGCAGGGCAACCTCGACGTGACCGACTACGAGAACATTGAGCTGGAGCTGCGCAGCACCTGCCAGAACGACGAGACCTCCATCCACGGTGCCATCAAGAGCACGGTGAGCCTCTCGGCCCACTTCGTGCCTGCCAGCACGCCGGTGGAGCTGGCCATCGACAGGACGGTGGTGAACATCGGCAACGTGGACGAGGACCTGACGCTGCGTGTGACCGGCTTCGACCGCAACTTCCAGGGCCTGCAGCGCGTAGACATACAGTATAAGGCCCCCGGCGCCACCATGTGGAGCCTGTTGAAGGGCTACATACCGAGCAACGACGTGCGCACCGACAACAACCAGGTGCTGCTGCCCGACAACGGCGTGATAGAGCTGGCCGTGAGCATGAAGTCGACCAGCTGGACCGACGGCACCTACCAGTTCCGCGCACAGAGTGCGGCCACCTACGCCGGACGGCCCGTGACCTCGGAGAGCTATGTGCTCACCGTGGTGAAGGACGTACACCAGCCCATGCTCTTAGGACTGGCCAACCCCAGCGACGGCGTGCTGAACAGCGGCGACGAGATCAGCATCACCTTCAATGAAGACATACAGCAGGGCATGCTCACCGACAACAACTTCGTGGTGAGCGGCGTGCTCAACGGCGACGAGATAGCCCACGACGTGGCCCTCTCGGCACAGAACACCGAGCAGGCAGCCTACACCGAGGCGGGCATCAACCTGGCACAGAAAGACTTCGCCGCCGACCTGTGGGTGCGCGTCACTAATGGTGGCGACATCCTCACCCACGGCAACGGTGCGGAGAAGTTCCGCCTGAGCATCGATGCCGCCGGCCACCTCGTGGTGGGCATCGGCAGCGAGAGCTACACCTCAGCGAAGACCATCGCGAAGAACACGTGGACCTTCCTCGCCGTCAGCTACGACTATGAGAGCGGCAGCAGCCGACTGAGCGCACGCGCCGTGACGGCTAACACCACCGACGACCTGTTTACCGACGAGCTGGTGGCCGACTACAGCGGCACGGGCAGCCTCACCCTGGGGCAGCACTTCACCGGTGCCCTGCACGAGCTGACCCTTTGGGACACCGCTCGCATGGTGGACGAGGCCCAGGCCGAGATGCACCACACGAAGAAGCCATCGACGCCCCACCTCATCGGCTACTGGAAGATGGACGAGGGCAGCGGCACCCAGGCCACCGACTATGCCCGTAACCGCCACCTGACACTGCCTGCCACGACATGGTATCTGAACAACGACAACAAGGCCGTGGCCCTCGACGGCACCAACGCCCTGAAGCTCGACATCACCGCCTGTAGCCCCCTCGCCACCGAGGACTATGCTGTGGAGCTGTGGTTTAAGGGCAACAAGGCCGACCAGACCGCTGCCACCTCGCTGCTCTATGCCGGCGAGCAGTCGGTGGGCCTGGGCTTCAGCACCGCCGGACTGCTCACGCTGTCGGCCAACGGTTCCGACATCGAGGTGAGCAAGAACGACTACTTAGACAACGCCTGGCACCACCTGGCACTCAACGTGCTGCGCAACGGCTCGGCCACCGTCTATGTGGACGGCCAGCCGCTGAAGAGCCTCTCGGCCTCGGCCGTGCCCGCACTGGCAGGCAACTATCTATACATAGGTTCGCGCGGAACGGAACAGCAGTTCAAGGGCGCGGTAGACGAAATACGCCTGTGGAGGGCCTCGATGACTGGCAGCCTCCTTGGTAGCCAGCGCACGCAGCGACTCACTGGCACCGAGAGTGGACTGGCCGCCTACTATCCCTTCGAGCAGATGAGCCGCGATGCACAGACGGGCATCATCTCGTCGGTGGGTTCTGCTACCGATGTCACCGGTAGCGGCATGGAAGCGCAGATCTCAACTCTCAACTCTCAACTCTCAACTTTCAACTTTATTGACGAGGCTCCCGCCCTGAAGGTGAAGCCCGAGGCCACCAACGTGCGCTACAGCTATGTGGCCAACGAGCGCAGCATCGTCATCACCCTGGGCGAGCATGCCGACCGACTGGAAGGCACCACCATCAACTTCGCCGTGAGGGGTGTCAACGACCTGAACGGCAACGAGTCGGAGGTCATCAACTGGACGGCATACGTGAAGCAGAACCAACTGCTGTGGAAGGATGAGACCGAGGTGAGCGTAGAGAAGCAGGTGGGTCAGACGGCCACCTTCGAGGCGGTCATTGTCAACGAGAGCGGCTCGTCGGAAAACTGGACACTGAGCGGCCTGCCCTCGTGGCTGACGGCCAGCGCCACCAGTGGCACACTGAAGGCCCAGCTGCAGAAGGCCATCACCTTCACCGTGGCCGAGAGCCTGCCCATCGGCAAGTATGAGCAGACCATCTACCTGACAGGCAACAACAACATCAGCGAGCCGCTCACCATCAACGTGAAGGTGAAGGGCGAGGAACCGCTCTGGGCCGTCAGCGAAGGCGACTTCGAGGAGACGATGAACATCGTGGGCTCGCTCGTGATAGACGGGGTGGTGTCGCAGGACGAGGACGACATCGTGGCAGCCTTCGTGGGCAACGAGTGCCGAGGCGTGGCCAACCCCATCTACCTAAGCAAGTATGACGCCTACTATGTGATGATGTCGGTCTACGGCAATGCCGGCGACAGCAACACAGACCTCGCGTTCAAGGTGTTCGACGCCAGCACCGGCACCACCTATCCGCTGGTGGCCACCTCGCAGGCGGTGAAGTTCAATCCCGACCAGATGACAGGCAGCTTCGCCAGTCCGGTGGTGTTCACACCGCAGGACGCCATCGAGCAGACCCTGGCCCTGAAGAAGGGCTGGACGTGGACGTCGGTCTATGTCACTCCAATGGACAACACGCTCGACGCCATCTTCAGGAACAACAACGGCGAGGTGACGTATGTGAAGAACAAGAGCGCCTTTGCACAGCTCAGCGGCGAAGAGTTCAAGGGCAGCCTCACTGGCATGACCGTGGGCGACATGTACAAGGTGAATGCCGCCACGGCCACCACCACCAGCCTCATAGGCGCCCCCGCCGTGCCCACGGCCGTGGAGATGGCCATCGCCCCAGGCTGGAACTGGATAGGCTACAACAGCGCCAGCCACAACTCGCTGGCCAATGCCTTCGCCGACCTTGACCCGCAGGACGGCGACATCGTGAAGAGCCAGGGCCCGTTCAGCATCTACGACGGCGGCGAATGGATAGGCAGCCTCGAGGTGGTGACACCCGGACAGGGCTACTGCTACTGGAGCGAGGCCGCCCAGGCCAAGACGTTCCACTATCCCACGCCGGCGGCCATGGCCAGGCAACAGGCCAAGGCCGCCGAGGCTCCGCAGTTCGTCAACAGCGACTACGAGGGCAACATGTCGGTGGTGGCCATCGTGAAGAACGGCGACCAGGTGCTCAGCGGTGCACAGGTGACCGTGGTGAGCGGCGGCGAGGTGCGCGGCTACAGCGCACGGGCCGTGCGCAACGGCATGCACTTCGTATCGGTGGCCGGCAAGGACAGCGGCGACGAGCTGCTGTTCATGGTGACCAGCGACGGCTTCGACTACACCGTCCCCATCACCGAGCACTATCAGAACGACGCCGTGCTGGGCAGCCTGCGTGCCCCCTACGTGCTGGACATCGCCGGCACGACGGGCATACAGCATGTGGAGGCCAGTGGCGTGGAGGCCATCTACGACCTGACGGGCCGCAAGCTGCAGCAGGCGCAGCGCAAGGGCGTGTACATCGTGAATGGAAAGAAGAATGTGATTAAGTGAATGAGTATGAAGAGACAATCCATGACATTGCTCTTTCTGCTGTTCTGCGCGTGTGCCATGGCGGCCGGCGTCCGTTCGCTGTACTTCAGCAGGACCGACATGCACAAGTACAACGGCACGATGACCGTGATGGCACGCGTGACGCAGAACGGCAGTGTGTTGGCCGACTGCGAGCTGGCAGCCTTCGACGCCTCCGGCGAGCTGCGTGGCTCGGCGGTGAGCCATCCCGACGACGGCGGCATCATTTTCCTCACCATCCAGGGCGACACCAGTGGGGCCGAGCTGCACTTCCTCGTGGTGCACGGCAGCGACGACGAGAACCGCATCATCACCGACGCCAACGAGACGCTCGTTTTCGTGGTCGACCAGACGTTGGGCAGTTACACCTCGCCGCAGGCGTTCTCCATCACCACCGTGCTGAAGGGTGACGCCAACGGCGACGGCGAGGTGAACATTGCCGACGTGACGGCTGTCATCAACCGCATCAACGGGCAGCAGGCCGCCACCTTCGTCCATGCCGCCGCCGATGTGAACGACGACGGCGACATCAACATCGCCGACGTGACGGGAATCATCAACATCATCAACAAATAATCTGTATCAGATATGAAAAAACTATTGTTCTTAGCCTCGCTGCTGCTCTGCCAGCTGGCGGCGGGCGCACAGGAAAGTATTACTGCCAGCACTGTTGAGGTGGCACCAGGCGGAGAGGGACTCCTGACGGTGGGCATGGACTTCAACGCCGACCATGACTACGTGAGCTACCAGTTTACGGTGGAACTGCCTGAGGGGCTGTCGCTAAA
>Ga0310697_10006644_pt1 | contig 10965 bp, 5 predicted proteins | sample 172DNAGHGlowgp2_FD_203883 | JGI IMG/M metagenome (GOLD analysis project Ga0310697, IMG submission 203883) | Sheep rumen microbial communities from Palmerston North, Manawatu-Wanganui, New Zealand - 1728 DNA GHGlow gp2 (v2) (version 2) | ecosystem: Host-associated > Mammals > Digestive system >...
CTGGCTGGAGTCTTGGCTGGAAAACTAACTTTTGGGCCCGTATGCTCGATGGTAACCATGCCTACCAGATTATCAAGAATATGCTCCACCTACTACCCAGCGAAGATAGAGATACCATTGCCGCCCATCCCGATGGTCGTACCTATCCCAATCTTTTTGATGCGCATCCACCTTTCCAAATCGATGGTAACTTTGGCTGTGCTGCTGGAGTTTGTGAGATGCTTGTACAAAGTCATGACGGTGCTGTTCACCTGTTACCCGCTCTACCTGATGCATGGACCAATGGCGAGGTAAAAGGACTATGTACACGCGGTGGGTTCACTATTGATATCAAATGGCAAAATGGCGTCATCCAGACTGCCACTATCCACTCTTCTATCGGTGGCATCCTGCGCCTACGCTCTTACGTACCTCTCAAGGGCAAAGGATTGAAACAAGCTAAGGGAGCTTGTCCGAATCCATTACTGGCACAAGCTAAGGTTAAGGAACCACTATATTCCACCGAGTTAAAAGACTTCAAACTTATTCCCCTCAAGGAAATCTTTGAATATGACATTGAGACTTCACCAGGCGAGACTTATTGTTTCACCAAATGAGCCGATAGAATCAAGATGCTACAAATTTGAAAGTTTTTGAGACATATATATAAATGAATGTGGTAGCTTTTTCTTATTTTTGCACCGAAAACCAATAATAGAAATAATATATGCTAATTCAATTATTTAAGGGACATCATTGCCTATTATCAACTTTATTCATTTTCTGTGTCAGCATTCCAATGCCGGCACAAAATCTTAAGTTTCAAAACCCCAACTTGAGTGCTAAAGAACGAGCTATTGATTTGTGCAGCCGTCTTACACTTGAAGAGAAAGCCCAACTAATGCTGGATGAAAGTCCTGCCATTCCACGCTTAGGGATAAAGAAATTCTTCTGGTGGAGTGAAGCCCTTCACGGCGCTGCCAACATGGGGAATGTCACCAATTTCCCCGAGCCTGTAGGTATGGCAGCATCATTCAACCCCGCATTATTGTATAAGGTATTCGACATCGCCAGTACGGAGTTCCGTGCCCAGTACAACCATCGTATGTACGACCTGAAGGGGGAGGACATGAAGATGCGTAGTCTTTCCGTATGGACACCTAACGTGAACATCTTCCGTGACCCCCGTTGGGGACGAGGTCAGGAGACCTATGGTGAAGATCCTTATTTGACGAGCGTCATGGGCGTACAGGTAGTCAAAGGTCTGCAGGGACCTGAGGAGTCGAAGTACCGTAAGCTCTGGGCTTGCGCCAAGCACTATGCCGTACACAGCGGGCCTGAGTACACCCGTCATACAGCCAATTTGAATAATGTGCCAGTACGCGACTTCTGGGAGACCTACATGCCAGCCTTCAAGGCACTCGTACAAGACGCAAAGGTACGTGAGGTAATGTGTGCCTATCAGCGTCTTGACGATGACCCCTGCTGCGGTTCAAACCGTCTGCTTCAGCAGATTCTGCGCGACGAATGGGGCTTCCAGTACCTCGTTGTTAGCGACTGCGGTGCCGTGAGTGATTTCTACACCTCGCATAAGAGCAGTTCTTCACCCATCACTGCCTCAGCAAAGGCTACACTGGCTGGTACCGATGTGGAGTGTGGTTACGATTATGCCTATAAGAGCATCCCAGAGGCTGTGCGCCGCGGACTCATTACCGAGGCTGAGGTCGATAAGCATGTCATCCGTCTGCTCGAAGGTCGTTTCGACCTCGGTGAGATGGACGATCCTTCTCTTGTAGAGTGGTCTAAGATTCCTTATTCTGCCATGTCAACAAAGGCTTCTGCACAGGTAGCCCTCGATATGGCACGCCAGACTATCGTCCTGTTGCAGAACAAGGGTAACATCCTGCCGCTGCAGAAGGGCAAGGAGAAGATTGCCGTCATCGGTCCGAATGCCAGCAATGAGCCTATGATGTGGGGTAATTATAATGGCACACCCAACCACACCGTCACCATCCTCGACGGTATCAAGGGCAAGCAGAAGAAGCTGGTCTATCTGCCAGGTTGCGACCTGACCAACGACAAAGTGATGGAGAGCCATCTTGCCACGGAGTGCGTAGCTCCTGACGGCAAAAAAGGTCTGAAAGGCACTTTTTGGAATAATATCGGGATGGAGGGCAAGGCCTTCACCACTGAATACTACACCAAACCCGTGAATGTGACAACTGCTGGTATGCATGTGTTTGCACCCAACCTGCCTATCGAGAACTTCTCTGCCAAATATGAGACTACCTTCACTCCGAAAGAGGCTGGCGAGTATGTGGTCAATGTAGAGAGTACCGGACACTTCGAACTGTATGTCAACGGCGAAAAGAAGTTCGCTCACCATATCTGGCGTGCCACCCCTACCCGTACGGTATTGAAGGCTGAGAAGGGTGAGAAGTTCCAGATAGAAGTGCGTTTCCAGACCGTGCAGACCTGGGGTGCTTCAATGAAGATTGATATTGCCCGTGAGCTTCCCATCGACTATCAGGAGACCATTGCCCAACTGAAGGGTATCGACAAGGTTATCTTCTGCGGTGGTATCGCACCAAGCCTCGAAGGCGAGGAGATGCCCGTGAATATCGAAGGCTTCAAGGGTGGCGACCGCACGAATATCGAGCTGCCGAAGGTGCAGCGTGAATTCCTGAAGGCATTGAAGGCTGCCGGCAAACAAGTGATCTTCGTGAATTGCTCTGGCTCTGCCATCGCCCTACAGCCTGAGACTGAGAGCTGCGACGCCATCATCCAGGCCTGGTATCCTGGTCAGGAGGGTGGTACAGCGGTTGCCGATGTGCTCTTCGGTGACTACAACCCCAGCGGGAAACTCTCTGTCACATTCTATAAGAATACAGAGCAGCTGCCCGACTATGAGGACTACTCGATGAAGGGCCGCACCTACCGTTACTTCAACGATCCTCTCTTTGCCTTCGGCTATGGCCAGAGCTACACCACCTTCGAAATCGGTGAGGCGAAGATCGACGGCAAGGGTACCGACTATCAGGTGACCATCCCCGTTACCAATACTGGCAAATGTAACGGTACGGAAATTGTACAGCTCTATATCCGCGACCTCTCCGACAAGGAGGGACCACTGAAGTCGCTCCGTGGTTTCCAGCGCATCGACGTGAAGGCCGGCCAGAGTGCCACCGCCACAATCACCCTCGATGCGAAGAGCTTTGAGTTCTGGGATAATGCCACAAATACCATGCGCACCAAGTCGGGGCAGTATGAGATCCTCTATGGTAACAGTTCACGTGACAATGATCTGAAACGAATAACAATAACTATTTAGTCAACAGTGTATGAATGTACGAAATCTGACCATGACGCTGTGCGCTTATGCCATTACGGTAGGCGCACAGCCTTTTCTTACGAGTGACTCACTGAAACTGCAACGCTGGTTTCACGGTGGAGAAGAGCAGATCAACATGCCGCTCTTCCAGACAAAATACACAGCCGATCCCTCACCGCTGGTGGTAGGCGACACGCTATTTCTCTACACTTCACACGACTCATCACCTGAAGACATTGCCGACCCCAATGAGAAAAGCTCGGCAGGTTTCTTCATGTACGACTGGCTGCTGTGGTCAACCACCGACATGGTGAACTGGACCGAGCATGGTGCCGTCGCCTCACTGAAGGAGTTTCCTTGGCGCAGTCGCGACAATGGTGCCTGGGCCATCCAGACCGTCGAGCGCAACGGCAAATACTACCTCTATGCCCCACTCCACGGACACGGCATCGGTGTGCTATTAAGCGATTCGCCCTACGGGCCCTTCAAGGATCCTCTCGGCAAACCGCTGGTATGGCAGAAGGAACACTGGGACGACATCGACCCCACCGTGTTTATCGATGACGACGGACAGGCCTATATGTACTGGGGCAATCCCAACACCTACTATGTCCGCCTGAACGACGATATGATCTCCCTGAAGGGCGACATCGTGAAGCTCGACTACCATATTGAGCACTATCAGGAAGGACCTTGGTTCTATAAGCGCAACGGACTGTATTACCTCGGCTATGCCACCACCTGCTGTCCAGAGGCCCTTGGCTATGCCATGAGCAGTACCCCCATCGGGCCATGGGAACCTAAGGGGTACATCATGCAGCCTACCGAGCGTGACCGTGGTAACCATCCCGGTATCGTGGACTACAAAGGTCACTCCTATATCTTTGGTCAGAACTACGACCTGATGCACCTGGAGACTTTCGTCCACCATGAGCGCCGCAGTGTCTCTGCAACGGAGATAACCTATCTTCCCGACGGTACCATCGGAGAGGTGCCCTACTGGCTCGACCAGCAGCCCATGAAGCAGCTCCATGCCTTCAATCCCTACCGGCGCGTGGAAGCAGAGACGATGGCCTGGGGCTATGGTCTCAAGACTGCCAAGATAGGTATTCCCAACACAGGTGTTGTCGCCGATATGCCTAGCTCTACCGGCAAGCGTAACATGTATGTCTATGACATCAACGACAACGAGTATATCCGTCTGCGCGGCGTTGATTTCGGACTGGGTGCCCAGCGCTTCAGCCTTACAGCTGCCGCCAAGGGCGAGTGTACTGTCACTTTGCGTCTCGATGGTCGTGAGGGACCTGTCATCGGTACCATCCGCATTGCCGACACTACTGGTCTTGACTACTACAAGGCTTTCAAGACCAAGATCAAGGGTGCCGCTGGCATCCACGACCTCTACCTCTGCTTCAGTAAAGTGAGTGGTGACGTGCGCCTCGACTGGTGGCAGTTCACGCCTTATACTTCCACCACCTGTAACGCCGACGGCACGGTGACCTTCCGTTACCGTAACGACCAGGCCAAGGAGGTACTCGTCGATGTGCAGTTCGCTGGTCGCAACCCGATGCAGCGCGATGCCGAGACCGGTCTCTGGACCGTCACCCTCGGTCCTGCCGCTCCCGACATGTATCCCTATTGCTTCATCGTCGATGGCATCAGCATTATGGATCCTGCCTGTGAGCAATATTTCCCTAACGAGGGCTTTAAAAACAGTCTGCTGGAGATTCCTGCCCATGATACGGCACTGCCCCATGACATCAAGGACGTGCCCCACGGCAGCATCAATTATATCCACTACTACTCCAAGAGTCTCGGTGCCACCAATCAGGCCATTGTCTGTCTGCCCCCAGGCTATGCCCAGCACCCCGAGAAGAAATATCCTGTGTTCTATCTGATCAGCGGCACCACCGACACCGAAGAGGTGTATTACAAGGTTGGTCGTGTGAACTATATCCTAGATAACCTGCTCGCCGAGGGCAAGGCCGAGGAGATGATTGTCGTGCTGCCTTACGGCAATCCATACAAGCTGTTGCCCTTGATGCCCGATCTATCGAAGATCCCCGTAACCGGTTTTGGCAAGGACGTGTTCAGTCTCGACCTCACCACCGACCTGATGCCCTATATAGAGCAGCACTACCGCACCATCAACGATGCCGATCACCGTGCCATCGGCGGTTTCTCCCGTGGCGGCAATCAGGCACTTGCCAACGGACTGCTTAATCTCGATAAGTTCTCTTATCTCTGCAGCTACAGTTCGTTTACTTCTACCGACCTGCCCGACGTCTATGACAAGGCCGATGACACTAACCGGAAGATCAATCTGCTCTGGCTCGGTGTAGGTACCGACGATTTCCTCTATGGCAATGCTCGCGACTACATGGAGTTCCTCGATAAGAAGGGCATCCGCAGCGTGAAAGAATATACCACAGACAAATTTGGTCATACATGGATGAATGCCAAATATTTCTTAAGCAAGACACTACCTTTACTCTTCCGTCCCCAGGTTGCCAGCGAAGCTATGCAGCAGGCAAAACCTGTCCTCGCAGCCACAGGCAAAGAGGCACAGTTCACACCTGGTGTAATGGCTAGACTTTTCCCAAAGCCTATTATCTCGCCTGAATACGACAATAATAATCTCACCTTCCGCTTCAAAGCACCCGAAGCCAAAAAGGTTACACTCAACACTGAGTTACAGACAGACCCTATCACTATGGAGAAGGATACTAACGGTATTTGGTCAGTTACACTCCAAGATGTCACCACTGATGTTTTCACCTACTTTTTTTGCGTGGATGGCACGCCAACAGCAGATCCACAGAATATGTATCTTGCTCCCTCAAAGGGCTTTAAACCCAGTATATGCAACAATATTGCAGGTGCTTACTACTATCCCACAGCTGGTGATATCGCCTATGGGCAATTGAGTTATGACCTCAATAAAGGTGTGGCTTGCTTCACTCCAAATATCAATAAAGAAATACCTGTTCTTATTCGTTTGATCCCTGGACAAGACGACACCATGGAGAGTTGGTTTAAAATAGCAGGTGCTGATATGATGGTCGACAAGCTTGTTGCACAGGGACGTACCAAGCCCTGCATTCTCACTACCGATGCTAACCAACAGCCTACAGTCAACCAGAAGGCCTATACACTCCGTGCTGACGACTATCCTACTTGGTTTGAGCGTCGAAAGGCTTTAAAGCAGCTATTATTAAATCTCAAATGATTCAGACGAAAAAAAATATGAACAAGACTAAACTAATCATAATCAGTTCCCTGAGTTTTGCACTTATGGGGATGGTTTCCTGTCAAGTAGAGCGGAAGTGGACAGAGAAACGAGTGGATAACTTCATGGCAGTTAGCCAGGAAGACGGTCCTACACTCGGCTATGTTCCTGAGTCAGGCGTCAAATTGTTGACTATCGATGGATTTGCATTTAAGGATTTGAATCGCAATGACTCTTTGGATGTTTACGAGGACTGGCGGCTCCCTGCTCAAGAGCGTGCCACTGATTTGGCTTCAAAACTTTCAGTCGAAGAGATTGCCGGTTTAAGGAACGGCATCATTAACGATGAACGTGTCAGAAAATACAAGCACTAATATCTTTTTGTCTATCAAAAATCGTTCATTGCTTACTTATTTGTTTCATTGAACGATTTTTGATAGCTTATGAAACATATCTTATTGCTTACAATAATTATAATGTGTAATTTTGCAGCAGAGAATTTAAGTTCATGCATTAAGATTAATGGTTATTGTTATTTTTAATTTGTAATTAGTTAGTAATAAGTATTAAGGTTAGTTAGGTAATGAGTGAAAATGAGCGGCTCGGGAGAGTCGCTCATTTCTTTTGAGGTCGCCTTACATTTTCGCTCTAATTATTTGGTGATTTCACAAAAAAGCCCTATCTTTGCCGTGAAAATAACTACCTATAACAAAAACAACAATGTACAAGACACTAATATATACATTCCTTTTAATATTGTTTTTCCCCGCTTGCAACAAGCAGGAAAAGACCTATAAAATTGCCGTTTCCCAATGTTCACAAGACATCTGGCGTGACAAGTTGAACACCGAACTGAAAATGGGTACCTATTTTCAGGATGGTATAGAACTACATTTTGCATCAGCTGATGACAGCGACAAAAAACAGATTGAACAGATACGACAGTTCATTTCAGATGGTATTGATCTGTTGATTGTTGCACCTAATCAAGCTAATACCGTATCATCTGCTATCGATGAGGTTTTCGACCACGGTATCCCCGTCATCTTATTTGACCGTAAGACCAACACAGAAAAATTCACTGCCATTATCGGTGCCGACAACCATGAGATGGGGCGGCAGATGGGTGAATACATAGCTACCCGCTTAAAAGGACATGGACGCGTTCTGGAAATCAAAGGATTAAGAGGTTCTTCACCAGCCATTGAGCGCCACGAAGGTTTCACAGAAGCCCTTTCCAGTTATCCTGGCATCACACTCGTCGCCTCATTACAGGGTGACTGGACTGAAGAAAGTGCAATCAAAGCTATCAAAGAATACAAAGGCGACCTCACAAACATTGATTTTGTGTTTGGGCAAAACGACCGCATGGCAGTGGGTGCCTCTAAAGCACTCCCTAACCCTGCGGGTACCAAATACTGCGGCATTGACGCTTTGCCTGGCGAGGGCAATGGAATCGCCTGCGTGCGCGACTCCATTCTCGATGCTTCATATATCTATCCCACACGTGGCGATGAGGTGCTTCAGTTGGCTGTAAACATCCTTGAAGGCAAACCATACAAGAAGGCAAACCCACTGATGGGAGCGCTTGTGACCCGTGATAACGCCAATGTATTATTGATGCAGTCTGAAGAAATGAGACGTCAAGGTGAATATCTCGACCAGCTGCATAGCCGTGCCGACGACTATCTGCACCAGCTTGGCAACCAACGTGACATCACATGGCTCGCCTTATGCCTTGTTTTTCTACTATTGGTGTTATTCGTTGTCATCTACCGCTATCAGCTACAGAAAGCTCGTATTGCAGATGAACGAAACAAAATGGAACGTGAGCAACTCGATTTCTATACACAGGTGAGTCATGAATTACGTACACCACTGACTCTTATTGAAGGGCCACTCAACCAACTAGTCTCTACCAATGACATACAGAAGGCCAGCAAAGAGGTTACAGGACTTTTCGCCATCGTGCAACGCAACACCCACCAACTCAGTGAAATCATCAACAAAATGCTTGACATGCAGGTGAAAGGCAAGGTTGAAAATAATCATTCGATAGAGGAAGTGAATGTGGCAAGTGTACCATTGACAAAAGAAGATTCTCATATGTCACAGACTATACTCATCGTCGATGATAATGCCGATGTGAGAGCCTACCTACGTAACATTCTCCAGAACCAATATCAGATCAATGAGGCCGCTGACGGGCAACAAGGTCTGGCACTGGCCAATGAGATTGTGCCAGACCTCATAGTGAGTGACGTAATGATGCCTATCATGAACGGTTTGGAATTCTGTCATCGTGTGAAAGACAATGTCGCCACCTCACACATCCCCGTCATCCTGCTTACCGCTCGTGCAATGAGTCATCATCAAATAGAGGGTTATGAGAGCGGTGCCGATGCTTATATCACAAAGCCTTTTTCTGCCGACCTACTTCAGGCACGTATCAGCAATTTGCTTGCAAGCCGTATAAAACTTAAGGAACTCTTCACCACCACAACTAATAGCGAAGAGAAAGAATCTGTCACCGAGAAAGCCAATGAACAAGTCGTTAAGGAAGATGCTTTCTTCAAGAAGTTCTGCGATTTCATTGAGCACAATATGACCGACAGTGACTTAAGTGTTGAGACCATCGGTGCTGAACTCGGTCTCTCGCGCGTACAACTATACCGAAAGGTAAAAGCCTTAACTGGACTTTCACCCATTGAATTGCTGCGCAAAGCCCGCCTTCAGAAAGCCAAAGAGCTCATTAAAGGCACCGACAAGACAATTGCTGAGGTTGCTTACGAAGTAGGATTCACTGCACCAAGCTACTTCACCAAATGCTTCAAGGAGGAATTTGGCATCAGTCCGTCGGATATTTAGAACATAAATCATTAAAGCCCATTTCCTCTTACTAAAAGAAAATATATCAATAATCGTTCATCTTGTGGCAAAAATGTTACATTGAAACAAATTTTGCACAGGATGAACGATTATTTTATTATGCCATAACCGAATCAACGTATCTTTGCGCCAGTTTTTTTATCCAAACAAGTACTAACCAATTAAAGATTGAACAATGAAACAAGTAAAAAGACTTTTTCTGAGTTTGCTGACACTGCTCTCGTGTACAATAATGTACGCGCAGACAGAGATCACTGGTACTGTCATCGATGCAACTGGTGAAGCCGTCATCGGTGCGACAGTGACAGAGAAGGGAACGTCAAACGGTACAATTACCGATTTCGACGGAAACTTCAAGATCAAGGTGAATGAGGGTGCAACGCTCGTATTCACCTTTATCGGTTATCAAACACAAGAGCTGCCTGCAAAGAATGGCATGCAAGTAACGATGACTGACGACGCCCAGACCCTGAGCGAAGTCGTTGTGACTGGTTATCAGGTACAGCGTAAGGCTGACCTAACTGGTTCTGTAGGTGTTGTTGAAACCAAGGATTTCAAGACAAGCAACACCGATCCTATGGCATCCCTGCAAGGTAAGGTGCCTGGCATGACGATTACGTCGAGCGGTTCTCCTTCTGGTGAAGCCAATGTCCAGATTCGTGGTATCGGTTCTATGGGTGGTTCTAGCACAGCTCCCCTCTACATCGTGGATGGCATGCCGTACAGCGGCTCGCTGAACAGCCTAAATTCTTCTGATATTGAGTCGATGCAGGTATTAAAGGATGCTGCGTCTGCCTCTATCTACGGTTCTCGCGCTGCCAACGGTGTGATTGTTATTACAACCAAGAAAGGTAAGAAGGGCGATAAAGTTAACATCGACTTTAATGCCTCAGTATCAGTGTCTTGGATGACTAACAAGATGAAGCTGCTGAACAGTCAGCAGTATGCTACTGCATTGGTACAGGCTGCTCTCAACGATGGCAAGAACCCCGTTGACTACGCCCACAACTACGGTTTGGCACTTGATGCCGCAAATGGTACCCCCATCACTGTATATGATCCCATAACAGGTGATATGGTAAACTACAGTGTAGGTGGTTACTACGACGGTTTCATGAATGCGAAGCAGACCATGCGCTACAGCGATACAGACTGGGTGGACGAGATTGGCCGCACAGGAATCACTCAGAATTATGACCTCTCATTCTCGAAGGCTACTGACAAGGGATCATCACTCTTCTCTTTCAACTACAAGAAGGCTTTAGGTGTATTGAAACACACTGATTTCGAGAACTTTGCTGCACGTTTCAACAGCAGTTACAAAATCAATAGCATTGTAACTGTAGGTGAGAATGCCACATTCTCTTATTCTAATAATGTGAATAGCGAACCATTGGAGAATGCCCTGAAGATGGCATCAACTCTCCCCGTATATGAAGAGGACGGTGTGACCTTCTCTGGTCCTGTAGGCGGTATGAGTGACCGTCAGAACCCTTTACGCGAATTATACCATAATAAAGACAACCGTCTGAAGAAA
>Ga0310697_10006646_pt1 | contig 10961 bp, 6 predicted proteins | sample 172DNAGHGlowgp2_FD_203883 | JGI IMG/M metagenome (GOLD analysis project Ga0310697, IMG submission 203883) | Sheep rumen microbial communities from Palmerston North, Manawatu-Wanganui, New Zealand - 1728 DNA GHGlow gp2 (v2) (version 2) | ecosystem: Host-associated > Mammals > Digestive system >...
GCCATCGCCATGGCGGGCGTGACCACTTCCGCGCGCGCGACGCACGCGGAAAAACAGGCGAAAAACGCCAATAAAATGCTCTTTTTCATAAGGCTCACCGTCCTATTCAGACACAATCCTACGGAGGAAGTGTACACTTCCCCTAAGAAACAATTGCAATTATACACGGAATCGCCGCGAATGCAAATGAAAAAATCAAAATATTTTTCATTGCCAATAGTGGTAAAGGAAACGTCCATCCGGGGCGGCGTCGCCATGGCGGTAGAAGTCGAGAATGTCACCCGAATCGCCGGGCGTGTTGTCCGCCCACTTGAAGCGCACGTCCACACGGTCCGCCTGGCCGATCGCCGTGCGCGGGATGGTAATCGAGAGCGAGTTCCCCTCGATCTTCATCGGCACGCGCGCAGTCTCCTGCCACGACCATCCGCCGAGGCAGCGCTCCAGTACGGCCGTTCTGTCGTCCGGCGGCGCAACGCGGTTGACGACGTAGTGCAGATGGTGCCAGTGCGGCGCGGGATCGTCCGCGGCGAGCCGCAGCGAGATGAAGAGCCGCATCCACGCGGAATCGGTACGCGGCGTGACCGGCGATGCGCAGACAGCCTTGAACGTGATGGACTGCGCATCGTGCGAGACGAAGCATTCAACGATGTCGTTGCGACCCGTCTTGTCCACGTAGTGCATGTCGCCGTAGCCCTGCGCGTCGCGGTGATCGACGTCGCCCGCCGCGTCGCGGAACACGGGTCCCTGCGCGGCGGAACGCTGCGGGCGCACCCCCTTGAACTTCCTCACGCCATCGACGAACTGGCAGTAGAAGTGGTCTTGCAAGATTCCGTTCGACGGCTCGATGTCGCGGCTGAACTCGGGCGAATACTGGTCGGGGAACGCGCCCTTCTTGCCCTGCCACACGTCGAAGTTCCCGGCGATGAACTCGTTCCAGCCGGTGACGAACAGGTAGTCGGGATTGACCTTGCGCGCGCGTTCGAGCTGCTGCGCGAAGTTGTCGCCCCAGAGGAAGCGGTTCGGCTCGCCGCGGCGCGGGTTGCGGTCGGGCGCGAAGCGCAGCGTCTCGCCCGGACGGAGGTCCTTCGCGTCCGGCCCCATGTACGCGCGCCCGAACACGTTCGTGTCGTTCATCGCGGCAAGTCCCCTTCCGCCGTCCAGCCTGCGCCACGAGTGGTTCTGCGCCACGCCCGCCGCGCACATCTCCACGGTGCCGTCCGCGCGCTTGCCGTATTCGTGCTGCGGGTACGCCTCGAGCCAGCACCAGTGGTTCGGACGCTTGGGCCCCACGGCGTAGGCGGGCTGGAGCGGACGGAACGTGAAGAACGCCGCGATCTCCACGTAGTCGCGTCGGTCATTTTCCGGGACCTTTGGATCATTCGCCATCTTCCTTACGAGATCGGGAGTCGCGTGGATGAGCGGCTTTCCCTCCCAGTGGAACCAGAGTTCCTTGTGGACGCCTGGCTTGTACACATCGCGGTAGAGCTGCAGAATGCTCACGGCCTGGTTCTTTCCCGGCCAGAACGGCAGCATGTACGTGAACTGCGGCGTGTTCTCGCCCTTTGCGCGCATGTCGCCCCATGTACGCATGAGCGTACGGAGGGAGTCCATCCACGTGAGCGTGCCGTTCGTCGCGTCGAACACGACCACGTCCACGCACGCCGCGCTCAGCAGCTGCGCGTGCCGACGCAGCACCCAGGCGTCGGTGGTGGCGTAGTAGCCGAACGCGGGCTCGCCCCAGTAGTGGGTCTTGCGCAGGCCCCATTTGGGGTCCTGCGGACGCTGCGGCAGAGCGGGATCCTCCGCGAGGAGCTTCGAGTTGTCGAGTACCGGGCCTTTGCGCCCCTGGTGCCATGTCCAGTAGAAGATACCCACCTTCTTCGCGCGCGGCGCGGGGAGTCCAGCGGAGACGACGCACCGGCCGAGATCGTCCATTGCGTCCCATGTATCCGCGAAGAGGTCGCGCGCCTCGGCGGTAGACGCCGATCCGCAGATGGTGAAAGCCGCCATACACGGCGTAATCACCTTAATCCATGCCGATTGGGGGAGTTTGACCATGATTTTTCGCCGATAGCGCCCCAAATCTCAACTAAAACCGGAGATTTGGGGACTTTGAGCTTAATTTTCTCCTAAACTTACAAGCCGAGGACGTGGATGGTCTTGCCGTTGAAAGTTTCGTCGCGGATGTAGATCTTCTCGTCCCATGTCTTCGTCTTCGACTTGTCGAAAATCGGCATCCATCCTTCGGTGAGCTTGAGGGTGTCGAGGTACTGCGCGCACTGCTCGTAGGATTTCTCGCCCTTGAAGTTGTCGGATGTCTTCACCTCGATCGCGTAACGCGCGCCACGGAACTCCACGCAGAGGTCGAGGCGTCCGGTTCCAACCGCCATCTCGCGGTTGATGTGACCGCCGCCGTTCGTGACGCGCTGGAGGAACGCCATGAGGATCAGATGCGGCACGGCCTCGCGATAGCCCATGATGTCCCGGTCCGCCCCCGAATTCTCGCGCCAGAACTGCTGAAACGCGACCATGAGTCCCGCCATGTCGAGTCCGTCGTCCTTCACCCACGGCGTCTCCGGCACGCTGCGGATCATACGGTCCTGCTCGCCACGCGAGAGGTAGCGTCCGATGATCTCCGCATACATGGGATTCGCTGGAACGAGCGTCCCTCTTTCCACTCGCAGAAGACCGAGGTCGGTGATGAAACGCCAGTCGTCGTCGTTCGCCGTCAGTTCGGTGTCATTGCCAAGGATCAACGGCTCGACGATACGTTTCACGCGCGGCTCGCGCATACGCTCCATGAGCGAATCCACGTGCGTGTCGCGTCGACGGATGATCGCCTCCTTCGCCGCTTCGACATCCGCGACGGTAATCGGCTCGGAATATCGCAACGCATGTATCTTCGCCACGCACTCGTGAGCGATGGCGTTCACGAGCCAGGGTTGCCCGCGCGTCAAGCGCCAGACAGCCTCAACGACTCCGTCCGCAAACACCTGACCGGTCGCGGCCGTGTGCTGCGCATAGAGCGTACGAATGTCGGGCTCCGTGAAATTCGGAATCAGCATGTCCTCGGCTATGATGTTGAACGGGCTGATCTGCCCCAACGACTCGCCATCGGAGCGGATCTGCGCCTTGTAGTCGCGCACGTCCAACATGCCGACGAGTGCGATGGACTTGGGGAAGGGGATCTCCTTGCGGTTGACATATCCGTCACGTAACTGTCGAAGGAAGGATATCAACACGTCTCCCACGAGACAATCGGCCTCGTCAAAAAATACAACGACGGGCTTCCCCGCCTCCCGGCAGAGGGCCGTAAGCGTGTCAGAGACGGCGGTGACCGTCCAGCCCGGTTCTTGACTGATGTTCAACGCGGCATCGGGGTTGCCAAGCCGATCGACAAGTTCGGGGGTGGCGAAAACCCCTCGTCGTAGCAATTTACGGATCTTGATCATCGTGTCATCAACATCCGTCGCGCCCTGCATCGTCTCGAGCGTGCAGTAGATGGCGAACATGTCGCCCTTCTCGTTGATTTCGCGCACAAGCGCCTTGAGCGCCGTCGTCTTGCCTGTCTGGCGCGGCGCATGAACGACGAAGTAGTTGCCGCCCGCGACGAGTTCACGGATGCCCGGCAACCGGTCCAAGGCCGGCAGCATGTAGTGCTCGTCAGGGAAGCACGGCCCAGTCGTGTTGAATCTCTTCATGTTCTCCATGGCGCTTAGTATATCATAATTCCTTGCGGGATGAGTCCGTTTCGGCCATCACTACCTGCACTACCGCACGATGATCATGAAGCCGGGCCGGGACGACACCTTCAACCCCTGCTGGGTCTTCTCGATCCTGTAGTGCTCATAGGACTCCTCGTCCAGCGTGAACGTGGCGGACGGTTCCGTGCTCCACGTCACGAGATACGGCGTGGCGGACCTTATCACCGAGTGGACATCATTCCTATTGCCAAGCGCAACGGTTATCTCCGCCCCGTCGGCGAACTTGACAAGAGCGGGATCGGTGAAGGATCTGTGTGCACCACCCGAAGAAGCCGCGATCCCGTCAGAATCCCACGTCCCCGTCACCTCGGAGAGGTCGAGCGTCGCGCCGGTTGCGAGCGTCGTCCAGGGGCGTATCGTGCTTGCGACGTAGCGTCCGTAAACCGTCATCTGGCTCGCATTCCTGTGTACGCCGAACGACGTGGCAGTTCCGTACTTGAACCCGCCCACGGAGAAACCCGCGTCGCCAAGGTGCACGGTCGCGGCACCCTCGAATTCGATATCGACAGACTGGAGATTGATGTAGTTGTTCATTTCCACGCCCGACGTGAACACGATTTTCCCGCCTCCCTCCGATGTCACACATCTCCAGTAGGTTCCCCGAATCCTGAGCGTGTAGCCGTTCAAGACGAGCGGCATGGTGCCGGATCCAAGGCCGAACAAGAAATTCGAACCGGTGATGTTCGCGTCGCCGGAGAGCTCAATGCGGGAGAACGCGGCTCTAGTCGTATCCCACATCCAGCTGTTCGCATCCCCCGCCAGAGTCACCGTGCCGCCGATTACGCAGTTGTAGCGGCAGGTTGCCGTGTTGGCCTTGTTGGCGATGTCCACCGTCGCGCCCGGGCCGACAGTGACGGTACAGGTGCCATTGCCGGCACCCAGCGGATTCTGGCTCGTGCCGAGGCGCAGGACGCCGTTCGTCACAAGCGTCCCGCCGGTGTACGACTGGTCGATCTTCGACGCGACGTACGTGCCCTCTCCGTCCTTCACCACTTTCAGGTTTCCGGAAAACGCCACGCCGTAGTTCTCCAACTCGCCGGAGGGAACGACGATGTGGAGCTCACCAGGAGAGGATGTGTCCGTAGTCGTGTCCGTGATCGTGCCGGTACCGCTCATCGCCGAAAGGTAGAGCGAGTGCCCGCGCAGGTCGATGACGGCGTCCTTGTCGATGGAATCCACGCGCGTCGTCATATCCATCGTCCCGTCGCCGATCTGGAAGTTCCCGGCGATCACGAACGCGGCAGGCGACACGCTCTCGTTCTTCGAGCCCATGTACTCGGCGTACGAGAAATAGCGCACCTCGACGTCGGAGGTGATACCCTCGTCCCAGTCAACCGCCTCCGTGCCATTCGGATAGTAGAACCGCCATCCGGGCGTCTCCGCGTTGACGTCCCATCGCGCATACGGGGTCAGCGTGCTTTTCACGTAGATGCCGTCGTCGCGACGCGCAAGTGCGATCTCGCGCTCCGCCGGCGTCCGCGAGCCGGACGTGAAATTGAACACGACGGAGTCGTTCGGCTTCACCGCCCAGTTGACGAGCTTCTCGCCCACCTCGACCTCGCGCTCGCCGATGTCGATGGTGTAGGTGGAGTTGTCCAGGATCGTAACAGCGCCGTTGCCGTTGCCCTTTGCCTCTGAATATTCACGATTTGCACCTCCCGCTACGGCTGCGACGCCCGTCATGTCCCACGTGCCCGACATCGCCGAGAGGTCGATCGTCACGCCGTCGTGGAGCGTCAACCACGGGCGAATCGGTCCGGCGACGTACCGCCCGTAGACATGTATCGGAGATGCCGTCCTGTGTGTTTTCCAGGAAGAGACATCGTATCTGAAATTGCCTGTGGAATACCCCTGGTCGCCAAGATGCGTGACCGAACTTCCCGTGAACGCCACGCCCGCCGAAATGAAATTGACGCCGCTGTTGATTTCGGTATAGCCAGAGGTGTACACGATCTCGCCTGGCCCTTCCGTAGTCAGGTTCCTTGAATAGGAATAGCCTGCGTCATAATACAGCATGTGTCCATTCGGCCGTAAGGTCACCTTCTTGTTAAAGCTGCCGAGAGTGATGTTACCACCTGTGAGATGAGCGTCGCCCAGAAGCGTAAGGCGCGTACCAAAAGGCTCTCGCCCAGTATTGTAGGGGGCGACTGTACTCGTTAGATCAAGCGTTCCGCCGAGGTAGAAGTTGTAGCAGCACGTCGTCGTCCTTGCCTTGTCGTTGGAGTGCAAGGTCGCGTTCGTCTTCACGGTGACGTACTGGGAGGCGTCGCCGAGACCGAGCGGATGAGTCTCCGTACCAAGCGTGAGCGAGCCTTCCTCCACTGTGGTGCCGCCAAAGTACGACTGGCTCGCCTTCGAGGCCGTGAACGCGCCCTTCCCCTCCTTCACGAGCTTCAGGCCGCCTGTAAGCGCGACGGTGCCGTTGACGGCGGTTTCGTTCTCGTCAACGTCGACATGTAGCTCGCCGCCGGCAACGCCCCACTTGCGTTGGAGGTACTCCGTCACGGCGATACGCTCCTCGTCCGTGAGATACCGCGAGAAGCAGATCAGCTCGGAAAGCTGACGTCCACCATGGCGGCCACTTATGTTTCTGTCCTTCGTAAGCGAGTTGGAGGCGCAGTCCTTGGACATCTTTGCGCAGACGACATGGAACCTGCTGGGATTCGGGATGTCCAGGCTCGGGACGAGTTCGTCCGTGCCATTCCACATACCCTGCTGCTGGAAGTGTCCAGAGGCATACGCGGCGGTATTTTCTTCACGGTGGAAATGGTAGTTCGCGCCTCCGAGGAAGAACGCGTTCACGTTCTTCTCGATCTTGATGACCCAGAACACCGTTCTGATGTTGGTCATGTTCGAGTACGACATGTCCTTACCGCTGCCCGTGGCGCCGAAGTCGATCGTGGGGATGCCGTACGTGGTGCTGTCGTAAACAGGGGCCGTGCCGTTCTTGCTTGCCGTGCGGGTTCCGACCTTGGACTTCCAGCTGGTCACGTTCGCACCGTCGAGGGTGATCGTCGAGGAGTCGGAGGCGTCCAGCCAGAAGATGGCATCGGTCGCCACGAACGCGGGCGCGGCGACAGTGGTGTCGAGCCGATACGCCTGCGTGATCGTGCCGTCTCCGGCGAGCCCCTTCACGGTGAGCTTGTGCCCGTTGAGATCAACCGTCGTGCCGGCATCGACGGTGAGGACACCTTCAACCATCTCGTCGGTGGTGAGCGTGTAGTCCGCGCTGATCGTGCGGTCCGCCGCATACGACGGCAACGCCATCGTTACCGTGCCGATTACGGCCGCGGCAAGCGCGGCCTTCCCGATTGTATGTTTCTTGCTAGTCATCGCATTTCTCCTTTAAATTCACAAGCCGAGGACGTGGATGGTCTTGCCCATCTGGCGCGGCGCGTGTACGACGAAGTAGTTGCCGCCCGCGACGAGTTCGCGGATGCCCGGCAACCGGTCCAGCGCCGGCAGCATGTAGTGCTCGTCAGGGAAGCTCGGTCCTGTCGTGTTGAATCTCTTCACGTTCTCCATGTCGATTAGTATATCATAGTTTCAGTTGGCGGGCGCAGAATACTGAAATTCCACGAGGTTTTCAGCCGCTCATTTCACGTCGACCACCTTGGTCTGTTCCTTGCCGTCCGCGCCCTTCCACGGGAGGCGCAACGGATAGTATTGTCGGTTTCATCTTTCTCACCTTTCCATGCTTGTATGGCGGTTTGATAGGATTACCTCACAATCATCATGAAGCCGCGCATTTCCGGCCTCACCTCTCCGTTGGACGACATGAGCATCGCGACGTTACGTCCGGCGGGAACGACAAGCCGTTCCGTCGCGCCGGCGGGATCGATCAGCACCTTGCTCGACGCGGAACACGCGCCCAACACGTCTTCAAGCTGCGTCTGCGTCGTGGCCGTGAACGCGACCCACTCCGTCGTTTCGAGCGGGATTCCCGAGTCGAGGAACGCAGCAGGAATCGTCGTCGCCTCCTCGATGGGCGTATTCACCACCACCTTCGCGTCGAACCCGAACGCCGTCTTGATCTGCGGGGCGATCGTCGGCAATGTCGCAAACGCCTCCGCAAGTTGCGTTGCATTCGTCGGCGAAAACGTGATCGTGCCAGCCGTATCGTCGATATCGTTGTAATACACGACGTTCGGCGTCGTTCCGCCCACGTTCACCCCCGCCCAGGTCGTGTTGTCCTTGCGGTACGGGAACAACACAAGCACGTTCGTGCCGGCCGGAACTTTAAAATTACTCCCCGATCGCTTGAGGTTCGGCCCAACCAGCACGTATTTTATCGCAGTTGTCGCACTCAGCACGCTATCCGCCGTGAAGTTGAGATTGACGTAGTACCGCCCAAACTCCCTTGACGGCGTTGAATGTCCCTTGAACCACAGATTCGTCAGGTTGTAGCACTGGTATAGTGCGCAATTATAGAGGTTGCCGACATCCTCCGGAACAATCAAGCTGGTCATGTAGGCGCGGATCAACGCACGATTTCCGATACTCGTGACGCGATACACCTGGCCATCTACTGTAAACGACGATGGAATTACAAGCGGCTCGACTTTCGATTTGTTGTCGATGGCTGAACTTGTCGCATAGTTGCCCGCACTGGCCCACGCTGACGACGTCACATTCGTTCCAACAGACGCCGTCATCGCAACGTCGTCGAGCCGCAGACGCCATTCCAAGCCATCCACCGTCTGAGTGACATAACGGTATTCGGCATGAACTGAGGAAACCACCATAACGGCAATTGCAATTGTGGCAAAAACACGCACATGAGATTTGCGATTGATGTTCATTTCTTCGTCTCCTTCCCCTATTTAACCTCGCGTGGCAAGGTGAGTTTCCCGTTCCCGCCCGGACTATACTTTCCACCATTTGGAATCGGCACAATCACCTTGCGCCCGATTGGCACGGCGAGCGTCGCACCACGCAGTTTCGCGGGGTCGGCAATGAGCGTCGCCGCACCCGGAACCGCAGCGACTGTATTGGCGTACTGCGTCGCGTCTTTCGCCTCGAACTTCACATGCGCAAGCGTATCGAATCCGCAAGCGGAAAGCGTCGTCGTCTGCTCCTCCGTCATTGTAACTGAGTTGGTAATCGAGAGGCGCGTATCAAGGCCGAGGTATTCCCTCACGAGCGGCGAGAAGTCGAGAAACGCAATAAGTTCGGCGGCGTCCGCCGTCGCAAACGTAATGGCTTTCTTTGTCGCGTCAACGCCATAGTACAGAACCCTGGTATCTGAACCTGCAATGTTAACGTCATCCCAGGTCGTGTTTTCGCTGGTGGACGGAAGCAGGAAAACGGCATCCGTCGTTGCACTCGGCACAGTGAAATTTGCCTTTGTTGACGTATCCATCTTCATGTTCGGCCCTACCAGCACGCGCTTTATCGTAGAAGCCGAGCCGAAGAGGTTGCTACTACCGGACGCCTTGAGAACAAGCGTCGAATATGTCTGTGTTTCGTTCGGAGAGGCCATCGCCGGTCCCTTGAACACCAACATCGCCATATTCGGGCAATTATAGAACGCACAGTTCCAGATGTCACCCAATCCTGCAGGGAAGATGAAAGCCGACGGCTTGCAGCGGATGAACGCGCGGTTTCCGATGCGGTTGACCGTGTATTTTTCGCCATCCACCATGAATGCTTCAGGAATATCAAGCGTACCGGTGATGCTTTGCGCGATTGCGCGTCCAGGAGCGTAATCGGACACATTTTCCGGCGTACCTGTCATCGGGCCTACTGCCACCGTCTTTGTCGATGTGTTGATTTGCAGTTGCCAAGCGATGCCGTTCACGGTGTTCGTGACTGTTCGCGTCGCCGCCAACGTCGGCAACGCCACCGCACAGATTACGGCCGCGATAAGCGCGGCCCTCCCAATCGTTCCGTTCATTGCTTTCTGCCTATTCTTCATTTTTGTGTCACCTTTTGAGTTGTCGTGCTTGGATCTAGAAATCTTTCATATCTCTAGCTTTTAGCTTCATCGCGGAAAAACAAAAATTCCACACTACCGCACGATGACCATGAAGCCGCCGATTGTGAGGTAGCCGTCGGACGTCTGCCGCGGGCAGCGGCCATTCAGGCGGATTTTCGCGCGCGTCGCGTCATCAAGCGCGGTATTCACCTTCACAGCCTTTGCCCCCGTGCCGTCCGCACATTCAATCTCAAGCGTCTGGCCGTCTGCAACTGTGAGGTTAGCCATCATCAGCGACGCGCCCGCACCGAGCGGGATAGTCGCGCTTGTCGCGACCGAGACAGCGCCCATCGTGTTCGCAGTCCCCGCCGCGCACGCGAGCGTACCGCCCCGAAGGTCGAAATCGACTCCCGCAATCGTCGCGCCGGACTTGTTGAGCAGGATCGTCCCCTCGTCGACGCGCGTGACTGCGTTCGTCGTCGAGAACGTACCGTTCATCAGCAGTGTTCCGGGACCCGTCTTCGTGATCGCGGCGTTGAAGTATGTCGGCGAGTTGAAGATGTCGCCGTTCTGGATAAAGTCCGCCGCCTCGCCGGGAACGGTGTCGGCTACGTCGATGCCGGGGTAACGGGCGCTCACGCCGCTGTTGTAGGAATAGAGCATGATATCCATTTCGTTCGTGACGGCGCCCTCTCCCGCAACCGTCCATTTCGCCGTCGTGTCGTACCCGAGCTGCAGATGGCCGCTGCCGCGCACATACGCGCCGTTCGCAAGCGTCAGGAAGTTCGCATAGCACTGGTTGGAGGCGAGATACTGCCCGTAAAGCGTCGCCGCGTCGAGCGAGATGACCTGATGCGAATGGAGGAACGACTGCGTCCCGCTCTGGTAGAGACGACTTCCGGGATGCATGACGATATCCGATTTGCCGTTGCTGATACCGTTGCCGAAAAAGGAGTCAACAGAGATATGCAGGCCGGAATCCCCCCAGCACTCGGTGGAGCCCGACGGAAGCGCATTGACGTTCATCACAAGGAATTCGAGCGGACGCGTCTCGTCGCCCCTGACCGTGAACATGGTGTCGGTCATCGAATTGGCGGCGTTCGCGAACACCGTCGCGCGCGGACGCGGCAGCAAATCCCATTCCATCCAGAGGAGCGCGTACGCCTTGCTGGTCGCGGAAGTGGAAAGCGTCTGCGTCGTAGCCCCGTCAACGTCGGGCACGACGCGTTTGATGCCGAAATACTCGTCGGCCTTGGTCGCATGGTAGATCGCCTGCTTGC
>Ga0310697_10006647_pt1 | contig 10959 bp, 12 predicted proteins | sample 172DNAGHGlowgp2_FD_203883 | JGI IMG/M metagenome (GOLD analysis project Ga0310697, IMG submission 203883) | Sheep rumen microbial communities from Palmerston North, Manawatu-Wanganui, New Zealand - 1728 DNA GHGlow gp2 (v2) (version 2) | ecosystem: Host-associated > Mammals > Digestive system >...
AAGTCGTTGTGGGGCTTTCCAATAAGCGTTGCAATCTCAATAGATGTGATGTGCTGTCCATCATTCATCATTTCCTTTGTCAGAATCTGTGTACTCATAATTATGTTCCTTAATTTATACTTTTGTTCTTTTGTTCTTCTGTCTAAAAGATCTTTTGTTCTTTCAGTCGCTACGCTTTGTGAAAGCGGCAAAGCCGAGCGCTTATTATCTAAAATCGTTATTCTGTTACTATGTCTTTAATCTGCCCTTTTGTTACTCTGTCTTTAATCTGTTCCTCATCCTGCTGTACTCCCCTTTCTTCAGGATATTGTGCTCGTAGGCAATCATCTTGTATCCTATATCCAGTATCACATCAGCAGCGATCACCCCCGTCGTGTGCGCAATATGATGATTGGTGAAGTCATCGAGGTCGTCAGCCATCTCAATCTGCATCTCCTCATCGAAGCCACGCAGCAGCTGCATGAAGTGGCCTTGCAGCGCAGGACTGATCCTGCCACGTATACAGTCCAGAATACGCTCAGCCACGGGGTCAAGTGGATGTTGGTTCAGAAGATCCTGGTGAATCATTTTCACCCCCTTTGTCATCTTTCGCACCGTTGAAAAATTCCTTCTCTTCATCTTTGAAGCTTTGTTTTACGTCGCCCCCTTAAAGCGACCTTTAAATTGTTATTGTTTCAAATCCGGTGCGAAGGTAAGCATAAAAAAAACCTTCCCATTTGAGGTAAATGGGAAGGTAGTGAAAAGTAAATGAGAAGTAAACGGCTCCTCTTAAATCTACTCTAAAGGAAGGCTTATAGCCTCATCAAAGGCATCAGCCACAGCCTTACATTTCTTAAAGATAGTGCGCTCACTGCTGCTTGGCTCATAGTCACTCCAGTCTTTATAATCTACACTGGCAAACTTAAAGGCAGTCAGGATCTTGATGCTATTATAATCACATTCCTTCTCGAAGCGATCTTTCATAGGGAGTTTATTAATACGCGAGCAACAAGCAGACCAATTACCACTCCAGCCATACTTACTCAGCAGCACACTGATCACACCAAGAAACAGCTGCTTTTCATTGAGAGGCTTTTCTTCTCCGTTAATAGAGATGATCGCCTTACTGATCTGCTCGTCCGTCACTTTCTTCTTGTCTGGATTAACCACACCCTCATTGATATGACAGTCACCATATACGACAGTCTTCACGTTACCATAGAAATAATTTTGAATATTATTTCCAGTCTTATTGTTCTCTTCCATTTTGAATTCTTACGTTTATTTGTTTATACCTTATTATATTAGGATATGTGTTTATGGTTGATTAATTAGTTCTTAAGCGTCTTTATTCAATGACATTATCCACATTCGAGTGGAAATGGTTCTCTATCTTGATGATGATCCTTGGGGGTGATTGCCATTTAAAGTTTAACGATTTTATTAATTTCTTAGTCAGGGATTTCGGGATATAAATCCCTTCCTTCCCCTTCAGGCCTTTCTTTCGCTTCTTTACTTTCTTCATCTGTAGCAGGGCATCCCTGATTTCATTCTTTTCTACACCCTGCTGCAAGTACCCTTCGGTGGGATCATCATTCATTGTCTTGTTCATAAATTTGTTAATTAAAACATGATTAAAATAATGGCAGCGATTTTCACTACCAGCGGCCAAAGGTACGAGAGGGGGTGGAGCATAATCCGCCCCATCCCCTCAAAATTAACTCTTTTTATACATATAATGCCAAAATCGCCCTTAACCGATCCAAAATTGTGTCAACAAGGCTCTGCGGACTGGTTACTTTCACTCTATCTTGGCGTCCGATGATATGCGAAATGAAGTCATTTGTTGGATTCAGCCTGAACTTGTATATCACTTTTCCGTCTTCCACTCCGATCCTTTGTTGACTCTGGTGCCAGGGCAGTGTCTCCATATACAGCGACTCGTTTTCCGTCACCTCAATAACCACTTCTTCCGGATCAACATCCTCCTGAACATATATGCCGAATGCATATTTGAAGTATTCATCAGCTGTTATGCGTTTATCCATCACAAAGTTCTCTTCCTCTGTCTTCATCCCGATAATGCGGTCAAGTGCATAAGTGCGGATTTTATTGTCAATCATACCAAATAGATACCACCTGAACTTAAAAGTTTTCAGGAAGTAAGGCTGCAAAGTATGCTCCTTTGGCTCATCATCCTCAAACCGCTGATAATTGATGGTGACCAGTTTGTTCTCATTCATGGCTCTGATGATATCCTGAAGATAGTAGCCTGCCGAAGGCATAGGATCGGTGATGATACGGTCTTTCAGACTAAGAGCCTCCGCGAATAACATTCCTTGTGATATAGCCCCGAAAATGTAGTTATTAAGCGTATTGTCATGCATGATCTCCTCGTTAACGATATAGTATCTGTTCATCTCATCGCTCTTGATATTCAGTCCGAATATCTCTCTGATTGAATTACGATAGCGTCTGAAGGTGGTCCTGTCCACAAATTGATTCCTCGGTCTCCGATCCATCCACTTCCTTGCAATGCCATTAAGGGTAATCATCTTGGATTCCAATATAGTATTGATGATCCAAATGTACATAGAAAAGATGTTTGATATTGAACTCATAGGCAACATATGATTATTTAAGTAACTAAAAGAAGCGTGAGACATCAATGATAAACTTCACGAGGGTGCGTCCAACAACCTTGATGTGACACAATACCAGAAATGCTCACGCCATTTAACGCAAGCACAGTGGCTAAAGTCGTGTCACAGGATCTTACTTTTACTTGGACGCTTTTCGTGAAGTTCCAGCCTGACTGTAGCTTAATAAATTCAATTTGTTTGCAAAGATAAGAAGAATTCCCCAATAATGCAAGTAATAAGACAAAAAACACTAAAACCTTTGGTGGGTTCAAATTAAAGCACTACCTTTGCAATCCTAAAAAGTACATTCATTGTTAGTTAAGTTAGCAGTGATGCTGACGGGTTTTTTATTATTTGCATATAGGATAAAATTAGATTAAACGGATGCCCACAGCGATGTGCGCATCCGTTTTTTCTTAATCCCACGCTTCTTCATCATTAGCCTCTATGCTCAGGGCACAAAGGTTCCTAGCACTTTTTGCGCACATTAGTTCAAAAAATCTTCAAAAGACTTGCAAGTTTAGATAATTATTCCTATCTTTGCACCGTCAGAGCGAAAGTTTTGACTATCCGGGTAAGTTTCCCGCGAGGGAGCAAGACCTTATCGACACTACTCCATTTTAAAAGAGCGACTCGAAAGAGTTGCTCTTTTTGTAATAGCCATGGGGACAGTCCCTACCAGCCACAACATGAAGAATACTCTCCACATCCTCAGGCTTATAGAACAGCTTGCGGTTGATTTGAGAATAGGCCAACGTCCCATTATCCCGTAAAGTCTGTAATGTTCTTGGACTGATGTTCAGCATTTGACAAACGTCTTGGTTATCAAGCCAATCACCCAATCCTTTGTCTTTGCCTCTATTGGCCATCTCCTTCATCTTTGTGACGAAACTGTTGAAGCTCGTCAGCAGTTCCTCGTAGGTACTGCGCTCAATTGAAATTACTTCCATGTCTTGTTTAGTTTTAATAATCTGCGAACAAAGGTACATCATTATTTCCAGATAAGATTACATTGAAAATTACTTGTTGTGAAATAACAATTCAGGGGAACAAGACCCTAATGTCTGCCGAGCTTGCTTATCAGAAAGCAGACAAGCATCTTTGTGTGGCACTCCACAGAAAAGTGCGCATTAGGCTACACCCTTCTATAGATACTAATTGTGGTATTGCTAACATTTTGGATGGATGTTTAACTAATGTGGCAAGTATAAGATTATTTCCATGATTAACAAGCCTTGCAAATGATAGTTTTTTGAGTAAAAACTTGTTCTTATCAAAAATAGTGTGTATATTTGCACACATGAATGCTAATGACCAGAATATCATATTTACCTTTTATAAATTGGGGCCAAGTTTTATTACCTGGTTCTATCCGATAGACCAAACCCCTATCGAAAAGGAAATACTTGATCCTATGGGCCAAATAGGCACTGAGGATTTTGAAGATTTCCCTGGCGCAATAGAGCATCTGGATCCTTTTGACCCTAAATGGTTTCTCAAAGAGGAGAATGAATTAGTCTGCCAGATTCTGATTGAAGACTTGGTTTACTTGGCAGAAGTTTTTGGTATGAATGGAGCCTATTCGCTGCAAGCGGCACTTGCTAAAGATCCAGATGAAAGCATATTCCGTTACAGACTTGGAGCAATGGGTGGTAGTCCTGAGTGTATGGTGGGCTATGGTCAGATGATGTGTAGAAAAGGCTATGTTACTGATGGCTGGGAGTGGATAGAGAAAGGTGCAGAGAAAGGTTGCGAGATAGGTATGTTGCTTGCTGCTATTTCCTATCAGTATGGTACAATGTCATCTATCGATTATGAGAAGGCTGCTTATTTCTATCGTCGTGCCATTAAGGAGTTTCATAGTTTTTACGCCTTCATGAATTACGGCGTGATGTTCATTGAAGCCAACTGTTGTCATTCGGCTCTCTATACATTAGGGCATGCGATGAAGCAGAAAGAACGTTATGAAAAACTTCTGGAAGATAAAGACGCCACTAATCTGCTCACTAATTACAAATCATGTGAAACATTACTTCAATTCCCTTATGAGGAACGCCCTAAGCATATTGCCATAGAGTATCATGCGCCAGAGCTTGATAGCCAATACTGTTACAAAGGCGAAGCGCCCAAAACGATAGGAGCTAATGGGGAGAAACCACAGCCTTGGTGTCCTGAAGACAAGAGGCTTGTTCCTACTGACGTTGGGGAACGTGATAGCTATCAGGCAAAGATAAAGGGAAGGGAAGTAATGATGGAGATCGATGAGAAGTATCGCATCTACCTGAAGTATGATGACGGAACACCTATTGCAGAAGTCAAGATGCCTGCCTTGCCAAAGGCTCTCTACTTCGTATTCCTTAATCACCCTGAGGGCTTCCCTCTAAAGCATCTCATCGACTATCGCGAGGAATTGCTCTCGTGGTATCGTAAACTCTCAAATCGCAAGAACGCAGAGAAGTATATTGATAAATTGGTAGACTCAACTGACAACTCTGCAAATGAGAAAATTTCTCGAATACGCGAAGCATTCGAAAAAGCATTGTCATGTTTTAAATTCTTGTATGTTGTCCTTTTTATCCCAATAGGTACAAAAGGAGAAGATTATATTGTTTCTATCGAAAGGAATCATGTAGTTTGGAAGATACCAACATTATATAAGTTGATAAATTATGGAAATTGAAGATGCAGAAAAGTATATTGATCCAATTGGTGTGATTTACTCAAAAGACAAGAAACGCTTATTAGTTTATCCTAACAATATAACTATTGATAGTTATAAAGTATTGGATTCTTGTGAAGAAATAGCTGCAAATGCGTTTGAAATTGATGTTATAGAAACAGGCAGTTGCTACTATGATTTAGAGTTTAAAGGTAATTGCCTGACTAGGCTAATATTACCAAATAATTTAAAAAAAATAGGCAATCTGGCATTTTATGGATGTTTGTCGCTAGAAGAGATTGAAATACCTGCTGCTGTATGTGAAATTGGTTGTTGTCCATTTGTTGGATGTAATAAGTTGAGAGTATTAAGGGTTCATCCTGATAATACGGTGTTCGATTCAAGAAATAATTGCAATGCCATCATTGAAACAAAAAGTAATACAATAATTCAAGGAACAAACTCAACAACAATACCTATATCTGTAAAACGTATAGGAAATAGTGCATTTGCAGAGTGTAAAAAAATAGAGAGCATCGAAATACCTGATTCAGTCTGGTCTGTTGGAGATAGCGCTTTTGTTGATTGCATATCCCTAAGAGAATTAGAACTACCGTCATCAATTAATACTATTGGTGAAAATGCTATTATGCATTGTGCTTCATTGGATTATATAGTTATTAATTCCAAAATAACTGGTTTTAATGTTAACACATTAGAAGACTGTGAAAAGTTGAACAGCATTTTGGTCAATTCAAATGTGTATAATTATTATGAGGAAATTTTTTCTTTTACACCTCTGATTGCACTATTGAAAGTCAATTTGCTATCATATACTTTTTATGTAAATGAGGATCATCTGTCATATATAAAAAATGGCTCTATATATAGTATTAATGAACTAACAAAATGCAACAACTCCAGTCTTTATTTCTTTTGTAATGCAAATGATAATTATTACCTGGTCGGAGATTACAGCACATCATCAAAGAGATTACAATTGTATTATAAAAGTCAGTTTTGGGGAGATAGAGAGATTCTCATGGTTAATAGACGTGGAGAATTATTAGCAACGTCAGTCGCATATGTTAGAAGTATTAATGTCGTAAAGAATACTATGACATGGATTCTGCTTAGATTTGGGAATGGATATTTCTTATTTAATAGAAATTTTCAAATCGTATATTCTACTGTACCTCATGGGGCTACTCAAGACTGGACAGACTATACTGAAGGAGACGTTGTCGTAATTGATGGAGTAAAACATAATGATTTGGGACAAAAATGCGATCTGTTATCGAAAGATTATTGGGATTCTCACAATAATGTAAGGTTCAGATGCTATATCGACTTTTCAAATCATCAAATTATAAGTATAGAAGAACTCCCTCTATATACAATAGAGAAAGATGATTTTTCGTTAGGTGAGGGACTTAATGATCAATTAGGATGTATTTATAGTTATAATTCTACAAATTTACCTTGTGTTTCGCCATGTAAAATCTTCAATCAAGAAGGACAATTAATAGGCCATAATTTGTTAATTCATTCTTTGGCTAAGAATTATAATTTTGCTTTCCATTACTTGTTCCCGCAAAATTTTGAATATACCAAAATAGACTGTTATGCATCAAAAGATGGCTTTGAAGCAATTGCATATTCAAGCAATAATGAAAGGTATTATGCATATCGATATTCTTTAGAACATAAATCTCCAGATGAAATTCATATGGAGTATGTGATTATTAAACTTGCCCATGATATCTCACTAAATCTCTTTACTCATACATATGCTAATTTAACAGAATGCTTTCCTTATTTAATCTTTAAGAAAAATGATAAGTTAGGTGTTCTTTTAAAAGGCAAACAAATACTCCCAATCCTGTATGATAAAATAGCTTTTGTGAACAAAGAAGCTGTAGAAACCAATATATTACATTATGATTTATGGTATTATGAAAATGATAAAGTTATAACCTATCGTAACGCAGAAAATGTTTTCATTTGTGCGGATAATTACATTTTTGATTTAAATGGAAACACAATACATAAATGGGATTATTATTATAAGTTGCTTGATACATATGATAACTATATTGCATATTTGTATAATGGGAGAAGCATTAGAATATATAGAATATTTCCTATAGGTAAATATTCAAGGAATGAGAATGAAAAGGATTATTTCTTTTGGATGGATAAAAAATATTCAGGAATCTGCGAATCGATACCTTATTTATATGTTAATATAAAAGGGAAAAACTATCTTGAGATATCAAGAAGTTACTGTGAAAGAGATACAAATCCATTTTTTGATCTGGAATCTTTCAAGTTTACAATTAATCCTATAATTAATCCAATGAAGATGCCCGAACGCCCAAATCATCATGTTTATGATGATTCTTATAGTTTAATAGAAGACGGATTGGATGGCTTTCCAGAAGCAATATGGAATATTGACTAAATTAACAAGTATTATGGCAGATATATTTACCTACAAATGTAAAAAATGTGGATGGTGTGTTAATGCTTCGCCTAATGGCGTAGGAGTATTAATGTCAGGAGATGGCATAGAGTATTTTGTGTGCCCCAAATGCAAGAAGGTTGTCACACTTTCTTTTTCTGATGACACCCCAACTAATAGAATTCTCAAATGTCCGATATGTGGTTGTGAAAATATATTCATGTGGAAGCCTGAAGACTTTTGTCCCAAATGCGGTGGTGAATTACATAACGAAGGACTATATTGTATAATGGATTGATTTAATAGTGGGAAGCCCCCCCCTTGTGTAAATTATTGTATATAAATGCGTGACATTTCCTAATTTTGCATACTATATAGGTAGAAAGAACAGATTATTGATTAATTTTGCAAACGCAATATGGCAACAGACAAACATGAACTACAAATGAGTGAGGATTTTGACTCTTTGGTCAGACGTATACAGAACACAAGTGATGTCCTGCAGCAAGACGCTCGATTGGTCATCAATCGGAATGTCACCACACGTGCGTGGCTGACAGGCTTTTATATTGTAGAATACGAACAGCACGGAAAGGATCGTGCAAAGTATGGCGATAAACTGCTGAAACGTCTGGCAGAGCAATTAGATGACAAAAGCTTCAGTCTTGCCAGTCTGAAGAATTATCGACAATTCTATCTTTATTATCCTGAGATAGCACGACCTATAGCAGACTATTTACAGCATAAGACACAAAAAAGCCAATCACTGATTAGCCTTTTTCAACAGCAAGGAAATCAGAGACTTATAAAAAGCCAATCACCGATTAGCTTTTCTGATGGATCACAATCAGATATTGTTTCTGAGGATGGATTTGCTATTATAGCGGAAAATGGGAATGTGATAGCTGCTCCTGATATGGTATTTAATAGATTATCTTTCACACATATAGCGCAGTTGATACACTTGAATGACCCTCAGAAACGAGCATTTTATGCCATCGAAGCCATGCGTGGACCATGGAGTGTGAGAGAACTTCAGCGGCAGATAGACAGCAATTACTATGAACGTAGCGGTTGGAGCAAGAAACCAGAACTGTTGGCAGGCAAAGTTAGTGACAAAGCTGAGAAACCTTCTTTTAGAGGTGAACTGAAATCGCATTATGTGTTCGAATTCTTAGGACTCGCAGCAAGAAACACAATAGAAGAGGATGTATTGGAGCAAAGCCTCATTGACCATCTGGAAGAATTCTTGTTAGAGCTGGGCATGGGATTCTGTTTGGAGGCACGACAGAAGAAACTGCTTATCGACGATCGTTACTTCAAGGCAGACTTGGTGTTTTACCACAGGATATTGAAATGTCATTGTATCGTAGACTTGAAAGGGCATCGCCTGGATTATGCGGATGTCGCTCAGATGAATATGTACATAGAGTATTATCGCAAGAACTATATGCAACCTGACGACAATCCGCCTGTAGGTCTGCTTCTCTGCACAGAGTACGGACAGGAAATGGTGGAATACTTGTCACCCTTCATCGATCCACAATTATTTGTTGCACAATATGAACTTCAATTGCCCAGCAAGGAGAAGATGAAGGAATTCCTGTTGAGGGAAAACAGAGAATAATTTATTTTGAAATTTACAAGCCTTGCAAACGGAAATCGCTTGCAAGGCTTGATTTTTATTTGTACTTTTGCAGCAGAAACATTCATTTTGAACAAAAGTATAAATGTATGATTAGGAAGAATTATAGTCGCAGAGTATTTCTGATTGAGGTTATCCAAAACGAAAAAGTTCTTGGCTACTATGCAGGAAAAGATTGGGACAATAGTGTTGTAATAAAAGGTCTTCATGGCGCAATGATCATCAAGACGGAAAAAGGTGTAAGTCACATTGTAACCAATCTGGAAAGATTCTATTGTGATTTATACTCATTCAGAGTGACTGAAGCAATAGAAAGTCAGACCATCATATTTTATGATGAATATGACAAAGAAAAAGATGCGAAACCATTTTTTGCTATAAGGGTAAAAGAAAAATCGGATTTGTTAGCTGAGGCTTGTTTTGTCAGCGAAATAGATAAAAACGAAGGAACATTCAACATGACTTTTGCTATTGAGAAGGCAATGCTTTTGGGAGAAAAGAACTCTTGGAAAGCATGTAGGTTCTTGTCGGAAAGATATAATAAGGTATACAAATTCTATCAGGAGGAGTTCTTTGTAAAGAAAGAAAGTACGATTGAATTAAGATAACTATTAATGGTATTATGGAACTAACAGGAAAAATAATTGTCGTGCAAGAGGCAAAGAGTGGGTCGTCATCGAAGACGGGCAATCCGTGGATGATGCAGGAGTATGTGATAGAGGTGCCAGGACAGTACCCAAGGCATTGTGCATTTACGGTGTTTGGAGAGGATAGGATTAAGCAGATGAATATTCAAAACGGAGAGGATCTGACAGTCCAGTTTGATATTGATGCCAGAGAGTATAACGGTAAATGGTATAATGACTTTAGGGCATATAATGTGATACGAGGGCAGCAGATTCCACAGCCAGTACAGCCTGCGAAAGATGATTTACCATTCTATCCAAATAATGAATCTTTCCCATTTCAAGAGAATGGTGATGACGGAGGTGATTTGCCTTTTTAAAGCCTATGGAAATAGAAAATACTCATATAAGTAAAGTGATGGGCGGATATCGTGAGACTACTGGCAAAGACATCATTGCAACGGGCATTGCCGAATTAGACAAGCAGATTGAAGGCTTTGGGATGGGTGAACTTGTTACATTGTTGGGATATCCTGGTGATGACAAAATGTATGCAGCCGTTCGCATTATGAGTTATCAGGCTGTTGATAATGACACCCCCTCTGCATACTTTTGTACAAGGGAAACGCCAGAGATTATCGCTCGTAGACTATTATGTTATCGTTGTAGTACGCTACCTAATCGGATGCTTGAATATGAAATGTTAGGTGAACCGCATGAATGGAAACAATGGGTGGATGAAAATAAAGAGAAGATTGCAGCATCACCTGTATATTTGTACCCAAACGAGCGTTTGTCTATTGATGATATTTGCGAGCAATGCTGTTTGTATGCCAAGAGTGGTGTAAAAGTAATTTATATTTATTTCGATAATGAAGCCATTAAGAATGATGCGGTATGTAAACTAAAAACGTTAGTCAGCAGGTTATATATTGCTATTGTAC